>Ga0233416_10000148_pt1 | contig 20462 bp, 19 predicted proteins | sample Sediment_Towuti__2_FD_188638 | JGI IMG/M metagenome (GOLD analysis project Ga0233416, IMG submission 188638) | Sediment microbial communities from Lake Towuti, South Sulawesi, Indonesia - Sediment_Towuti_2014_0_MG | ecosystem: Environmental > Aquatic > Freshwater > Lake > Sediment | place... | reverse complement strand
GTTCTCCCTTCGGTCGAGCGGCCCATCGTGAGCGGACCGCCGGACGGCTACGCCGTCCGGCAACTCCACCCACTACCTGTCAACGCGGGAGAGGGGAGCAAGGCATCGGCGTAGGTCTTGGGAGGGGCTTCCGCAATGGGGTCGGGGACTGTTCCGGCAGCAAGCCAGCGAGTAGTCCGGTTCTTCCACAGGAGCCCGAATCGAAGGTCTTCGGCTTGTCCGACGAGCTCCGTCAAGGCACTGAAGCGTTCGGTGATGAAGATGCTGCAGTCCATGCGACCTATCGCGGCCCCGTATCGGTAGACGGCCTACCGCACCACGAACGACGTCCGCAGCGTTCCTGCCGACCCGCACGAGACGACGATCGGCCAGCGCCCCGGCGTCGTCCGCTTCCCCACCTTCCACGTCCACGAGACCCGAAGCTGCGCGTTCGTCCGCTTCGGGTAGAGGCCCTGCGCAGATCAGCGACTGCTCGGAGCTTTCGCTCACCGCCTTCTGCGAAGAGGCGATCGAGACGGGCGCGGTCGTCTACACCGATCACTGGTCGGGCTACAACGGCTTGGGCGATGCCGGCTTCGGCTTCACGCACCACCCGACGAACATCTCCGCGAGCGGGGATCCTGCCCACGTGGCGATGCCGCGCGTCCACCGCGTCGCCTCGCTCCTCAAGCGGTGGCTGCTCGGGACGCACCAGGGCGGGATCAGCGTGCGCCAGCTCGACTTCTACCTCGACGAGTTCGTCTTCCGCTTCAACCGCCGCCACTCGCGCAGCCGCGGGCTGCTCTTCTATCGCCTCCTCGAGCAGGCCGTCCAGGTCGACCCCGTGCCCACCCGGAAGATCGTCGGCGGCCGCCTCTACACCCCCTGACCTACGGCGGCCCGCTACAAGGTGGGCGGAACCGGATACCCCGTAATCTGGATTCGACACCGTGTTTCTGCTGTGGCCCATACACGCGGGGTCGCTCTGCCTGGTCGGCCTGGCGCCGACTCCAAGTTGACGGCCGCCGCGCGATCGCTTAGGTTCCTTCCTGCGCCGAGCACGGAGCGCGATTAGGTCGAGGCTCCGCCTGAGGGCTCTACGCGGAAGCGGACGGTCAACGGGTGGAGTGGACGAAAGCGCCACCGGCTCGGCGAACTTCTGGTCCGGCCTGGCCTGCACGCTTACTCAGCCCTCCGTCGCGAACGGCTCGAAGGGCGATCCCCTCTCTGTCAACCTCGGGTGAGACGGTCTTGTTCTTGAAATCAGTGTGTCCTCGAGGGCGAGATCGGAGTAGACGTGATGATGTTGGAGACGCGGCGAGCGGGCTGCGCCCGACCCGGAGCTGGTTGAGCGGCCGCTGCGGCGGCGGTTCTCGGCGGAGTACAAGTTGCGGATCCTGGGCGAGGCGGAGGCGCACGCGGCCGGGTGAGATCGGCGCCCTGCTGCGCCGGGAGGGGTTGTACAGCGGGCATCTGTCGAAGTGGCGTCGGCAGCGCGACGCGGGCGCGTTGGAGGCGTTGGGGCGCCCGCGTGGCCGCAAGCCGGTCGACCGGCGCGACCTCGAGCTTGCCCAGCTGCGCCGACGCGCCGAGCGGGCCGAGGCTGAGCTTCAGAAGGCGCGCAAGGTGATCGAGATCCAGGGAAACGTCTCTGCGCTCTTGGAGCAGATGCTCGGGACCGAGGGCGCGAGCGGGCACGGGAGCACCGGGCGATGATCGAGCAGACGGTCGAGGAGCTGACGCCGGTCGTGGGCACCAGGCCTGCTTGCCGGGCGCTGGGCGCGGCACCGGCGACGATCTACCGGCGCCGCCGCCCACCGGCGCCGCGCCCGCGTAAGCCGAGGCGACCGCCGGCACGGGCGCTCTCTGCGGAGGAGCGGCAGGCCGTCCTGGTCGAGCTGCACTCGGAGCGGTTCGTCGATGCTTCGCCGGCGCAGGTGTGGGCGACGCTGCTCGACGAGGGCCGCTACCAGGCTCTCGGGAGGCGCGATCCCGCTCCCGATCACGCGGAGACCGTCTTCGTGCTGCCCGCGGAGGCCGAGGGGACCGTCCGAGTCCGCATCTTCACGCCGTGGAGCGAGCTGCCGTTCGCGGGTAACCCGATCCTCGGGGCGGCGTGGGTCCTCGCGGCACCGCTCCAGCGAGCGGTCGTCGAGATCGAGACGGCGAGCGGCATCGTGCCCGTGACGATGGATCGGGACGAGTCCGGCGCGCTCGTGTTCGGCCGCATGGTTCAGCCGGTTCCGACGGTCGAGCTCTACGCCGAGGTCGATTCCCCTCCTCGACGCCCTGGGGGTGTCGGCGTCTCGGCTCCCGGTCGAGCGGTACGACAACGGGCCGCTGCACACGTTCGTCGTGCTCGAGTCGCGTGAGGCCGTCGCAGCGCTCGACCCGGACTTCACCGCGCTGCGGCGGCTCGAGGTCAATGCCAGTTGCATTGCGGCGAGGGGACGTCGTGGAAGAGCCGCATGTTCGCACCCGCGCTCGGCGTTCCGGAGGATCCGGCGACGGGGTCTGCCGCGGGCCCGCTCGCCTGCCACCTCTGCCTCCACGGCCTCGTGCCCTGGGGGACCGAGGTCGTCGTCTCCCAGGGCGACGAGCTCGGCCGCCCGTCGACGCTCTACGCGCGGGCCGAAGGCGGCCCGGGCGGGATCGAGAGGGTCGAGGTCGGCGGGAGCGCCGTCGTCGTGGCCAGGGGCGAGTACCGCGTCTGACGCGACCGCGAGCGCGCCGCCGCCCCGCGTCTACGTACGCCAGGCGCCCGCTTCGTGGCGCGTGGCGAGGAACGTCGAGGTCACCTCGGCCGCGGCGCGAGCCGCCTCGACCGGCAGAACGCCCTGCGAGCGCCCCACGAGGTAGGAGACCCAGAACGTGTCTCCCGCGCCTGTCGGGTCGACCGGGCCGTCGACCTCCACCGCGGGCACGTGCTCCTCGTCCGCTGCGGTGATGACGACCGATCCCTTCGAGCCGAGGGTGAGCACGACCTCCGGCACACAGAGCCGACGGAGCGCGACGGCGTCCGTGCTCCCGACCAGCGCCTCGGCCTCGACGTCGTTCAGCTTCAACACGCGCACGGCGGCGAAGGTCTCGGGCGACACCTTCCCGTCGCGTACGAGCGGCCCGAGCGTGCCCCGCCGCACGAGGCCCTGGGCATCGACGAGCAGCTGGCGCCCCTCTCGCCGAAGCGCCGACAGCGTCTCGGGCGGGAAGTCGGCACGGGTGAGCGCGCCGAGCATGATCCACTCCGCATCCCCCATGGCCTGCGACACCCACCCGTCGACGTCGTCGGGCGTCCAGGGGTCGCCGAGCGCGACGATCTCCATGACTCGGGTCTCGCCTTCGTAGTGGAAGTCGAACGTCTGCGTCTCGTGCGCCGGGCGCCACGTCACGGGGAGCCCGAAGGCCTCGAGCGGTCGGAGGAGGAGGTCGCGGTCCCCGGGTGAGCAGCGGGTGACGAGCCTGACGTCCCGCTCGTGGGGGATCTCGGCGAACACGCGCGCCTGGTAGAAGACGGCGCCTCCTGGTCGTGGCGGCGCGCCCGCGACGACGTCGCGGACGAGGTTGCCGATCACGACGACCGGAGGCCGCGGCGCTCTATCCGGCATGTCCCCGCTTCCGTGCGTCGAGCATCCTGGCGACGAGCTCGCTCGCCCGCTCGGCGGCGGCTCTGGGCTCCTCGCCGTCGCTCCGGGCAGCGACGTAGCCAACCATGAACACGTCGCCGGCGCCCGTCGTCTGAACACCGAGCACGGGCCAGGCGGCCGGCACGTGGTCCTCGTCGCCCTCCACGTAGAGCATGCAGCCCGCGGAGCCGAACGTGACGAGGACCTCGGCGATCCCGAGGGCTCGTGCGTGGCTTCCGTCGAACGACCCGCCCGCGAGCACTTCGGCCTCGTCCTCGGCCAGCTTGAGGATGGAGATGGGCTCGAGCACTGCACGGTCGAAGTCCGCATCGACCCGCATCGGCCCGATCTCGGGCACGCGGACGAGCCCCTGGCCGTCGTAGGAGAGGACACGGCCGTCGGCGAGTGCGGCGACCGCAGCGGCCGGGAAGTCGCTACGGAGGAGTGGCGCGACGTGAACCCAGCCGGCGTCGGGGTCGAGCGCCGTGGCATCCGTCGGCGACCAGGTCTGCCCGATCGCGTCCACGGTCATCTTCCTGTGCTCGCCGTCGTACCGGAAGCCGAACCCCTGCGTCGCGTCGGCCGGCAAGGCGGTGACCGGCACGCCGAGGGCGGACAGCACGGGCAGGAACAGGTTGCGGTCGGCGGCGGAGTAGCGGGTCAGGATCTGGCCGTCGCGCCCGAGCAAGCGGAGGGCGTGCGCGGCGAACGAAGGGCAGCCTCCCGGGCTCGGCGGGCTTCCGTCGATCCTGTCGATGGCGACGTTGCCGGCGACGGCGAGTTTCCGCATCCGGCGGAGCCTACTTCCGCTGGCGTGCCCTCAAGCGCCTGTATAGGCTCGACGCAGTGGCACGGACCGTCGGCATCGGCCTCGTGGGAGTGGGGTGGATGGGAGCCGTGCACAGCGCCGCCTACCGGCGCTGCCGCGTCCACTACCCCGACTGTGCGGGCGTGGCGCGGCTCGTGATTGCCGCCGACGAGAGCGAGGAGCGTGCGTGGCATGCGACGGCCGTGCTCGGGTACGAGACCTCGACGGCGGACTGGCGCGAGGCCGTCGGGCACCCGGACGTCGAGGGGGTGAGCATCACCGTCCCGAACGAGCTCCACGAGGAGGTCGCGCGCGCTGCGGCCGCGGCCGGGAAGCACATCTGGATCGAGAAGCCGGTCGGCCGGTTCCCGAGCGAGACCGCCTCCATCGCGGCTGCCGTCGACGCGGCCGGAGTGCGCTCGATCGTGGGCTTCAACTACCGCCACGCTCCGGCGGTTCGGCATGGGAGGCACCTGATCGACTCCGGCGCCCTCGGCACGATCGACCACTTCCGGTCGCAGTGGGTTGCCGCTTACGCAGCGAGCCCGAAGGGAGTGCTCTCGTGGCGGTTTCGACGCGAGCAGGCGGGGCTCGGCATCCTCGGCGACCTCGGCTCGCATGCCGTCGATCTGGCGCAGTACCTCCTCGGGCCGATCGCGAGCGTCACGGCCTGCACTGCCACGATCGTGACCGAACGCCCCCTGCCCAGTGCGACCGGAACGCACTTCGACGTCATCGAGGGCGGCGAGCTCGCGCCCGTCGAGAACGAGGACGCCGTCTGGAGCATCGTGCGCTTCGTGCGCGGGGTGACCGGCACGATCGAGTCGAGTCGCGTTGCCGTCGGCCCTCAGGCGCGGTACGCATTCGAGGTCCACGGCTCGGACGGCGCCGTCGCCTGGGACTTCGAGCGCATGAACGAGCTCGCGCTGTTCCTCCCGCTCGAGAACGGCGATCGTGGATATGCCCGCGTCGTGATGGGCCCCCAGCACGAGCCGTTCGCCCGCTTCCAGCCTGGCCCCGGCCTCTCCATGGGCTACGACGACCTGAAGGTGATCGAGGCCTCGCTCTTCCTTGAGTCGATCGTGACCGGAGAGCAGCACGAGCCTGGCGTCCGCGAGGCACTGGCCGCGGCGAAGGTCGTCGCGGCGATGGAGCGCTCCTCCGCCTCCGGCCTCTGGGAGACGGTGGGCGACGTCGCGCTCTCCACCTAGCCCGGCGGTCGGCCGGTCGATCCCCGAACGACGAGTGACGGCGCGAGCAGTCGCTGCCGCGGCGGACCCGACGACCCGTCGATCCGCTCGAGCAGAAGGTCGATGCCGAGGCGAGCCAGATCCTCGCACGGTTGGGCGATCGTGGTGAGGGAGACGCGGGCGAGACCGGCCAGCCTGATGTCGTCGAAGCCGACGATCGACACGTCCTCGGGAACGCGGAGTCCGAGCTCCTCGACGGTCTCGAGCACGTCGATCGCGAGGAGGTCGTTGGAGGCGAAGATCGCGGTCACGGGGTCCCCGAGTGCGAATAGCTCCCTCGTCCCGTCGCGCAGCGTGTCGTCGCTTCGCATGTAGGCGGGATCGCCCAGCCTGACCACGAGCCTGGGGTCTTCCGGGACGTTCCAGGCGCGAAGCGCTCGCTCGTAGCCGTCCAGACGTGCGCTCTCCGTCTGGTGCTCCAGGAGCGTGCTCGAGAGGTATGCGATCCGACGGTGGCCGAGCTCGAGCAGGTGGGACACCGCGAGCTCCGCGCCGCGCCGGTCGTCCAGGACGACGGAGTCTGCGTCGTCCTCCCACTGGGTGACCACGACGACTGCGGTTCCCGTGTCGCGCAGGCGTTCGAGCGTGGAGCGCTCGCCGCTGAACTGCAGCATGAGCACACCGGCGACTCGGTGCTCGAGCAGCATCTCGAGTTTTCGGTGCTCCTGTGCGGAGTGGCCGTCCGTGCTGCAGATCATGGTCGCGAGCCCGGAGTCGGCGAGTCGCTGCTCAGCGAGCTTCGCGAGCTCGGAGAAGATCGGGTTCGCGAGATCGCCGACCACGATGCCGACCGTGGTCGTGCTCCGCTGGACGAGGCCTCGCGCAAGGACGTTCGGCCGATAGCCGACCTCGGCCGCCGCGGCGAGCACTCGCTCTCGTGTCGTCTCTGCGACGCCCTCCGCTCCGCGGATCACGTTCGAGACCGTGGACTTCGAGACGCCGGCGGCCCGTGCGACGTCGTGGATGGTCGGCTCACGCTTGCGCGGCGCTCTTGGGCCCGCGGCGGTCACTTCACGGCTCCGAGCGTGAGCCCCCGGACGAGATGTCGCTGGACGAAGAGCGCGAAGATCACGATCGGAAGGGCTCCGAGCACCCCCGCCGCCGACATCGACGCCCAGTCGGTGTCGATGCGCCCTATGAGCGTCGCCGTCCCGCGCGGCATGGTCATCGAGTCGGGGGTCGCGGTGATGACGAGCGCGAACAGGAACTCGTTGTAGGTGACGATGATCGCGAAGATCGCGGTCGCGACCAGCCCGGGCGCGGCAAGCGGCACGACGATGCGGCGGAAGGCGGACAACCGCGTGTCTCCGTCGACCATCGCCGCCTCCTCGAGATCCACGGGGATCTCGCGGAAGAAGCTCTCCATCATCCAGACGACGAACGTGACGTTGATCGCGGTGTAGATGACGATCAGCCCGAGCCACGTGTCGAGCAGGTCGAGCTCGAGGATCAGGAGGTAGACCGGGATGAGGATCACGACGGCCGGGACGATCCGCATCGTGAGCAGCGCGAGCCCGAGACGGCGCTCGAGCCTGAAGACGAGTCGAAACCGCGCGATGGCGTAGGCGCCGAGCGAGCCCAGCACCAGGCTGACGAAGACGGAGACGCTCGTGACCACGATCGAGTTGGTGAGGTACGCGCCGAAGTCCTTCTCCGCGAAGAGGTTGCTGTAGTTCTGGAGGGTCGGAGAGTGGGGGACGAGCGTGTTGTCCTGGGTGATCTCCTTGTTCGACTTGACCGAGCTCGCGACCATCCAGTAGATCGGGATCAGCACCACGGCGAGGATCAGGACGATCCCGGTCCAGCGAGCCACTCGGGCCGTCATGCGGTCTCCACGCGCCGGAGCATCCGTACCGCAGCGAGCGCGAACGCGAGGATGATCAGGCCGACGGTGACGAACATCGCCGCTGCGTAGCCGACCTGCTGGAACTTGAACGCGGTGTCGTACCCGTAGAGCGAGACGAGCCGCGTGGCCTCTCCCGGACCGCCGCGCGTGAGGACGAAGACCTGGTCGAACGTCCCGAAGGCGTCGATCGTCCGCAGCACGATCGCGACCGCGAGGACCGGCCGCAGCATCGGGAGCGTGTGGTCGAGGAAGGTGCGCCACGAGCCCGCGCCGTCCACCCGGGCGGCCTCGGACGGCTCCACCGGGAGCGACTGGATGCCGGCCAGGAGGATGAGGAACATGAGCGGCGTCCACTCCCACACGTCGAGGAGGACGAGCCCGAGGAAGGCCTTCGTGGGGTTCGAGAGGATCTGGACCGGCTCGCCCCCGAGCTTCTCGGACACGGTCGTGAGCATCCCGGCGTCCGTCGCGTAGATCAGCCGGAAGACGATCCCCACGACCACGGGGGTGATCACCATCGGCACGATCAGCGTCGTCCGGACGAACCGGATCCCGCGCAGCTCTCGCGCGCAGAAGAGCGCGAGCGCGAGGCCGAGCACCGTCTCGAGCGCGACGGCCAGGGTCACGAACTTGACGGTCACCCAGAGCGCGTTCCGGAACTGAGGGTCGCTCCAGAGATCGGTGTAGTTCTCGAGCCCGACACTCTTGATCGGCCGTCCGAAGCGGTAGAACTGCGTGCTCGCCTGGATCCCGTCGACGAACGGGTAGACGAGGACGGCGAGGACGACGAGCACCGCGGGCGCGAGCAGGAAGTAGGGCAGGGCCCGGTCGAGCTGTGCCCCCTGCAACCGCTCCCGCGGTGCCCGTCCGAACGTCATCAGTCGTAGTAGCCCTGCTGCTGGAGGTAGTCCGTCACCTTCTCGGCGGCGGTATCGAGTGCCTCACCGCCTCCGGCACTGGCCTGCAGCGCCTTGTTGAGCTCGATGCCGAGGATCTCCTCGACCTTCGCCCAGTCCGGCGTGCGAGGCCTCGGCTCGGACCCGGCGTCGACCTGCTCGAGCGCCACCGGGATGAGCCGATTGCCCGGGTTCTCGACGTCGAACGCCGAGCGCTTGACCGGGATCGAGCCCGCCTCGGCGAGCGCAGCCTGGGTCTCCGCGGACGTGTACCAGTCGAGGAACTGGATCGCACAGTCCTTGTGCGGGGCGCCCGTGGGCACGGCCGCGATGAAGATGCCCATCTGCCCGATCGCTTCCTCCTGCTTCGGCACGACGCCGAAGTCGAGCTTTCCGACCACCTTCGACTGCTCCGGGTCGTCCGACTTGAGCGCGTTCCCCGAGTACTGGATGATCGCACCGGCGTCACCGCCGAGGATCGCCGCGCCCTCCTGGTCGGAGTCGTACTCGACGACGCCGGGCGGAGCGTTCTGCTTCATCGTCGTGACGAAGAAGTCGGCTGCCGCCTTCCCCTTCTCGTCGTTGAACGTGACGTTCCAGTCGTCGTCGAAGAACTGGCCCCCGTAGGAGAGGAACACCGGGTACCAGCTCGTCACGATCGGGTTGGAGGCGACGCCGCGGAAGACGATCGGGTACTTGATCGTCCCTGCGTCCACACCTGCCTTGCCCGTCTCGATGATGTCGTCCCAGGTCTCCGGGGCGCCTTCCGTGAAGACGTCGTTCCGGTAGGTCATCGTCTGCAGGTCGCCGACGAACGGAACGGCGATCAGCGTCGGGTCGGCATCCTCGAACCCCTTGACGCGAGGTCCTTCGCGGGGCGGCCAGTAGCCCATGTCGATCATCGGCCCGAGCCAGTCGGAGTCCTCCCCGTCGATGGTCCCGCCGAGGTCTTCGAGCACCCCGGCCGCCGCGAACTGCGGCACCCACGGGTCGTCGAGCAGGTAGATGTCGTACTGGCCCGCCTCGTTCTGGGCGTCCGCGAACCACTTCTCGAGCGTGACGCCGTACTCGTCCTCGAGCCACTCGACCTCGTAGCCGGCCTGCTGGGCCGCTGGGATGATCGAGTCCTTGAACGGCGTCAGGCCGCCGTCGGCGAAAGCGCCGATCGTCACAGCGCCGCACCCGGCCTCCGGGGTCGTGTCTGCGGCTTCGTCGTCACTGCCTCCGCACCCCGCCGCCACGACCGACAGGGCCGCGACGAGGAGCACGAGAGCGATGACCCAGCGGCGCCCGGGGCGCCGCTCGGGCGGAGCATGTCCGCTCATACTTCCTCCTCCTCCTTCTTCGTCGTTGACTGTTCCACCGGGGCGGGCATACGACCGCCTCCGGCAAGGCGATGGGCGACGCATCGCTCCGATGCGTCGAAGAAGCACGCGCTCGCGGCGCTGAGCTCGACCCCGATCGACGAGCCGATCGCGGCCTCGAAGTCGCGTGAGGCCCTTGCGGTCAGCCGCTCCTCGCCGGCGAGCACCTCGACGAGCGTCTCGTTCCCGGTCGGCTCGACGACGTAGACCTCGCCCCGGATCGCCCCCGGCGTGGTCGTGTCCACGAGGCGCACCTCCTCCGGCCGGACTCCGACCTCGACAGCCTCCGCGTCGGCGCACGCGTCGAAGCGCTCGTGCCCGCCGGGAAGCTCGGCGCCCCCGACGAGGAGCCGGCGACGGTCGCCGTCGAGCTCCAGCTTCAGCACGTTCATGGGCGGGCCCCCGACGAACGTGGCGACGAAGCGGTTCGCGGGACGGTCGTAGATCGCAGCCGGCTCGCCCAGCTGCTGGAGCTCGCCGTCGCGAAGGACCGCGATCCGGTCGGCCATCGTCAACGCCTCGGCCTGGTCGTGCGTGACGTAGAGCGTCGTCGTCCCGAGGCGGTGCTGGAGGCGTTTGATCTCCCCGCGCATGGTCAGGCGGAGCCGCGCATCGAGGTTCGAGAGCGGCTCGTCCATGAGGAAGGCCTGCGGCTGCCGGACGATTGCGCGTGCGAGGGCGATCCGCTGCCGCTGGCCGCCGGAGAGCTGCCGCGGGCGACGGTCGAGGAGGTGGTCGACCTCGAGCGACGCCGCGACCTCCTGCACGGCGTGCTCGCGCTCCGACGCGGAGACCTTCCGGACCTTGAGCGGATAGGCGATGTTCTCCCGGATCGTGAGGTGCGGGTAAAGCGCGTAGCTCTGGAACACCATCGCGACGTCGCGGTCGCGAGGCTGGAGCCGGGTGACGTCGCGCTCGCCGATCAGGACTCGTCCTGCGCTCGGCTGCTCCAGGCCGGCGAGGATGCGCAGGGCGGTCGTCTTCCCGCAGCCCGACGGGCCCAGCAGGACGAGGAAGGAGCCGTCCCCGACCTCGAGGTCGAGCGCATGGAGCGCCACGACCTGGTCGAAGCGCTTGTCGACACCCTCGAAGGCGATCCGGCTCATGCGAGCGCCTCCGCGAGCGCGCGGGCGAGAGCCCGGCCCGACTCCGCGACGCCCTGCTCGGGCGTTACGACGGCATCCTCGTGCTCGATGCTGATCACCTCGTCGTAGCCGACGGCCAGGAGCGCTGCGACGAAGGAGGCCCACCACTCGCGGTCGTGCCCGTGGCCGACCGTGGCGTACCGCCACGTGGTCCGGTCGAGCAGGCCGTCGAGCGCCACTCGGCTCTCGTCGACGACGGTGTCCTTCCCGTGCGCGAAGCCGATGCGCCCGCCGAGCCGGTAGACGGCCTCGAGCGGGTCGATCGACTGCCAGAAGAAGTGGCTCGGGTCGACGTTCACGGACACGCTCGGCGACACCTCGAGCAGACGCTCGACGGTTGACACGTTGTACGCGGCCGAGCCGGGCTCGAGCTCGAGGCAGAGCCGCAGTCGGTCGCTCTCGCGGGCGGCGAGGTCCGTGATCTCGGCCCAGTAGGGCAGGACTCGCTCCCGCCAGTAGCTCTCGACGGCGTCCTCGACGCCGGGGAACCAGGCCCCGCCCGAGAGCTCCGCGCGCCCGCCCGACATGCACGCGACCGTGTCGATGCCGACCTCGGCCGCGAGCGAGATCGTCGAGCGAAGTGCCCAGTCGTGGCGCTCGTCCTCGAGCGGGTTGCCGTTCGCGTTCAGCGCGGCGAGCCGGAACCCGCGCTCCTCGATCCCGGCGAGCCAGTTCCGCGCCACTCCGGGGTCCCGGAGGAGGCCGTCGACGTCGCAGTGCGGCGCCGGCGAGAAGCCGCCCGTCCCGATCTCGAGGTCCTTCACCTCCGGGAGCTCCGCCTCGAGCCAGTCGAGCGCGGCGTCGAGGGGCATGTGCCCGAGGCCGTCGCTGAAGACGCCGATCCTCATGCCGGCCCCGTCTCCGTCGGCCGCGAGCGGGGTCGCCCGTCGTGCGCGGACGCGGCGATCGCGCGGCAGAGCGCGACGTCGCGGAGCCCGTCGACGGCGGTCGTGCGTGGCTCCCGGTCCTCCGTGATCACGGCGTGGAGCTCCAGGAGCTCCTGCTTGAACGCCTCCTCGTAGGAGGCCGTGTGCTCGGTGCGCCAAGAGGCGGTGGTTCCCGGGTCGCCCCCCTCGAGCACGAGGGTCGTGGGCATGCTCCGCAGGAACGGCGACGGGAAGGTGAGCGTGGCGCGCTCGTCAGCGCCGTAGAAGGCGAGCTCGCCCGCGTAGCGCGCGATGCCGGGCAGGTCGACCCAGGAGAAGATGCAGTCGGCGGCGCCGAAGCGAAGCGTGGCCGTGACCCCCGTTGGCTCGGTGCCCCAGATGTGGGAGAACAGGAGCTCGTCCGGCTCCCCGAGCAGGCCGCGGACGGCGTTCAGCTCGTGGACCATGCTGTCGAGCAGGATGGCCCGGTACGTCTTCCGGGCGAGCGGCGGCAGGTCACCGACGGCCTCGTCGACGCGCCGTGCGTCGTCGGCTGCGAGCTCGGCCAGCAGGTCGGGATCGATCGAGCCTCGCGCGAGCCGGTACTGGGCCACGTACGGCTCGAGTGGGGACTCGAGCGTCGTGACCCGGCCCAGCCGCACCGAGTCCCGGTCGAGCCGTGCGGCGAGCTCCTCGTAGGCCGGGTCGTAGCGCTTCATGTATCCGACCATCAGCCGCACGCCGCCACGCTCGGCCGCAGCGATCATCGCTTGCCCCTCCTCGAGCGAGAGGCACATCGGCTTCTCGACGAAGACGTGGATGCCAGCCTCGGCGGCGGCGATCGCCGCCGGCGCGTGGCTTCCGGCGATCAGCACCAGCACGACGTCCGGTCGCCGCTCGAGGACGTCCTCGAAGCGGGCGTGCGTCGTCGCCCCGGGGTGGAGGCGCGAGGCGAAGCGCAGGGGCTCCTCGGCGAGGTCGCAGAGCGCGATCACCTCGTACCGATCGGACAGCTCCTGGAGGTACGGCAGGTGCATCACCTGGGCGACGAGGCCGCAGCCCACGACGCCGACTCGGAGACGACGATCTCGACTGTCCGGAGTCACGATCCGCCAGGTCGTCTGGAACGTTCCAGGAGTCGATCCTCCCAGCTCGCAGCCGGAGCGTCAAGCACGGGCACCTGCTGCGGCACGCTCGTCTCGGAACATTGCGAGCAGCTCGCGAACGGATGGCAGCCCGGTGCCCAGCGCGGCTGCCGTCTCGGTGGCGACGAGGCTCGTGTCCCTCGGGACGGGCTCGGAAGGAAGGGCAGCAGGATCGGGCGGCCCGGAGCGAAGAAGCGACGCGTCGAGGTCGAACACGTCGGCCGCCGCGCGTGCGAGCTCCATGCGCGTCGTCGCCTCGGCGCCGACGCAGTGGAAGGTGCCGGTGAGGCCGCGCTCGCAGAGGTCGAGGACGAGACGTGCCGAGTGGCTCGCCAGGCTCGGCGTGGCGCGCACGTTGATCTCGTCGCTCTCCCAGACCGTGAACGGCTCGTGCCGCTCGAGTGCGTCAGCGAGCGACGCCACGAAGTAGCCGAACCCGGCGTCCTGGCCACGTGGGAGCACGGGGCGCGCTCGGTGCACGCCCATCACGCCGGCGATCCGGGCGACGGCGGCACGTCGCGCCCGCTCGAGCGTGACGAGCTCGCTCATCGCCTTGAGGACGCCGTAGAAGTTGACGGGGTTCGGGGGTGTGTCTTCTGCGTACCCCCCGTCACGGCCGTCGAACACCCAGTCGGTCGAGATCGTGACGAGCAGCGCGCCCGCCTCGTTCGCCGCGTCGGCGAGCGAGCGCGTCGCACCGACGTACGAGCCCCAGGCCCTGTGCCGGTCCGCGAAGAGGCCCGCCGGGTCGTTGAGGATCGCCGCGTGCACGACGGCGTCCGGCGCGGCGTCCTCGACGGCGTCCAGAGTCGCCCCGCGGTCGAGGAGGTCGGCCGTCACGTAGGCGCAGCCGGGATGAGGGATCGGCGGCGACGAGCGGACGAGCGCGACGATGTCGTGCCCGCGGAGCGCGGCCTCGTGGACGACGTTGGAGCCGACGAACCCGCCCGCGCCGGTCACGAGGACCCGCACGTGCTATCCGATCTCGTCCGTGCGCACGGGGCGGCCCTCGCGCGCGGACCGCCAGGCGGCGAGGCCGAGCACAAGCGCCGCGCGACCGTCGCGGCCCGATACCGGCGGAGGCTCGCCGGCCCGCACGGCGCGCTCGAACGCGGTCCACTGCGCCAGGTAGCTCGGGACGTACCGCTCCATGAAGAAGTGGGGAAGCGGCCGGCCGCGCGTTTCTGCGGCGGTCATGACGGTACCCGTGTGCTCGAGCGGGTTCCCGGAGGCGGCCATCCCGGCGGAGCCGAAGGCCTCGACGCGCTGGTCGAAGCCGTAGGCCGCACGGCGGCTGTTGTCGATCGTCGTCAGCGTGCGGTCGGCGTGGCGCATCGTCACGACCGCGGTGTCGAGATCGCCGATCTCGCCGATCGCGGGATCGACCCGGATGTCCCCGACGGCGTACACCTCCTCGACCTCGCTTCCGGTGAGGAAGCGCGCCATGTCGAAGTCGTGGACGGTCATGTCGAGGAAGATGCCGCCCGAGACGCGAAGGTACTCGAGCGGAGGCGGCTCCGGGTCGCGGCTCGAGATGCGGACGAGATGAAGGTCGCCGATCTCCCCCGACGCGATCGCCGCGCGAACGGACGCATGCGCGGGGTCGAAGCGCCGATTGAAGCCCACCTGGAGGAACGAGCCTGCGGCCTCGGCCGCCGTGAGCGCTCGATCGACCTCGGTCAGCTCGAGCGACACCGGCTTCTCGAGGAAGATGGGCTTGCCGGTGGCGGCGGCCGCGACGGCGAGGTCGACGTGCGTGGCGGTGCTCGTGCAGATCGCGATCGCGTCCGTCCCGGCGCCTGTCATCAGCTCGTGCGCCGAACGCGCGGCTTCGACTCCGAGCTCGCGACTAGCGCGTTCGGCGTACTCGCCGGCCACGTCGAAGACTCCGGCAAGGGCGAGCCCGGCCACCTCGCCGGCGACCAGCCGGGCGTGCAAGCTCCCGATGCGCCCTACGCCGAGCAGGCCGATCCTGATCGGGGCGCTCACAGGCCGACGCGCTGGCGTCGCTTGCCCTGGAGCAGCTGCTCCCGCGCGGCCGAGACCTCGTCACGTGGAGTGACCTCCGGGACCCCGACCTCCCAGAACGCGCCGCCTGGCGTCCAGTCGTGCGGAGCCGTTCGGATCACGATGACGGTGGTGCGGTCGGCCTCGCGCGCACGGGCGAACGCCTCTTCGAGCTCGGGGATCCCGGTGACGCTCTCGGCGAGGCAGCCGAGCGAGCGGGCGTGGGCCTCCCAGTTCACGGGCGTGTATCCGGGCCGCACGTCCTCGAGCATGTTCCCGTACGGCGCGCCGCCCTGGCCCACCTGCAGCCGGTGGATGACCGCGTACCCACCGTTGTCGCAGAGCACGACGATCAGCTTGTGGCCTGCGAGGTTCGCGCTGTAGAGCTCGGAGTTCAGCATCAGGTAGGAGCCGTCGCCCGCGAACGTGATCACCTCGCCCTGGTCCCGCCCGATCCGTGCTCCCCACGCCCCGGCGAGCTCGTAGCCCATCGTCGAGTAGCCGTATTCGCAGTCGAACGTTCCTACGCCCTTCGGCAGCCAGTTGACGTTCAGCTCGCCGGGCAGCCCCCCGGCGGCCGTCAGCGCCAGGTCGTCCGGCCCTGCGAGCCTGTTGATCGCGCCGACGACCTGCGCGTAGGTCGGCAGCGCGCCGGCCTCGGGTGAGGCGGTTCTGTCGGCGACGAACGCCCTGAACGCCTCCTTCTCCTCGCGCGCACGGCTCTGCCATTCGTGTGCCACACGCCAGCCGCCGAGCGCTCCGGAGAGCTCGGCCAAGCCTTCGCGCGCATCCGAGACGAGCGGGAGCGAGTGGTGCTTCGTCGCGTCGAAGCGGGCGACGTTCAGCCCGACGAGGGTCGTCGCCTCGCCGAACACTGTCCATGAGCCGGTCGTGAAGTCCTGGAGACGCGTCCCGACGGCGAGCACAACGTCCGCCTCGGCTGCGAGTCGGTTCGCGTGGTCGCAGCCCGTCACGCCGAGGGGCCCGACCCACGCCGGATCGTCGGCGGTCAGGCACGCCTTACCGGCCATCGTCTCGACCACAGGCAGGCCGTGCCGCTCCGCGAACGCGCTCAGCTCGGCCTCGGCGAAGGAGTAGTGCACGCCGCCTCCCGCGATCACGAGTGGACGCTCGGCGCCGCCGAGCGCGGCCGCCGCCTGGTCGAGCTCCCGTCGGTCCGGACGTGGTCGGCGGAGCTCGTGGACACGAGGCTCGAAGAGCCCTGACGGGTAGTCCCACGCCTCGGCCTGGACGTCCTGCGGGAGCCCGACGAACGCAGGGCCGCAGTCGGCCGGGTCGAGCATCGTCTCGACCGCGAGCGGCAGGCTCTGGACGACCTGCTCAGGCGAGACGATCCGGTCCCAGTAGCGGGTGACGGCGCGGAACGCGTCGTTCACGGTCGTCGAGGGCGACCCGGCGTGCTCCACCTGCTGCAGCACGGGGTCGGGGATGCGGCTCTGGAAGGTGTCGCCGGAGAGCAGCAGCAGCGGCAGCCGGTTCGCCAGCGCCGCTCCGGCCGCGGTGACCATGTTGGTCGCTCCGGGCCCGACGGAGGACGTTGCGACCATGATCTGCCTCCGTCGCCGGGCTTTCGCGAAGGCGACGCCGGCGAGCGCCATTCCCTGCTCGTTCTGGCCCCGGTACAGCGGAAGCTCGTCTCGCGCCTCCCAGAGCGCGCTGCCGAGCCCGAGCACGTTCCCGTGGCCGAAGATCGCGAAGACGCCGGGGAACAACGGAGCCTCGCGGCCGTCGAGCACGGTCCGCTGAGCGACGAGGTAACGCACGATCGCCTGGCCTGCCGTGAGTCGCACCGTCTTCACGTCGTTCCCTCCGCGTTCGTCATGGGAACCCGCGGATCGGGCGCCGTCGCGCCCCAGGTCTCCCGGATCCAGGCGTGCGGCGGGTCGTCGACGAAGGCGAACGTGCGTCCCGGCGCCGGACCAGCCATCACATTGAGGTAGTAGAGCGGATAGCCGGGGGCGGCGGCGCACGGGCCGTGGTATCCGCGCGGTACGAGGAACACGTCGCCGTCGCGCACCGTGACCGTCGCGTCGACGGAGCCGTCGCGGGTGTACGTGCGGTGGATTCCGTACCCCTCCGGCGCGTACGCGGTCGTACCTGCGCGGCCGACGCGGAAGTAGTAGATCTCTTCGTTCCAGACGGGGCTCCCCTCCGTGTCGTCGTGCTTGTGGGGCGGGTAGGACGACCAGTTCCCGTCCGGCGTCAGGAGCTCGCAACAGATCAGCCTGTCCGCGCCGTCGAAGGCGCCGGGAGTGAGGAAGTTCGTCACCTGTCGGGTCGCAGGGCCCGAGCCGCGGATCTCGATGGCCACGTCGGGGGCGGGCACGTACGCGGGTACGAGGCGCCGGGTCGCACGCGCCGAAGGGAGCGCGAGCTCGCACCCGCCGGCGCTCGTCAGCCGCAGCTCGCTGTCCATCGGCACGTATGCCCAGTCGGTGACGCGGGCGAAGACCGACGTGCGACCTTCGAGCTCGAACCTGCTGCCCTCCGTCTCGACGGTGACGCCGCCTCCGGACAGCGGGAGGACGGCGATCTCGTCGGAGCTCGTCGCGAGCGTCCGGCGCTCGCCGGGCTCGAGTCGCACGACGCGCAGGCCGCAGAGCGCCCAGCCCGCGGACTCGGGCGTGATCACGACGGCGTCGCCGTCGGCACCCGCCGTTCCGAAGGGCAGGTGGAGCTCAGCTCCGCGCACGGGTCTCGGCGAGCAACTCGTGGACCTCAGGCTCGGTGGGCATCGCGTCGGCGCAGAGCAGGCGGGACGCCACGATGGCGCCTGCGGCGTTGGCGAGCTCGACCGCCTCGAAGGGGCCCATGCCTGCGAGGAGGCCGTGGCAGAGGGCGCCGCCGAACGCGTCGCCCGCTCCAAGCCCGCAGACGACCTGCACCTCGAGCGGCGGGATCACGCGGCGCTCCTCTGACGTCGCGACGAGGACGCCATCGCCGCCCATCTTCACGATCGCGATCTCGATGTCGTGTGCGATCAGCGCGTCCGCCGCTCCGTCGGGATCGTCGGTCCCCACGGCGACCTCGCACTCGGCCCTGTTCCCGACGGCGACGGTTGCGTCGGCGACCGCCGCGCCGATCTCGTGACGGGCGTCGTCCTCCGACGCCCAGAACGACGGACGGTAGTCGAGGTCGACGATCGTGTGCCGTCGCCGCCCGCGCTCGGCGAGGAGCGCTCTCACCGCCCCTCGCGAGGGCTCGACCGCAAGCGCGCCCGCACTGATCCAGAGGATGGGCACAGCGCTTGCAGCAGCCAGGACACCGCCGTCCGCTTCGATCGTCGCGTCCGGCGCCCGTGGCTCGCGGTAGAAGACGAACTTCGGATCCTCCGGCGGATCCATGACCGCGATCACGATCGGAGTCAGGAGCGTCGGGTGCGTCCCGACGAAGCGGGTGTCGACCCCGAACTCGTGCGCGAGCGCGTGTCGCACGTACTCGCCGAGCCCGTCGTCGCCGACCTTGGTGACCACTGCGGCCCGCCGTCCGAGCCTCGCGGCGGCGACTGCCACGTTGGTTGGGCTCCCGCCGATCGACTTCTGGAACCGCCGGGACTCGACGAACCCCGCGTGCAGCTCCTCGCCGTAGAGGTCGACTCCGACCCTGCCGACGGTCAGCAGCTCGAGATCCGTGCTCATTCGCCCGCGCTCAACCCCTCCAGCTCGTGCGTCAGCTGGTCGAGCTCGGCGCCCCCCGCCATCTGGCGCACGAGCTCCTCGCGCGTCGCCGTGCCCTTCGCGTAGTCGCCGATCACGCGCCCGCGGTTCAGGAGGATGAAATGGTCGCCGACCGGGAACGCGTGGTGCGGGTTGTGCGTGATGAAGATCACGCCGACGCCGCGGTCGCGCGCCTGGAGGATGTACTTGAGGACGATCCCCGCCTGCTTGACGCCGAGCGCGGAGGTCGGCTCGTCGAGGATGAGCACACGGGCTCCGAAGTGGATGGCACGCGCGATCGCCGTCGACTGACGCTCACCGCCGGACAGCGTGCCGACCGGCTGGTCCGGGTTGCGGATGTCGATTCCCATCTCGAGCAGCTCCTGTCGCACGGTCCGCTTCGCGAGCTCGCGATGGAAGCGCTTGAGGGGCCCGACCCCTTTCGTCGGTTCCGCGCCGAGGAAGAAGTTCCGCCAGATCGACATGAGCGGGACCATCGCGAGGTCCTGGTAGACGGTCGCGATTCCCTTCGCCCGCGCGTCTCGCGGCGAGTCGAACCGCACCTCCTCGCCGTCCACGAGCACCCGCCCCTCGTCCTGCTGGTAGACACCGGAGAGGATCTTGATCAGCGTGGACTTGCCGGCTCCGTTGTCGCCGAGGATGCACGTCACCTCGCCCGCCCTCACGAACGCCGACACGTCGGTGAGCGCGACGACGTTGCCGAAGTACTTCGAGATCCCCTGAAGCTCGAGGAGGGGTGTCGTCGCGGCTCCGTTGCCCTGCGTCGTCATCTCGCCCTAGCAGCTCGTGCGCGGATCGCCGTGTTCAGCATCACGGCCAGGACGAGGATGACGCCTAGGAACAGGTAGACGTAGTTCGAGTCCCAGTTCGAGGAGATGATCCCGATCTGGGCCATCCCGATGATCGCCGCGCCGAACGCCGTGCCGATCACCGACCCGTAGCCGCCGGTGAGCAGGCAGCCGCCCACGACCGCCGCGATGATGAACTCGAACTCGCGTCCGACGCCCTCGTTCGCCTGCATGCCACGCAGGCTCACGGCAGTCATCACGCCCCAGAGCGAGGCGACGAGCGAGGTCATCATGAAGAGGGCGATCTTCGTGCGCGCGACGGGGACGCCGACGTTGCGGGCCGCGACCTGGTCGCCTCCGGAGCCGAAGATCCAGTTCCCGAACCGCGTTCTCGCGAGCAACCACGCGCCGACTGCGGTCACACCGAACCACCAGAGAACCGACACGCTCAGCCCGTACTCAGGCCAGATGATCGAGGCGAACGCCTTATGGGCGCTCTCGAAGCCGGACGCCACGTCGATGTTCGCGATGGAGACGCCACCCGTGAGCTTGATCGTCAGGCCCGCGTTCAGCCCGCGGAGGACGAAGAACGTCCCGAGCGTCACGATGAAGCTCGGCAGGCCGGTCCGAACCACCGTGTAGCCGTTCAGGAAGCCGACTGCAAGGCCGAAGAGGAGCACGACCGCGATCGCCGGCCAGATGTTCCAGTCGAGGCGCGTCGTGAGGATGCCGAGGAAGAGGCCCGAGCTCCCGATCATCACCCCGGCGGAGAGATCGAACTCTCCGCCGATCATCAGAAGAGCGACGGGAACGGCGACGATCCCGACGTAGGCAGCCGTGTTCAGCCAGCTCGACCAGATCGCTCCGTCCGTCGCCCAGTTGACCTCGCCGGCGGTGATCGAGAAGAGGACGAACACCGCGACGGCGCCCAGGAGAGCTCCGGCATCGGGTCGTTGCAGGATCCGCGTGAGCACGCTCACACGCACGACGCGCTCGTCCTGGACGGTCGGCGTCGCGGTCTGCGCCATCGAGGGCCGCTCGTGCGCC
>Ga0233416_10000147_pt1 | contig 20489 bp, 22 predicted proteins | sample Sediment_Towuti__2_FD_188638 | JGI IMG/M metagenome (GOLD analysis project Ga0233416, IMG submission 188638) | Sediment microbial communities from Lake Towuti, South Sulawesi, Indonesia - Sediment_Towuti_2014_0_MG | ecosystem: Environmental > Aquatic > Freshwater > Lake > Sediment | place... | reverse complement strand
TCAGAAGCAAAAGTTTCATTCAAATTTTCTGTCCTTATGGTATCAGATTCTTCGGAATCTTCGTGAGATTTGCGAATGTCTGTTTTATGTGCTTCGTTCATGCTTTTGGTATTTTTCCACTTATAATTAAATTGTGTGAATATTAGCTAAATGTCAATTTATTTCATGAAACTTTCCATTTTTGATTACTAGTTAACCGATTCCTCGCTATATTTAATAGTGTATTTAATATGCCTTCAACTTATGCGTAAAGGGGAAGGACTCGTTGGATAATTCCAAGTTTGCCGATAAAGTTGTAGTAGTCACAGGGAGTGGAACAGGGATTGGCCAGGCCATTGCAAAGAAATTTGCTGAAAACGGTGCAAGTATAATCTTGCTTGGAAGAAGAAAGGAACCTCTAGAACAAACAAGTTCTGAGTTGGAAAAGATTGTATCCAGTACAGGAAGCAAGGGAAAAGTTTGGATATTTCCAGGGGTTGATGTCTCAGATGAAATTGCAATAACAGATATGTTCGCTACTATTGCAAAGGAAGTTGGACCAATTGACATTCTTGTGAACAACGCAGGAGTATCAGGGCCCGTAAAGCTGTTTACTAATTCTAATTTTAATGAGTTCAGAGAATGTGTAAATATTCATTTAACCGGGACATTTTGGACAACACTAAAGTGTATTGAGAATATGCAAAAGGATTCTAAAGTTATTACTATTTCTACTTTCTTTACTGAGGAAAACAAATACGAACAGAGACCTTACAGATTCAGAACACCTTATACAAGCGCACAAGGAGCAAAGAATAGGTTAGCCGAAGCATTTGCATGGGAATTAGTACCTGATGGGATTCAGTCTGTGGCAACTAATCCAGGTCCCGTTCATTCTGACCGTATCTACAAGACAGTATATCCAAAAGCTGCCGCAGAATTCCTTCGAATAGGAGGCTATCCCGGACTGTCATCAGTTGAAATAGAAAAGACCTTGCAGCGACTCTTGAATGTCTTAGGAGAGGACCAGGATCATATTGATAAAGAAATTGAATCAGTTCTTAAAGATGTATTTGTCGAGAGGACAAAAAATCAAGATGAGAAAGTAAAGTTAACCTCAACGCTTTCTGAGATCTTGTCAAAGACTCAGGAAATCGCTGAAAAAATACAACTAAATACAAAGAAAATGATTGTTGATCAAGAATTTCTTTCACAGGATCAAGTTGCAGAAATGGTTCTCAATCTTTCGTCTGAAAAAATGAGCAAGTTATTGAATGGTAGGGTGATACCAAATGACAGAGTATTCTATCCAACGCGTCCGATAGTCGGAACATCTATTCACAAATATGTCGCAGATATTTCAAATAAAGTGATTGTCCTGGTAGTAAATTCTTCTACAGAAAAAGATCTTAATCGAGCAAAGTCCATAGCAAGTTCTCTTGTAAAAAATGTGAAGCAATTAGTAATTCTTACAAAAGACGGGAAAGACATGAGTCATTTTAAAGATTTCCATTCCCACTCTGTAAATCTGTCAACTGAGGATTCTGTGAAGCGAATCTTTGATGTAATTTCAGAAAAATTCTCTTCCGTCGATGGCGTAGTCTTGTTGACTGGAGAGCATGACTATAATGTGGCATTAAAATCACTTGACCGGAAACAGTGGGACCAGTTGGTAGAGGATTATTTGCTAGTGCCAGCGTTAATAACCAGAGAATCTGCAACTCATATGGCCCCTAAAGGGGCAGTTACAGAGCCATCCCTATTCAAGGGATCAACAGGATCAATAATTATAGTAGGGCCGGATTCTCCAGTTGGAGATAAGATTTCAGGTGTTGTCCGCGCAAGGTCAGAAATTTTTAGGGGTGCCCTTAGACCCTTCAACGCAACTGTTAATCAGGAATTACGTGACGTAATAAAATCCGAAATACGACAGTATTTGCTACTTGCAGGAAACATCGAGGGTAGAGAACCTAATCAGGACAAGATTAACAATGTGATATTGAGCATTATCTCACAGTCAGATGGCGGAAATAATCAGACGATATTCTACGTTGATGAATCGTAATACGATAACACAGCACGAAAACACAACAATAAATTCCCACCCCTGTTCCAATTTTATAATAAAGCAAATTAATCAATAAGTTATAGTCTATTCAGATGACTGATACATTCGTTCTAGATACCAGTGTTATAATTGAAGGAAAAATTCCAGGAATTATTAATGAGAAGATTGGAGCAGGTTCCAAAATCATAATCCCAATAGCCGTTCTGGACGAGCTTCAAGCACAGGCATCGACGAATAAATCTCAAGGTGTGCAGGGTTTGCTTGAAATAAAAAAAATAAGGGATCTTTGTGAGGCAAAAAAAATAGACCTAGAATTTAGTGGAACCAGACCTACGATTGAAGAAATCAAACTAGCTAAACATGGAAGAATTGACGCTATAATTAAAGACATAGCCCTAGATAATAACGCAACCTTAATTACGTGTGACTATATTCAACATTTGGTAACAGAAGCTCACGGTATCAAATCAATGCATATTAGTTCTTTAAAAGAAGTTTCAAAATTACTATTCGAAAAATATTTTGATAATGATACCATGAGTATTCACTTGAAGCAAGATACTTACCCATTTGCAAAAAAGGGTGTGCCAAGCAACCTGAAGCTAGTACGACTGGAAGAGAATAAGTTGTCATCTGGTGATATTTATGACATTACCAAAGAAATTCTAGAACAATTGCGATCAAAAAATGGGTTCACTGAAATTAATAGGGATGGCGCAACTGTTATCCAGTTAGGTAAATACAGAATTGTAATAACTAAAGAACCCTTTTCAAGCGGACAAGAAATTACGATTGCAAAACCAGTAGCAAAGTTGACATTAGAAGATTATGGATTGAGTGAAAAATTATTAGCCCGATTGACATCAGATGTTGAAGGCGTGATCATTGCGGGATCTCCGGGATCTGGTAAGAGTACACTAGCAAGCAGTCTGGCCGAATTTTACGTTACTCAAAATAAGATTGTAAAAACTTTTGAATCTCCCAGAGATCTACAGGTTCCCAAAGAGGTAACTCAATATGGACCACTTGAAGGAAGCTTTGAAAACGCAGTTGACATCCTGTTACTTGTACGTCCTGACTATACCATTTTTGATGAAATAAGACGATATAGAGACTTTCAAGTTTTTTCTGATATGAAGTTGGCCGGAGTTGGGATGATAGGTGTTATTCACGCAAGCAAACCTTTGGATGCGGTGCAAAGATTTATTGGAAGAATTGAACTAGGTATGATACCACAAATTCTTGATACCATTATCTTTATGGATTCAGGAATGGTGAAAAAGGTTTATGAAATTTTGCTTACAGTCAAAGTACCATACAAAATGACAGAAGCAGACCTTGCCAGACCGGTTGTAGAAGTTAAGGATTTTTCAACAGGACAGACCGAATACGAGATTTACACCTTCGGTGAAGAAAATGTCATAGTTCCAGTTGATTCAGAAACCGAGGCAAATCAAAACAACATCTACAAACTTGCTGAATCAAAAATAAGAGATGTAATTCGTAGGTTTGATTCCAATCCAGAAATTTCCATACTTTCAAACAATAGAATTAGAATAAAGGTACAAAAAGACACCATTCCCCGAATTATTGGAAAGGGCGGAACAACCATAAGTGAACTTGAAGAGATGCTGGGAGTGAGAATAGATGTGGAAATGAAAACCGCCACACTTGGCAAGGAAATAGATTTTGAAATAAACGAATCCGGAAACGGTGTTGTTATCAAGTTAGATGAAAAAACAATTGGTAACAAAGTCAATTTGTATATTGATGACGAGTTCATTTGCGCAAATCAGGTTGGAAAGAAATCAAGAATCAAGATAGACAAGAGATCTGAAAGTGGTAGGAAAATATTAAATGCCATTGTTGTAGGTCAGAAAATTAGAATCTTTCAAACAGATAGCAGATAATTTGTAACAGTTATGAAAAATGTTCCGGGATCCATTTGGACTCAGTGCTAAGGTTCGGGTTTTTAGCTGATTCTGTATATTATGCCATCTGCAAAGGAAAGCACATAAAGTAAGCCATCTGGCCCCGTCTTTATGTCAGTTATGCCACCAAAATCTTGACCAAATAATATTGAATCTAATTCTTTATCATTATCCACGACACGATCATCTAACCCTGGCGCATCTAATTTAAAGTCTGTTCTACCATCATTTAGTTCAAATCTGTAAAGATTTCCATAACCCAGATCTCCCACAAATGCATTGTTGGAGTATTCAGTCCCTAGTTTTTCTGAGTTCAAAAATTCAATATCAGTAATTCCAAATGAATCTACGAAGCTCAGAATTGGATCTTTGTAGTTTGAATTTGGAAAGTTTACCAAATCATTATCCTCTACTCCGCTATCTGAAATTGGCCCCATTACAAGTTTCCATCCGCTGTTAAATCCGGGGCTCACCAAGTTTATTTCATCGTGTGATTTTTCACCATTTTCCGTATCCCATAGAGTTCCGCTTACCGGATCAACTCCCAGACCAAAGCTATTTCTGATCCCATAAGCCAGATACCAATTTATCGGGTCGTCAGGATTGTCGCCTTGGAATGGATTGTTAGGCGCAGGTAAAGCATCATTTGGGTTAGTCTTTAGGATTGCCCCACTAAAATCTGGATCAGGTCCATTAACTATGTTCTGATCTTTTCCATTCCTTTGCAACTCTCCTGTTACCGAATAAAGATACCCATCATTACTGACGGCTAATTTTCCTCCTTGATGATTAGTTGCAGGGGTTCCTGGCAGATCCATAAAAACTTCTTCATTTGTTAATTCCGCTCCAGATCCCAGAGAATATTTGTATATTCTATTTATCACCTGCCCATCCTTGACGGTCGCATATAGAAAAATGTTTTCACCAATTCGTTCGATTCCCAGTAGTCCCCGTTCATTCTTGTTATCAACATCTAGTGTTACCAATGGTTGACCTTGAAGCATTCCATTACTTACTAGCCTAACATTTCCGTCTTTCTCTAGAACCAGAATATTATTTTCATCCAAGAATAACATGCTAGTTGGAGATACAAGTCCACTAACAAAAGATTCCACCTGCAAATTGGGATCCTTTAATGTGGGCTGTGCATATGTCAAATTATTTTGCAAAAGAAATACAAATGAAATAAGGGCTATAAAATACGCAAGGAATTTTTTCATACCCTGAACAGAGAAACGCTGTAACTATTATATTTTGCCTATGGGTATTTCTTTTTTCTTTTATACTCAAGTCTCATCTGACAAAATACCATCGACTAGCAGTATAGTTCTAAGCTGTCTTGCAAGATCAGTGACTGAGACAATACCAACTACTTTCCCTTCTGAAAGTATCGGTAACCTACGTATTTTGTGATTGACCATCCTCTGTACAGCTACTTCTACAGGAGTGTCCGGACTGGCATACGTCTGTATCTTTGACATTATTGTATCTACCTTAACTTTGGAAGATACCAAATCTTTTGTACAGATTTTCTTTACAAAATCCTTTTCAGTAATTATCCCGACAGGAACGTTTTCTCTTTCAACAATGAGAGAGCTTATTCGTTTTTCAGTCATGATTTTCGCTGCTTCATGAGCTGTGATTCCTTCATCAATTGAAATGACGTTTTTTGTCATTATATCCTGAACTCTGTCGTTCAATATTCATTCTAGATAATCATCAAGATAAAAACTTAAGTCTTGCAATCAAAATTACTTCTCAACTGTCATGGAGTCTGACCCAACGTTTTATCTATAAAATACCCTACAAATAAATTAAAATTACTAGACAGTAACAGCTAGTATAGACCTTTGAGGGTAGGGATAGTAGTTTTTCCAGGGAGTAACTGCGATCGAGATGTACATCATGTTCTAAATGACGTCATGGAAATAAATGCGCAATACATCTGGCATACTGAAGAATCCATTGACCAATACGATGCGCTGATCTTACCAGGCGGATTTTCATATGGAGATCGACTGCGAGCAGGTGTAATAGCGGCAAAGAGTCCTATAGTAGAAGCAATAAAGAAAAAGGCATATGAGGGTTTACCAATTCTTGGCATTTGTAATGGTTTTCAAATACTAGTTGAAGCAGGACTATTACCAGGCGCCTTGATAAAGAACGTCAAACTACAATTTTCGTGCAAGTGGTTAAAAATGGAAGTATTAAATGTAAAAACACCTTTTACTAATATGTTCAGATTAAACGATGAAATAACTATTCCCATTGCACATGGGGAAGGCCGATTTGTTATTAATGATGATAAACTTCGCGAGCTGAAACAAAATAATCAGATTGTTTTCAAATACAAAGATCAAAACCCAAATGGATCTACAGAGATGATAGCAGCAATATGTAATAAGGAATGCAATGTCATGGGTTTAATGCCACATCCAGAACGAGCCCTCGAACCCATTCTCTCACCCAACAAAACAAAGAGCAATGCAGGCCTAATATTCCATTCTCTAAAAAATTTCTTGTCGCCACATACCAAAAACTGAATTGAGGATATAGAATGCTAACCAAGTCAGAAGAAATTTACTTGTTAAGAAAATTAGGCAGGCAGGCTAATCTGTTAGAAATTGATATGATCGATGCTGAATGGTCAGAGCATTGTTCATACAAATCATCAAGAAAGTTTGTAAGATTATTACCATCGCATGGTAAAAGGGTAATTGTTGGACCAGGATATGATGCTGGAGTACTCGATATTGGAGATGATGATGTTGTAACAGTGCACATTGAAAGCCACAATCATCCATCCGCAGTTGAGCCCTATGGTGGCGCTGCCACGGGTGTAGGGGGAGTCATAAGGGATATTATATCAATGGGAACCAGACCAGTAGCCTTACTTGATGCACTACGATTCTCATCAATAGATAAAGTGAATAAGACATCAAAATCAAAATGGTTGTTTAGGAATGTTGTGAAAGGTATAGCTGATTATGGTAATTGCATAGGCATACCAACGGTTGGAGGAGATATAGAATTTGATAATTCCTTTAAGGACTATTGTCTAGTTGATGTTGCTGCAATTGGGCTTGGAAAAAGAAGCCAAGTTATTTCCAATCATGCAGAAGATGGTGATATCATAGTTTTAGCAGGCAATCCAACAGGAAAGGATGGAATTCGTGGAGCATCATTTGCTTCTAAATTGCTTGATAATGAGGAAGATAGGTCAGCTGTTCAAATTCCTGATCCATTCTTGGAAAAATTATTGATTGAGGCTACAATTGAGGCAACCAATAGAAGATGCATTAACGCTACAAAGGATCTTGGAGGTGGAGGTCTATCTTGCTGTCTTTCAGAACTATCCCACCTGGTTGAAAAAGGGTTTGAAATTGAATTATCTGCCGTTCATACGAAAATAGATGATATTACACCAAATGAGATTATGATTTCTGAATCCCAAGAAAGAATGGTGTATGTCCTAAATAAGAGCAAGCTGTCAACATTTAATGAGATTTTCACGAAATATGGCATATCGTACTCAATTATTGGTAAAGTAAGAGGTCATGATAATCTCAAGATTCTTTATAATGGAAAACCAATTGCTAATTTATCTTGTAGTTTGATGGTCAATGCTCCACTAGCTAAATGGAAATCAAAGAGACCAAATTATTTGGATAAGTTAAAAACAAAAATGAAATTGAAAATCCTGGAAAATTATAATGACATTTTGTTAAGACTGCTTGAGAATCCCAATATTGGTAATAAAGATTGGGTCTATCAACAATATGACCACGAAGTTGGCTTAAGAACGGTAGTAAAACCAGGTGCCAATGCATCGGTCATAAGAGTAAATGACAACAAGTTTGTTTCTATTAAATTAGACGGAAATTCCAAGCACTGCTATCTAGATCCTTATCAAGGAATGCTAGGATGCCTCTCTGAATCGTGTAGAAATGTTGCGTGCACTGGAGCACAACCCATTGGCATCTTAGATCACCTACAATTTGGAAGCCCAGAGAATCCACATATTTATTGGACTTTTGTAAAATCAATAAAGGCAATTATAGATTTTTGTAAATATATGAAAATCCCAGTGGTCGGTGGAAAAGTCAGTTTTTATAATGAAACAATGAACTCCCCAATTAAACCATCCCCAGTGATAGGTACTATTGGTCTTATTAAAGACAGAACTCACATAACTAATAATATACCAAATAGTGGAAACAGGTTTTTCATTCTAGGTCAAACAAGAGAGGAATTAGGTGGTTCTGAATACTTTGAGTTAATTGACCGTGGCGAATATGGAAGAGTCCCCAAGGTTAATTTGAGAACCGATAAAAACAATAGATCTGCTGTGCTTGATATGATAGAAAAAGGTCTAATTGATTTTGTACATGATTGTTCCAAAGGCGGTATTGGAACAGCACTGTCAGAGCTGGCCATTTTTGGAAATATAGGAATAGATATAGACTTGAAAAATATTCCAAACTCATGCACCCGTAATGACTTTTTACTCTTTTCTGAAAGCCACTCGAGGTACATAATAGGTACTAACAATCCAGACAAAATAAAGAAATTTATGAGAAACAGAAAATGTAGTTTTTCCGAAATTGGGAGAACTAATTCTATGTTGACTCTAAATATACATAATTCTGGTAAAGAAGTGATAAATCTACCAATCAAAGAGCTAGAAAATAGATACAATACAATGAATAGCACAATGGATGGGATCTAGACAGAAATTAATTGGAGTAAATTTTAATTAAATCCATCTGGAAGAATGGATAGTTAATGGTTCATGAGAATTGTGGCGTCATCGGTTTTTTTTCACTTAATGGCCAAAATGTGATACCTTATGTAATTGATTCCTTAAGGGCATTGCAGCACAGGGGACAGGAGTCATGGGGATTTGCAGTGCCATCCAAACCACCGTACAAAAGCTTAGGACTGGTTTCGGCTTCAAGAAATTTTAAAAGCATTATTGGGAAGTTCAATTCTCATGCTGCCATAGGTCATGTTAGATACTCCACCTTTGGAAAAAGTAATTTGGATAATGCTCAACCATTAAAAATAAAAGATCTTTGTATTGCACATAACGGCACCATAGCCAATGTTGAAGAATTGTCTAATATGGTAGGAGGCTGTACTTTTTCACCACAAACAATGACTGATACATTACTTGCAGCACAAAGATTGATGATGCATCTCGAAAAAAATGATAACATGGTCCAGGCATTACGCGTCTTAAAGGAAGAGATGATAGGATCTTTCTGCTTTACCCTCTTGACTGATGACGGTTCTGTTTATGCAGTTCGTGATACACGTGGATTCAGGCCGTTGGTGCTGGGCCATATTGAAGAAACCAACACTTACATGATATCTTCAGAATCTTGTGCAATTGATATTGTTGGAGGTAAACTTCTTGGAGATATTCAACCCGGAGAGTTATTGAGGATTAGTCCAAAGGGAATTGAAAGACAGCAATTTTCCACAAGTGAGAAGCATTCGCATTGTGCATTTGAATTCACATATTTTGCCCATCCAAGTAGTACTATAGAAGGTGTTAATGTTTATGAAGCAAGAAAGAAAATGGGACATTATTTGGCAAGAAAATATCCTGTTAAAGACGCGAATGTTGTTATACCGGTCCCTGATTCAGCCAGACCAGCAGCTCTTGGTTATGCCGAAGAATTGGGAATTCATTTTGAAGAGGGATTATTGAAAGACCGTTATCGTAAAAAGGGTTCGATGCGAAGTTTCATTGAGCCGTACCACGGAGAACGTGTAGAGATTAACAAAGGAATTGTTCCTATACCGGAAGTTATCAAGGGAAAAAGTGTAGTTGTAATCGACGACAGCATTGTCAGAGGTACAAGTTCCCAATCCATCATAAAGATACTGCGTTCTGCAGGAGCATCAAAAATATCTCTCATAGTTACTTTTCCACCCATAAAATATCCATGCTATGCAGGTATCGATTTCCCATCACAAGATGAACTTTTGGCATTCCAGCATCAAAATAACGAAAGTAATATTGAATCTGAGGTCGCAAAGAGTCTTGGTGCAGACAAGGTAATTTACAATGATACCGTTACCCTTGCACAGGCAATTGGAATTGATGAGATGGAATTATGTTTTTCTTGCTCCAACGGAAATTATCAACCTTTGGGCATAAAGCCAGTATTTAAGACTAGAGCCGAAGTAAAGGGAGATTCGGAAAATTGAATACTTTTCAAAAAATAGACTTTGGTTGTGTCAATAATTACTCAACTGCTTAAATATTTGAGAATTAAATTAACTTAGATTTGAAAAGACTTTACTTGATTTCTATTTGTATTGCCGCCGTTGCTTCGCTGTCTTTTCTTACACATATGATTATTCAATATTATCATCGCCCAGACTATTCATTAGAGGTTGACGCCATGAGAGAAGATCAATCTCTTTTCATAAATAGCAGGATCATACTTACAAATGCAGGAAAGCAACCTGTCACAAATGTCTTTGTTGACTATGGGATTAACAATGAAACCATCTTGATCATAAATCCTGGAGAAAAAATTTCGCTTTCACCTCCGGAAGGAAGTAACCTGAACCTTGTTAAGATCGTGGCAGACAATGGCATAAACATTACCTCAGGATATAGAACTCCAATAAAAATGCCTGGAATGATGGGATCATAAAAAATGATGTCTTTTTTCCATTTTTTGTATGACAAATGTATCATAATTTGTTTTGTCTGCAAGGCCTGTTGTATCCTGGTTTAGCATTCACAGATACGTTAATTATAATAGCAAGACATTAAAATTACCGCAAGATAATTTTTTTCTATTGAAAAATTCGGCGTACAAGACATTATGTCAAGAAGTAATAAAAGTTGATTCATCAATTAGATCTGCTGGAATCACTAATGAGGACGGCATAATATTACATATTAGTCATCGTAAGGGTATCAAACCTCTTCTTTCTTCAGAAGAAAGAGCTCAATATGCAATCACTGCAGCAACAAGGCAATTTACAAGACTTAGATGGGAAGTTTTGTTAGGCAAAATACAGTATGCAAGTTCACATTATGCCAAGATAATTCGAGCTACAATTCCCGTAACCGACGATAACAGGAAATTATCATTTGTGATAATACTTTCTCTTGATGCGGGAACAGACAATTTTCATGAAATAATAGTGGAAAAGGTAATTCCATTAATAAAAAAAAGGAAATCTGATCTGAAATTCTGAACCGCTAGGACATAATTTTTCTTTGTTTTTTCTTTCTATCCCAGCAAATAGTTATTTTGCCGAGAAACCACCATCAATAGTCAGACTTGTACCCGTGATCCAATTAGCATCGTCAGAGCACAAATAGACAACAGCTCCTGAAATATCGCTGGTATTTCCTATTCTTCTTAACGGAAAAGATGACTCCAGTAGCTCCTTAGATTTCTCATCTTGTAAATAAGGTTCAATCATGGGACTTTTTATTGTAGAAGGTACAATGCAATTGCACCTAATACCATATGATCCATACTCAACAGCAATACTCTTTGTAAACATTATGATACCAGCTTTAGTAACACCGTAAATTGAAAGCGGGACATTTGGTATAGCCCGAATTCCCAACAATGACGAAATATTAATGATATTCCCAATTTTCTTCTCCATTACAATTGGTAGTACTGCTTTAGTCATTTGAAAAGTTCCAATCAAATTTGTCGATATTAGATTGTCCCACTGATCTTCATTCATCATGTGAAATGGAATTGGATCATTAATGACTCCTGCATTATTCACAAGAATATCTACTGTATCAAAGGATGAGATTGTTTGTTCGATAACATTCAGCACTTCTGCCTCCTTCGTAATGTCTGCACTAACAGCCAGTAGACTATTCGAGTCATCATTATCTGAAATAACTTTTACCAATTTAGAACGATCTCTGCCTACCAGAGTTACTCTGCAACCTTCCTTGAGAAGGCGTTCAGTAGTGGACCTTCCGACTCCTCCGCCAGCGCCTGTTACAATAGCGACCTTTCCTTTAAGACTCATACCAATTAATACAACTTTTAACTTTTAAAGTTTAAAGAATGATTAGATACTTTAAATTTCCAATAATTTTGTATTCTATCGATGAAGCCCTCATTTAAAAGATCACAACTCTCACCAAATGATATTACGCTTGGAGTAATTGGCGGCGGACAACTTGGAAAAATGATAGGTATGGAAGCAAAGAGAATGTCACTAAATCTTGCATGTCTGGATCCTGATAAGAATTGTCCTGCTTCAACGATTGCCGATCAATTGATTGTTAGTGATTATAAAGATGAGAAATCAATTCTCGATTTAGCAGAAAAATCTGATGTACTTACTTATGAAATCGAACTTGCAAATTCCTCCGTCCTTAAAGACCTTGAATCCAATGGACTTCCAGTTCATCCTTCGCCTGCGGTACTTAATATGGTTCAGAACAAGCTAAGGCAAAAGAAATTTCTAAAATCAAAAGGAATTCCAGTTCCAGATTTTGATGAGATTATTTCAATTGATCAAGCAAGAAGAATTTGTAAAGATTCTGACTATCCATTAGTGCTAAAAGCATGTGAGGATTCGTATGATGGAAGGGGCAATTATTTGATCAGATCTGCTAGAGACATTGAAAAAGGTATTCGGTATTTTGAAGGAAGAAAGTGCATGATAGAGAAATTTGTACATTTCACTAAGGAGGTATCCATAATGATCGCCCGTAATACTCGCGGACAGATAACGTCGTTTCCAGTAGTTCAAAACATTCACAAGAATAACATACTGGATACAACTATCGCTCCATCCGGAATTAATGAAAAGGTGGAAGCAAATGCGAGATCCATTGCTGAAAAAGTAGTCAAGTTATTGAAAGGGGCAGGTATATTTGGTATCGAAATGTTTCTTGAGAATAACAAATTAATGATAAATGAAGTTGCTCCAAGGCCGCATAACTCTGGCCATTATTCAATCGAAGCCTGTAGTGTTTCTCAATTCGAGCTACACATAAGAGCAATCCTTGGTCTCCCGTTAGTAAAACCCAGATTGTTGTCACCAGCTGTAATGACAAACATTCTTGGAATCCCTAATTATTCCGGAGATTATTCGATTACTGGAATTGATAAGGCATTTGCCGTACCAGGTATGAAGTTGCATCTATACGGAAAGAGAACAACAAAACCACAACGAAAACTGGGTCATTTTATAATTACTGCAGAAAGCACACAGGAAGCGTTATCTAGAGCTAAAAGAGTAAGGAAATTGTTAAGAGTGGAAAAGTTACGTGGAAACAAGAAAGAAGAGTAAGAAGAATAGTCCGCTTGTTGGGATAATCATGGGAAGCGATTCTGATCTAAAGATAATGAATCAGGCTTCTGAATTTCTGGATAAAAGTCATGTGTCTCATGAAATGGAAATTGTTTCGGCCCACCGGACACCAGAATTAATGTTTGATTATGCCAAAACAGCAAAAAAAAGGGGTCTTAAAGTAATTATCGCAGGTGCTGGAGGATCTGCACATTTACCTGGCATGATTGCATCGTTGACTACTTTGCCTGTAATTGGTGTCCCCATAGCGAGTCATAACATAAAGGGGATGGACTCCTTGCTTTCAATAGTTCAGATGCCTAGTGGAATTCCAGTTGCATGTGTAGCAATCAATGGAGCAATAAATGCTGCAATCCTTGCATGTCAAATACTTGCATTAAGCAGCAAAAGTATATCTGATGATGTAGAAGGCTTTAGAAAAAACCTATACAACAGTGTGATAGAGAAAAGAGAACGATTGAAGAAAAAATGATTGCTTGGAACTAGATCTCAGGAAATAATTAACATCACTACATAAAAAATCACAGTAATTGCAAGTGAAACCTTTGTGATATTCATTGACTTATTCAAAGCAGAAGCGTAATTATCAAATTGATCTCGCCCCATTAATTTAACTTGGGAGTAGGTATCCAAATATGAAAAGCTTGAAGGAGATGTCTTTGATATTGCCTTTTGAGAAATATCAATAAATGCCCAGACAATATCTTTCTTGTTAGTAACATTACCTAATGCAAAATAACCCTGACGCGTTCTCTTTCCAGAACTGGAGTGAGTATCAGATGAGCAGATTTCTAACATGTTAATGCCTGCCTCCTTCAACTCCCTAAGAATTTGTATTCGTAGGCCATTGACTAAGTTATTTGAGTCTGACCACCCAATTAGATGATCTCGATTATTGATATGAATATTCAGAACACCGATTCCTGCTCCACCAAGTTCAGTAAATTTGAACCCGGATGTTAGCGAGTTTGAATATCCAAGTTTGTATGAATAATATTCTTGTTCTTTTAATTTTTCTAATGCTTTCAATGCAAGTTCAGTAAGAACTGCTTCCTCTCCGTCTGATATCTTACTCCCTAATGCGTTGTGAGCGTCTGCAACCATTATATCTGAATATCCAAGATCCTTGGCAAATTGTTCAATTTTTTCTCGGATTGTGTATGGAAGATCCTCCATACCGCCATCCTTTGAAATAATCATAAGAACACTGGATTTAAAGTCAATACAAGTCAGTGAAAAATCATTTGATTGGGTCTGAACTGGCAATGTGCACTCTGTTCCACTGTTTCTGATTTCTGATTTTTTTAATGATTCCAAATACCTATTGACTTCAATAGTTGTGGGCAAGTTTTTTGAATGATCAGAGATGCTATGTAATACTAATGCGTTATTCTCAAAGAAATTAAAAACCTTTTGAGGAAGATTGCTTCCACCAATTGGATTAAATGGTCCCGGATGAATATCCGGCAATACAATGAAAACTTGTTTATCTCCCTCTCTTTCAAATTTCAAGAGTCTAGTTCTAACATTATCTTCTTTTGATCTAGAGTCAAATATGTCTTCCATCTTTTCTTGTTTGTTTTCGGTCCAAGCAGATAGAAATGCTTGCAATACACTAAAGGTACTCTTCAAATACGGGTAACCGGCTCGGTCAGCCAATACAGACCATACAATCCCTATTGCAAATATCGATGAACCAATAAGGAGTACATTCAGGTGGTCTTCCAGGTTAAACGAAAATGAAAAAGGTAGTACATTAGCAAAAAAGATTGCAGGTAAAACAAATGCAATCAAGATGGAACGAATTATCCTTGATCCAAATACCGAAACAAAGATCCCATAACGAAGACTGCTTGCAATGAACATTCCACCCAGACTGTAAGTGATGATATCTGAATTTTTACCAAAAATACTATTTGCCAAAATGCCTAACAAGATAGTTACTAACCACAGTGAGCTTGAAAAAGCCGCTACATGTATGACTTTGGTTATTTTGTTAATTGGTGTTCCTTTAAGAAGGAATAAATCTAAAAAAAATCCTGCATTAGTTATCCCGATTGCTAGAACTGAATGAATTAATAGTTCTATGTTAGTATAAGAATAATGGTTTATGACAACTATTCCTAGCGCCGCAATTACTGCGATAATTGCAGAAGTCCGGTATGATGATGGATTTATTAGTGTAAAATACCATCTTCTGTGAATGTCTGTTACGCTGTCTTCACTAATCAATTAATGTTACTGACTATAATCTATACTGGGAAAACAATTCTTATAATTATCGAAATTCCTATTAGAGCGCCAGTAATACCAAGTATTACTTCTGGTTTTACTTTTACACCACGAGTTTCATCTTCAAAGAATCTTAGCAATCCTGCGCTTGATGCAGGCAATGGTGCATTCTTTTTCTTTCCTTCACCCAATGTAAATATTGCTTGATGGTTGATGTCTTAAATACATTCCGTTTTATTCGTAACTAAAATTAGATACTCTTAATATTCAATCCAATAATTTAATTTTTTCTAAAATATTAAGATAGATATCAATGACTCTCAACCTTTGTTCCTCCTCAATCAAATTTTTATCTGATCCTGTGCTATTTATCAAATCATTTAGTCTTTTTCTTATTTTCGCTCTCAATTGATCTATGTTATTGTCGTCAACGATCTTCTCTACTTGCGTCGTTGTTGTATTATTTTCAGGTAAAGTTATGTTCCCACAAATAATACATTGGATTTCATTATCTTTTCTAACCTGAATTCCACTGCATTTGCTGCATGGTTCAGAAAGTAATGTTCCGCCTCTAAGCAAAAATTCAGCTGCATTTTTCAGCTTTTTTCTATACTGATCATCAGGCATTGACATAGTATGAATCTAATTTTAATGTCATGTAAATTAAAGTCTTCTAAACTATTTGCAATAATTAATACCATATAATTATCCTAGTAATAGAATTTTAAACTAATTTTTCAAAATAATTTCAAATTTTGATATTTGTACTATAGCAGGCAAGGCTTAATAATGAGAATATTTCAATGAAAATTAATCATAATATGGCGGTGATATGCAAAAAATGTGGACTACCAAACGATCTCTGTGCATGTGGCGAGTTGGATAAAGAAGATACCAGAATTGTTATAAGACTTGAAACTCGACGATTTTCAAAAACCACTACCATGATAGAAGGCATTGATCCAAAATTGAGCGACATACAACATATGGTGAAAGAACTGAAGAGTAAATTGGCTTGTGGTGGAACAGCTAAACCAGGTTACATAATGCTACAGGGAGATCACAGAGAAGAGGTAAAGTCATATCTAGTCAAGTTTGGATTTACCGAATCAGCCATAGAAGTTCAATAGTCATTCTAGTAATAATAAATTTTAGCTCTTTTCTTGAATTTAAAAATCAACTGAGATTAATTTGATTAAAAAAATAAAATAAAAAATAAGATTGTAGGCTTGACTTTTCTAATTTACCAGTGATGTTTCTCGTCAGGAATCAGACCTATTTGTCCTTTTTCAAAATATTTGTCTAGTTCTTTTATCCAGCCTTCCTTTGCAGAACCACCGCCTATGCCTTTTCTCCTCATATAGAATGCAATTACTGCGAGCAAGAACACCGCAAACATTATTGTTCCAAATATGTAGACCATTACATCATAGAACAAAGGATCGTACGATGGACCGATTTGACCGATTAGGCTATGTAGTGTATTTCCAATCACTGTAAAAAGTCCTTCAATTCCGCTCATTATCTATTAGCAAATTAATTCTATGATATATACATTTTGGTGAGACGGTAGAAACTAAGCCAAAAACCTATTTGTAAATAAACGGCAATACGAAAATCGACAAGATATGAAAACTATTCAGAAATACAGCGGTTAAGGTGAGGAGATAATGATAAACCTAGATGAATACAAAATTAATCTTAACAAAAAGTAACTGTTGAAGATAGAATAAAAAAAATAGTAAAAAGTAGCGCTAAGCGCTTACTGATTTTTTACCTCTGCTCATTACAATGAATGCAGCAGCTACAGCCCCGAATATTGCAACTAATCCAACAGTGATTGCCAGAGTGGTTGAAACGTTCCCGCCAAACATTGAAGTCCCAGAACCATATGCGCCAGCTTGTTGAGCATTAGCAACTTTCTCTTTAGCTAGACGTAACTGTTCCTCGACACTAAGGCCTGTATCCTGACCCGTTGTATATTGTGCACTCGCTGTTTGATACAAGGTTAATGCTAAAGGTCCCATTGCAACTAGGATGGTTGCTATTGTAACGACGGTAAGTGAGTTCATACTAAATTTGTAATTTTGAATCCAATTATATAACCTTATTGGTCTAAAAAAATTTTATGCCAAAAATGAAAGAGTTTCTATTAGGGAGGTTAGGAAATTCTAGTCTAGATTTCATAAGTAACATTTAAGATGCTCGTTATTGATTCCTAGTTAAATGGCTCGAATTCATGCTCATACCCATGGTAAATCCCATTCAACGCGCCCTATTTCATATAGTGCTCCGTCTTGGTTAAATCAAAAGTCTGAATTATCTACTATCATAGTTCAACTCTCAAAAGATGGTCTGAGTCCTAGTGAAATTGGTGTTAGAATGAGAGACCAGTATGGCGTTCCACTGATAAAACCCATTTTAGGAAAGGGAATAAACCAGCTTCTTGAAGAAAATAATTCCACACCAGAGATGCCCGAAGATCTAAATCAACTTGTTCAAAAGGCATTAGCTTTGCAAAAACATCTCAAAGTTCATAATACGGATAAGAGGAATATTCGATCACTCGAGTTAATAGAAGCAAAGATTCACAGACTTTCAAAGTATTACAAAAAGAAAGGAAAGATTCCACTTACCTGGAAATATGCAGCAGTTATCGCTAGACTTGAATAATGAATTAAATGGGTTATAGCGAATTTCATGATAATGTAAATTCGACTAGCGAGAAGATAAAGAATTTAGTTGACGATAGAAAGGACATTTTAATAGTATCGAATTCATCCTGCGATGGTATTATTTCCGCAAGTTTGCTAATAAAAGCTATTTGGAAGCTTGGCGGTAAGGGAACAGCTCGATTCTTAAATAGATTTGATAGAGAGATTTTTACTGATCTAAAGAAGGAGGATCATGATTTCTATTTCTTTACTGATATAGGCTCAGGGCTCTCAGAGCTTTTTAATAGGATTTATGCGAAAAACTGGACGGCTTTGGATCATAAAAAAGTTAGTATTACTGAAATAGCGATAGATGACAATAACTCGATCCTGAATCCCTGGAAATATGATATTGATGGCGACAAAGAAATTACCTCAGGCGGTATTTCTTATCTATTATTGAAAAATCTAGATAAAAGATTTTCAGATTTATCTCCACTTGCAATCGTTTCTGCGCTAGGTGAGTATCAGGATGTAGGTGATAAAAGATCACTTGTTGGTCTCAATAATGACATACTAGAAGATTCAAAAAAAGATGGACTAGTACAAACAGATATTGATCTATTGTTATCTTTTAATGAATTCCTCCCCATTCATGAATCTATAGCAAGTACTTATGTCCCATACTTGTATGGACTAACATCAAACAGTAACAAATGTCTGGAGCTACTTAGAATTACAAACATTCCTTTGAAAAAAGATGGACGATTAAAGACGATTTGTGATATTAATCAGGAAGAAAAGTTTCTAATATTAGAAACCATTAAGAACTACCTTAGTTCTCAAATTGATGCCAGTGTCGATAACTTGGAAAATATTCTCATTGGTCATACCTACGTGCTTCCAGCAGAAGAGCCTGGCAGCCACTTATATGATGCACGGAGGTTTTCAGAATTACTAAATTCATGCGCCCTAAATAATAAAACAGGACTGGGCATGACCATCTGCTTGGGAGATCGCTCGTCTCCTCTTGATGAGGCAGAAAAGGACGTACAAGAATTCAACAACAATTCTCAAAAATTGATATCAAAAATACTTAAAGAGAAATGGAGGATTTTCGACAAAGGGTTGTATCTTTTCATTAATGCTGAAGGAATCATTGAGCCTGATTATGTAGGTCATCTGTCGAGGCTATTGGGTTCACATTATCAATTTATGAACAAGGTAATCATAATGAAAACAGCTATTGATGAAAATTATTCAAAATATTTCTTTAGCTCTTTGCTAAAGGGAACTATAGATGTACAACAAATGACAAAGGAGTTATCGGAATCAGTTAGCGGAATTAAGGTGACATTCAACAATGCAGAAGGACAGATAATTGTACCACCTGCACAGGAGGATTCTTTGATGTCTATTATTCAGAAACAAATAAAAAAGATCTCAAAATGAATGAAGGATTTAATATCAAGTCTACCATGAAAATAGAATTTAGTAGTAAAAAGGAAATAGATACCATGATTAGCGCGTTAACACCCGATAATGTTTGTATTCCCGATGGATTAAAGATCGACTTAAGATCTGAGAGCAAATATCTAATGATTGATATCCAATGTGAGAATGGATCTGGGACGTACCTTAACACGATTGATGAATTACTGGAACATATTTCGTTATCTATGGCAGTGACATCTAATGATTGATCCTAAGATTCTTAAAGAAAATCCAAAAATGATACGAGAAATGCTTGAGAGAAGAAGAATTAATTATCCTCTTGATGAGCTCCTTGAACTTGACGGGAAAAGACGTGACCTAATAATAGAAACACAGAATTTCAGGCATAGAAAAAATGCATTATCACAAAGCATAGCAAGCAAGAAAAAAAATCAAGAGTCTGTCGAGAATGAACTTCACGAGATGAAAAATGTTGGAGAGTTGATGAAAACTGCGGAATCCAATAAGGCACTAATAGAAAAAAGATATTCCGAATTGATATACTCCATCCCCAATTTGTTGCATGAATCAGTTCCAGATGGAAACAGCGAGGATGACAATATTGTTGTCAGGACATATGATGATCACAAGAATTCAAGAGCCAAAAGTGACCACGTTGATCTGGCAAACTCCTTAGGACTTATTGATCTTGAAAGAGCAGCAAAGATAGCGGGGGCCAGATTTTATTTTCTAAAAAAAGAAATTGTCAAGTTGAATCAGGCATTGATAAATTATGCTCTTGACTTTCTTGAAGAATATGGTTACCAATTAATCCAACCGCCATTCATGTTGAAAAATGAT
>Ga0233416_10000146_pt1 | contig 20592 bp, 19 predicted proteins | sample Sediment_Towuti__2_FD_188638 | JGI IMG/M metagenome (GOLD analysis project Ga0233416, IMG submission 188638) | Sediment microbial communities from Lake Towuti, South Sulawesi, Indonesia - Sediment_Towuti_2014_0_MG | ecosystem: Environmental > Aquatic > Freshwater > Lake > Sediment | place... | reverse complement strand
GAACACCGCGATCCCGCAGTGAGCCAGCAACATGCCCCAGTAGGCGCGCGGCACCCTTGCGAGGCGAGCCATGAAACTGTCGCCGTCGACATGGGCGATCCGTTCGCGCAGACTGACCACGGCCGTCGTCACGATCCAGATCGCCAGGAGGAGACCCAAACTGAGCAGCGGGGTCCAGCGGCCCAGGACGATCGGTAGGGCCAGCGCCGTCACCAGACTCACGCCGAAGGCCCAGCGCAACCGTTTGGCAAGATCCGGCATGTCGGCCTTCTTCCACTGCGCGATCGGACCGATCCCCATTAAGAAGATCGCCGGTGTCATCAGGGGTGCAAACACCGAATCGAAATAGGGCGGTCCGACGGAGATCTTTCCGAGGTCCAATGCATCCAGGAACAGCGGATAGAGCGTGCCGAGGAGCACGGACCCCATCGCCGCCACCAGCAACACATTGTTGGCCAGCAACATCCCCTCGCGCGAGATGGCGGCGAACCCCCCGCCCAGGCCGACGCGTGGCGCGCGCCAGGCGTACAAGACCAGGGAGCCGCCGATCACCACGGCGAGAAACGCGAGAATGAACAGGCCGCGCTTCGGGTCGGTCGCAAAGGCATGGACGGAGGTCAGCACGCCGGATCGCACGAGAAACGTTCCGAGCAGGCTCAAGGAGAAGGCCATGATGGCGAGCAACACCGTCCACACCTTGAACCCGCCGCGCTTGTCGGTCACGGCAAGCGAGTGAATCAACGCCGTGCCGGCCAGCCAGGGCATGAAGGACGCATTTTCAACCGGATCCCAGAACCACCACCCGCCCCAGCCCAATTCGTAATAGGCCCAGCCGCTGCCCAGCGCGATACCAGGCGTCAGAAAACACCAGGCGACCGTCGTCCAAGGCCGCGACCAGCGAGCCCAGGCCGCGTCGAGGTTTCCTCCCAGGAGGGCGGCAATGGCAAAGGCAAACGCCACTGAAAAGCCGACGTAGCCCATGTACAGCATGGGCGGATGGATGACCATGCCCGGGTCCTGCAACAAGGGATTCAAATCCCGCCCCTCGGCCGCGGCCGGAATCAACCGCTCGAACGGATTGGACACGGTCAGCATGAAGAGCAGAAATCCTACGCTGACCAGTCCCATGACGCCGAGAATGCGCGAGCGCATCGTCTCCGGCAGGTGCGCGGAAAACAGCGTCACGGCGAACATCCAGATCGTGAGAATCAAGGTCCACAACAGGAGAGAGCCCTCGTGCGCGCCCCAGATGGCGGCCAGCCGATAGTGCAACGGCAATTGTGAATTCGACGTGGCCGCCACATACAACACGGAAAAGTCCTTGTCGGCGAAGGCGTATCCGAGGCAGCAGAACGCGATCAACACCAGCAGGAACTGCCCGCGAGCCGCCGGTTTGGCGACCGCCATCAGAGCGCTGTTCCCGACCGCCGCGCCGTAGATGGGCAGGCTCCCCTGCACCAGCGCGACGCAGAGCGCGAGAATCAAAGCGAAGTGACCGATCTCAGGAATCATAGGTGCGGTATCCTACTGGGGTTGTACGATCAAGGTGTTGCTGCTCTGGGCTCCGGAGGCCTTGGCCTTGGCCAGCGCCTCGGCCGCTTCGGGCGGCATGTAGTTCTCATCATGCTTGGCCAGTACCTCGCTGGCGACGAAGGTGCCGTCGGCGACCAGTTGCCCTTGCGCCACGGCGCCTTTCCCCTCCTTGAAGAGGTCCGGCAGGATGCCCTTGTAGGTCACGGGCACGCGTTTGGCCATGTCCGTCACCACGAAATGGACGGTGAGACCGTCGCTCTCGCGTGTGAGGCTGCCGTCTTCGACCATGCCGCCGATCCGGAAACTCCGGCCCTTGGGCACCTCGCCATTCGCCACTTGGGTCGGCGTGAAAAAGAACACCAGGTTGCTCTGAAACGCGTTCAGTACCAGGACCGTGGCCACCCCCAGCACCACCAGCCCCAAGCCGATGAACGAAAACCGTTTCTGTCGAGGTGTCATCCGATGCTCCTACAACATGCCGCGGGTTTCCGCGACTGCGGCGGCCCGACGGCGCCAGAGGGCGAGGACTTCCCACACCATACAGAGCGCCGTGACCACAAACGAGGTCCAGACATAGAGGCCGTAGCCCCCCATCGCCAGAAATTCACTCACACTTCCCCAGTACATCAACGCGCCTCCGCGACCTCCGGCATCGAGGATTCCTTGCCCCAGGACGGGAGCTGTTCACGCTCAAGAATGACGCAGCGCGCACGGGCCAGCACCACCGCGATGCTGTACATCCAGAAGCCGAACGTCATCAGCAGCATCGCGGTCAGCATCGTGGCCGCCATTTTCGGCGCCGCCGTCATGCTAACGGACGCCCCTTGATGCAGCGTGTTCCACCACTGCACCGAATAATAGATGATAGGAACGTTGACCACCCCGACCAGGGCGAAGACGCCGCTGGCCCGGTCGGCGCGGCGCAGATCATCGATCGACGTGCGTAACAATATGACCCCGGCATACTGAAACAAGAGGATTAATTCCGACGTCAGCCGCGCATCCCAGACCCACCAGGATCCCCAGGTGGGCTTGCCCCACATCGCGCCGGTCAGCAGCGCCAGAAACGTAAACATGGCCCCGGTAGGGGCGATGGCCTGAGCCATCATGAACGACAGACGCGCCTTGAGCCCCAACCCCACACCGGCCCAGACCGCCATGACGACGTAGAGGAACATAGACATCCAGGCGGCCGGCACATGCACGAAAATGATGCGGTAGGAATCGCCCTGCTGAAAATCGGTGGGCGCGATAAGGAGCCCGAGAAAGAGCCCGACAGCAATCGCCAGGGTCGCGAGGGCGGCAAACCAGGGGATCAGACTGCCGGCCAGGGGATAAAACGCCTGCGGCGCCGAGTACTTGAGCCAGTTGATGCCCATGAAACTCATGAGAAGCTGCTACTCCAACGCAATACGCAGCGCCGCGGCCGTGGCCCAGGGCGCAAAAAATAGTGACAGGGCAAGACAGGCGCCGAGTAACGACAGATTGGCTTCGCCACCGACTCCCGCCAAGCTACTCGTGACGGCGCCGGCTCCAAAGATCAGCACCGGAACATAGAGGGGAAGTACCAAGAGGGCGACCAATAGCCCACTCCCGCGCACACCAAGCACGAGCGCGGCACCGATGGCCCCAATCATACTCAACGTCGGCGTCCCAAGCAAGAGCGACAGGACCAGGACCCCCAGCGGTTCCCCACTCAGGCCGAACTGCAGCCCGAGCAGCGGCGAGAGCAGGACGACCGGCAGGCCGGAGATCAGCCAGTGCGCGAAGACCTTGCCGACGACCAGGACCGGAAGAGGCTGAGCAATCAGCAACATCTGCTCCAGCACGCCGTCGAGATAATCGGCCGTAAACACACGTCCCAACGACAACAAACAAGCCAACAGGGCCGCGACCCAGAGCACCCCCGCAGCGATTGTCCTCAGCACAGCCGGCTCGGGCCCGACGCCCAGGGGGAAGAGGCTCGCCACGATGACCAGGAAGAAGACCGACATCGCCACATCCGAGCGACGCCGCATGGCCAGCAGCAGGTCCCGCCGGACAATCCCGCGCAACGCATCCCACATGCCGGGCTGGTTCATCCGGTCAGCCTCAGTCGCTGCACGGTTTCGGGTGGGAGCGCCACCTCCTGGTGCGTCACCACCACCGCCAACCCTCCCTGTTGCAGATGCGACCGCAAGCGCCCGGTCACATAGCCGGTGGCAGCCGTGTCCAACGAGGTAAACGGCTCGTCCAGCAACCACAAGGGCCTGGTGGAGAGCCAGAGTCTGGCCAGCGCCACTCGGCGCTTTTGGCCTTGCGAGAGCACTCTGGTCGGCAGGCGATGCACCCCCCGCTTGAGACCGACCTGTTCCAGAGCCTCTTGCACCATCTCAGCGGAGCTGCGGTCGCCCGTGACGCTGGCCGCCACCGTCAGATTTTCAACCGGCGTCAAGTCATCCTTCACTCCATTGAGATGGCCTATATAGGTGAGCTGCGCATAATACTGTTCCTTGAGCTGGCGAATGTCCTGCCCCTTCCATAAGATGGTCCCTGCCTCGGGCGACAGGAGGGTACAGAGCATGCGAAGCAAGCTGGTCTTGCCGCTCCCGTTTTCCCCCACCACGGCCAAGAGGGTGCCCGGAATCACCGTGACCGTGAGGTCGGAGAACAGGCGGCGCTCTCCGCGCGTACAGCTCAGCGCGACGGCTTGCAACATAGCAAACGGATTTCCTCGGCAACCAATTATAGGAGGCTGTCGCGCTCATCCCAGCGAAGCGCTGGAACCACCCGACAGCAACGGGTGAGAGTAAAGGGAAGCAGGCGCGGAAAACAAGGGGCGAGGAGCGAAGGACCGTCTGTTCCGTCAGGTATCGTTCGACAGCCATCTTGCTATGCATACGATCTTACTGTTAGCTAGGGCATGTCCCGTTCGGTTCACCACCTCACAGCCACTGGTGCATGCACGGGTAGAACCATCAAAGGAGATCCAATATGAGTGAACTGGTCTGCATCGCGTTCAAAGATTCCGGCACCGCCGACCGTGTGCTGAACGAACTGCGGGCGATGGAAACGAATTATGTGCTGGACTTGGAGGACGCCGTCATTGTGGTCCGTGACATGGATGGCAAGGTCCACCTCAAACAGTGTGTCGACGTGTTCGGCGGCGCGACGGCGCACGGCGTGTCATTGGGAGTCTTGTGGGGAGGGTTGATGGGCCTGCTCTTCATGAACCCTCTGGCGGGTCTGATCGGCAGCATTGCCGGAGGCGCCGGAGCAGGAGCCATGACCACCGCCGCCAGTGAGTATGGACTCTTGAGCGACTATGGGATCCCCGACAATTTCATCAAGGCATTGGGCAGTACGATCTCACGCGGCACGTCGGCGATATTCTTGCTGATCCGGAGCGCGGACCAGGACAAACTGCTGGCCAGCTTCTCACGCTATGAGGGGACGATCCTCAAGACGTCGCTCAGCAAAGACCAGGAAGAGAAGCTGCGGGTTGCCCTGACGAAACGGCGGGACCACAAAACAGCGGGGAACTAACCGCCGGCCGCTCACCCCGCTTCGCGGTAGCCGCAGTCCTGGTTGCGGCACTGGACGCTCCGGCCGTCCTGCTTGCTGACTTTCTCGACCAGGAAGGGGGCCTGGCAGGTCGGACAGGTCTTCGCCACCGGACGATCCCAGAGCGCATATTCGCATTGCGGGTATTTGCTGCAGGCGAAGAACGAGCGGCCCTTGCGCGTCCGCTTCTGCACGAGATCGCCGCCGCAGCCGGGCTGCGGACATTTGACGCCAAGGGCGAGCGGTTTGGTCGTCTTGCACTCCGGGTAGGCGGAACAGGCGATGAATTTGCCGAATCGCCCGATCTTGACCACCATCGGGCTCCCGCACTTGTCACAGACCTGATCCGTCGTGATTTCCTGCTTGGGGATCACCTTGATGGTGCCGTCCGGCAGCTTTTCGAAGTTTTGCGTGTTCTTGCAGGGCGGATCCTCCTTGTACCCGGGGCAGGCGAGGAACTTCCCGTTCCGCCCCCACTTGATTTCCATCATCCGGCCGCACTTCTCGCAGGGAATATCCGTAGGCGGCTCGACCCGGTCCTTGGGGCCGGGAATCGTCTTGGCTTTTTCCAGATCCGCCGTAAACGGGTCATAGAACTCGCGCACGGTGTCGACCCAGGGCTTGTTGCCGTCCTCGATCTCGTCCAGCTCCGCTTCCAGATGCGAGGTGAAATCGACGTCGACGACGTCGGGAAAGCCTTTCACCAGGAAGTCGTTGACGGTACGCCCCGTCTCGGTCGGCTGAAACCGTCCCTCGACTTTCTCGACGTACTTGCGCTCCTGGATCGTGGAAATGATCGTCGCGTAGGTGGAGGGCCGGCCGATGCCCTTCTCCTCCAGTTCTTTGATCAACAGCGCTTCGTTGTACCGCGGCGGCGGCTGCGTGAAATGCTGCTTCGAGGTCACGCCGGGCACCGTCTGCTCCGCCTGTTCGACCAGACGCAAGCGCTCGCCTTCGGCCAGCGGCGGCAGTTGTCGATCCGCGCCCTCGTCGGCTTCTTCGTCCTGCTTCGGCTTCTGCGCGAAGAGTTCCCTGTCGACTCCCTCCATGTAGACGATCGTATGACCGGGGAATTTCACCACCGTGCCGCTCGAGCGGAACAGGTAGGCCCGCTTCGTCTCGAGCGGTTTCGTTTCGACGCGGGTGACGTCGAGAACCGCCGGCACCATCTGCGAGGCGACAAACCGGTTCCAGATCAGTTTGTAGAGGTTATATTGATCGGGGTCCAAATACTGCCTGAGCGACTCAGGATCGCGGGCCGCCGACGTCGGACGGATCGCTTCGTGCGCCTCCTGCGCGGCCTTCGACGTCTTGTACACGTTCGGAGCCGCCGGAAGATAGTCTGCGCCGAACCGCTCCTGAATCACCTGCCTGACATCGGCCAGCGCCTCCTGCGAGATTCTCGGCGAGTCCGTGCGCATGTAGGTGATGAGCCCGGTCTGCCCCTCGCTGCCGATTTCGATTCCTTCATACAACTGCTGCGCGAGGGTCATGGTTTTCTTGGGCGTGAAGTGCAGTTTGCGCGCGGCCTCCTGTTGCAGCCGGCTCGTAATGAAGGGCGCCACGGGGTTCCGCTTCTTTTCCTTCCGTTCGATCGCGGTGACGACGAAGGGCTTCCCCTTGATGTCGCCGACCACCTTCTGCGCCTCTGCGGCGGTCGCGATCGAGGCTTCTTCACCGTCGACACTGTGGAGCTTGGCTTCGAAGGCAGGCGGCGTTGCGCCGCCGAGCAGCGCGGTGATCGACCAGTATTCCTCCTGGCGAAACGCCTCGCGCTCGGCCTCCCGCTCGCACATCAGCCGCACGGCGACGGATTGCACCCGCCCCATCGACAGACCGCGCCGGACTTTGTTCCACAACAACTGGCTCCCCTGGTACCCGACGATGCGGTCCAGCACGCGGCGCGCCTGCTGCGCGTTCACGAGCTTCATGTCGATCTGGCTCGGCGACTGCAGCGCCTGCTTGATGGCCCGTTCGGTGATTTCGTTGAACCGCACGCGAAAGACCTTGCCGTCCTTCTTCTTCTGGGACTTTCCGCCGAGCTCCTCCGCGATGTGCCAGGCGATGGCCTCTCCTTCTCGATCGGGGTCTGGCGCGAGGAAGATCTTGTCGGCCTCCTTGGCCTTCTGTTTGATCTCGGCCAGGACTTTCGATTTCCCCTTGATGGTGACATAGTGCGGTTTGAAATCGCGATCGAGATCCACCCCCAACTTGCTGGTGGGCAGATCCTTCACGTGCCCCACCGACGCCATGACCGTATACCCGCGACCCAGGTATTTCGTGATCGTTTTCGCCTTCGTCGGCGACTCAACGATAATGAGCGACTTTGCCATGACCTCTCCGTCCGAACATGAAAAGTTGTACCATCCGTACCAAATATCCGAGCGACATGCAACTAGAACGGCGGAAGCTGCCGGTTTTCGCGCCGAGGAATCTCGGCCCGTGATCCCGCCGAAGTCAGAGTGCGGCAAGCATGGACGAGGTCGCCGTCAACCGTCATTGGTCGAATCTCAGGCTCCGTACGTTTGACGATTGACGCATGGCGCTGCTCCTGTGACTACAGGCGGATGTACTGCTGCCCGGGCAGTTGTCTCACCCGGCCGTTCAATTCCAGCGCAAGCAGCGTGGCGGCCACTTGCGCGGCGCTCAGTCCCGTCCGCTCGATCACCGTATCGACGGAACGCGCTTCGTACGACAGCGCGTCGTACACCAGGGCGTCTTCTTTGCCAAGAGGCTCGCGCGAATCCGGCTGGGCCGCCCCGAGCGACACCGCGGCCCGCAGCCGGGCGTCGATTTGGGGAAGAATTTCATCGAGGATGTCCTGGGCTGATTCAACCAGCTTGGCGCCCTCTTTGATGAGTCCGTTCGATCCCCTGCAGGCCTCTTCCCGCACCGATCCCGGCACGGCAAACACCTCCCGCCCCTGCTCCAACGCCAGCTTGGCCGTGATCAGTGACCCGCTGCTCGCCGCCGCCTCGCTCACCAACACCCCCAGCGACAGCCCGCTGATGATCCGGTTTCTCCGCGGGAAGTGATGGCTGAGCGGAGATGCGCCGACCGGCAATTCGGAGAGCACGGCTCCGTGCGATTCGATGCTCAGCCGCAACGCCTCATGCTCGGATGGATAGGTGCGTTCGATCCCGCAGCCCAGCACCGCGATCGTTCGGCCTTTACCCGCCAGTGCGCCCCGATGCGCCGCGGCATCGATCCCGCGCGCAAGGCCGCTCACGATCGTCACACCGGATCTGCCAAGCGCGTTGGCGATCTCCTCGGTAACCATGCGTCCGGATGGCGTGGCCCTGCGCCCGCCCACGATCGCCACGGCCACCTCATCCGTCGCCGACAAGCGTCCGCTCATGTACAACAGGGGAGGCGGGTCGGGAATCGTCCTGAGCCGCGCCGGGTACGCCTGGTCGAATAGGGTCATGACGCGAACCTTGCGACGCTCGATGACCTCCACCTGCCGATCGATCTGGTGCCGAATTTTCCGCTCAGGTCCGCGCCGCACGGAGTCCGCCAATTCCGGACTGCAGCCGGCCCGCAAGAGATCAGCCTGAGTCGCCGCCAGCACCGCCTTCGGCGAGCCGAACGCCTGGATCAGCCTCAGAATCGTGCGATCGCCCACGCCGTCGATCGTTTGGAGCGCCAACCATGCGGTCAGCGTGGTTGCATCCATGACAAATCCCGATGAAACGCTGGACATCCGCTGCAACGGCGGGAAGACTGCCGAGGGTTGTATCGCGCCATCAGCGATGGAGTGCGCCGGCCGACGCGCACCGGACTACATGACAACGAGATCGTACTGCTCCAGGTGCAACTGGTCGTCCGGTGTCACGAGAATTTTCGTCGAATGGTCTCGCTCCAGCAGTTCGACCGCGTGGCGCTCTTCGTCCTGCAGCAAGTCCGCCACGGTGGGATGGGCCCCGACGACGATCCACTGGTGATCGGAGGACGGTCCAATCCGGCGAATCTCCCGAAAGATCTCGTAGGCTACGGTCGTCGGAGACTTGGTATACCCGCGGCCTTCACAATAGCGACAGGGTTCGGAGAGCGATCTGAGCAGGTCCTCGCGCACGCGCTCGCGCGAGATCTCGATCAGGCCCAGATCCGAAATCCTCGAAATCCTGGTGCGCGCCTTGTCGGACGCCATGGCATCGACCAGCGCCTGATACACCTTCTCGCGATTCTTCTCGCGCTCCATGTCGATGAAGTCCACGATGATGATGCCGCCGATCCCCCGCAATTTCAGCTGATAGGCGACTTCCCTGGCGGCCTCCAGATTGTTCCGGAGGATCGTCTCTTCCTGATCCCGTTTTCCGACAAACCGCCCCGTGTTGACGTCGATCACCGTCATCGCCTCCGTGTGATCGATCACCAGATACCCGCCCGACTTCAGCCATACCTTCCGGCTCATGGCGCGTGCGATCTCCTGCTCCACCCCGAGGTGGTCGAACAGGGGTTCGTCCTTGTCGTAAAAGTGAATCCGCGACGTCTGCTCGGGAGAAAACCGTTGCACGAAATCCCGCAGCGCTTCGTACTCCGCGCGCGAGTCGATCCACAGCCGCTCGACTTTCTTGCCGAACAGGTCCCGCACGACCCGGAAACTCAGGCTCAAATCGGTGTGGAGCAGCGCCGGCGCGTTCGACTGTTCCCGCTTCGTAAGGATGTCCTGCCAGAGCACATGCAAAAAATCGACGTCGGCCTTCAGGTCGTCTTCTCTGACGCCCTCGCTGACCGTCCGCACGATGTAGCCGCAGCCCGGGCGGCGGACACGGCGCATGATGTCCTTGAGCCGCGCCCGTTCCTCGTCACGCGGAATCCGCCGGGAGACACCGATATGTTCGACATTCGGCATGAACACCAGATACCGACCCGGCAGAGAGACATAGGTCGTGACACGCGACCCCTTGGTGCCGATCGGTCCCTTCGAAATCTGGACCACCAGTTCCTGGCCCTCGCTCAGCAGCTGTTCGATCGGCTTCGCGCTCTGGCGCTTCAGCCGCAGCACGTCCGAATCCTTGTCGTCCTCTTCCGCATCAACCAGCATGTCGCCCGGCTCCGCATCCATCGAGAGGTCGGAGACATGCATGAAGGCGGCCTTCTCCAACCCGATGTCGACAAACGCGGCCTGCATGCCCGGCAGGACCTTGGCCACCCGTCCCTTATAAATGTTTCCGACAAAGTCCTTGTGTTTGGCGCGGTCCCCGAACAAGTCGGTGACCGTGCCGCCGTCAAGGACCGCCACGCGGGTCTCTTCCCGCGCGACCGTGATCGCAATTTCGATTCCCATACTCACTCCTTCTGTCTCAGAGCCTCAGCTCGCGGGAAGAGGCGGACGCGGGCGCCATCCCCAGGTCCGGCCCTCGACCTCGCCCGCGTGGGCTCCGTCGGCTCGCGATCGTATCCGCTTCGCATACCGGCGGCGCCGAAGCACACTCGGCGCCCGCTCGTTCTAATAGAACAAACTCAACCGCCTTCGTTTGACGTTCAACAACAATCCCAGAGAGGCCATCGTCATGATCGTGGCGCTTCCGCCATAGCTCACCAACGGCAGGGGAATTCCCACGATCGGAAACATGCCCGCCGTCATGCCGATATTGACCACCACGCAGAAACACAGCATCGCGACGATCCCCGCCGCGAGCAGCGCGCCGAGCTGATCCTTCGCCTTGGACGCAATTTCCAGCGACAGCCAGATGAGCGTGACGAACAGCGTCAACAACACCACGACGCCGAGGAACCCCCATTCTTCCGCATAGACCGCAAACACGAAATCGGTGTGGCCCTCCGGCAGAAATTTGAGCTGGCTTTGGGTGCCGCCGTAGAGTCCCTTCCCCAGCAATTCTCCGGAACCGATGGCGATTCGCGATTGCAGCGCATGATAGCCCTTTCCCCCGGGGTCATAGTCCGGGTCGACGAACGCCATAATGCGCTGTCGCTGATAATCATGCAAGGACCCCCAGACCCCCTCCCACACAAACGGAAACAGCATGACCGAGAAGAGCAGGATGACACCCAGCGCCTGAGATCGGACTCCGACCATCAAGAGCATCGCCGCATACACCGCGACGAAGCTCAACCCGCTTCCCAAGTCCGGCTGCTTCATAATCAAGATCAGGCCGGGCAACATCAAGAGCCCCGGTACGATGACCCGCTGCAGCCAGCCGACGCGAGGCGCTTTCGAATAGTAGTGGGCCAACACGAGAATGAGCACCAGCTTGGCAAACTCCGAGGGCTGAAAGCTGAACGGCCCCAGCCCGATCCACCGCTGCGCCCCTTTGCTGGTCCGCCCCTCGACCAGGACGAACGCCAGCATCAGCAACACGATCGCGTACGCCGGATAGGCCAGCCGGACCAGGCGATGATAGTCCGACACCCACATCACGACGAACGCGGCCACACCGACGCCGATCCATACGAGCTGCTTGAGATAGTACGGCACCCCCCCGCCCTGCTGGGCGTGGGTAAGGCTATAGATCGACAGCACCCCGATCCCGAGAATCGTGAAGATCAAGCTCACATAACGAAGATCGAAGTTGTCGAGATTGCGACGATCCGTCAGTCGGTCGATCATGACTGCTCCGTCGATCGATGATCCCGCTCCGGCCGGGCTGCACCAGAGATCACGATCGGGACCTGCGGGGACAGCTTCATATACGTCTCGATGACTTCCTTCGCGAGCGGCGCCGCTGCCGCACCGCCGTGGCCCATATGCTCGGCGAGCACCGCCACCGCAATTTTCGGCGACTCCACGGGGGCAAACGCCACGAACCACGCATGATCGCGGAACTTCTTGGGGATCTCCTGTTCAGGGCCGGACCGCAGCGCCGCTACCTGCGCCGTCCCCGTCTTCCCTCCGATCGTGACGAGGGACGACTGCGCCTTGGTCGCGGTTCCGACCTTCACGACATCGGCCAGCGCCTCCTTGATGATCCGAAACGTTTCCGCTTTCGCTTTGACCTTCCCGCGAGGCACCGCCGGCAATTCTTGGAGATTTCCGGTCGTACGATCCATCACGGCCTGCACCAGACGGGGACGAAAGCTCACTCCATCGTTCGCGACGGTCCCGATCAGGCTCGCCATCTGCAGGGGGGTGACCGTCACGTAGCCCTGTCCGATGGCGGCGGAGATCGTTTCACCCGGCAACCAGGCCTCGTTCTTCGCCTGCTGCTTCCAGGACGTCGACGGCATGATGCCCGGTCGCTCCGACGGCAGCTCCACGCCCGTTCCCTGCCCCAGTCCGAATTCCTTGCCGAAGTCGGCGATGACATCGATCCCCATCCGCTGACCCACCGTGTAGAAGTACACGTCGCACGAGTGCACGAGGGCCGTGTGGAGATCGACGGCCCCGTGCCCGCTCGCTTTCCAGTCATGGTAGACCCGCCTGCCGAACTGGTAGCCGCCGTTGCAGTACACGGTGCTCGAGGGGGACATCGTGTTCGTTTCCAACGCGGCGACCGCCATAGGAACTTTGAACGTCGAGCCCGGCGGGTACTGGCCCTGAGAGGCGCGATTGTTCAGCGGACGGCCTTCGTCCTGTACGATCTCGACCCATTGCTTGGGCGTCAGTTCTCGCGAGAGCACGTTCGGGTCGAACGCCGGCCGGCTCACCATCGCGAGAATGTCGCCGTTGGTGGGATCCAGCGCGACGATGGCGCCGGACTCCTCGCCGAGGAGCTCCTCAGCGACTTTCTGCAACCGGATATCGACGGTGAGATAGAGATCGTTGCCCGCCTGCGGTTTCTCGACCACTGCGGCCTTCTTTTCGTGTCCGAGCGCGTCGACTTCGACACTCTTCTGACCGGCCTGCCCCCGCACATAACGATCGTAGGATTTTTCAACCCCGTACTGGCCCACGACGCTGCCTTGGTGTAGGTCTGAAAACTCGGGCCTCTCCAGTTGTTCGGCGGAAATTTCGCCCACATACCCCAGGAGATGGGCCGCTATCGCGCCGCCGGGATAGTTGCGTTGCGATTCGACCTGGACCATCACCCCCGGCAGATCCAATCGATGAGATTCGATCACCATCGCATCGCGGAGCGTCAGTCGATCCTTGATCTTGCGGGGCAGCAACTTGCTGCCCTTGCCCCCGAGTTTTTTCCGGACGAGCGCCGGATCCAGGTCGAGCAAATCGCTCAACTGTTGGATCAAGGCTTCACGATCCTTCACGTCTTCCAACGTGACATAGAGACTGAAACTGGGGATATTGTTCGCGAGGAGCACGCCATGCCGGTCATAGATGAGCCCGCGCGCCGGCTCCAGCAGCACGAGCCTGGTGCGATTATTTTCCGAGAGGTCGCGGTAGTACGGGCCCTCCCGAATCTGAAGGTGCCAGAGACGAAGGCCGAGCAGCACCACCACGAGGAGGAGTCCCACCCGGAGGATCGTAAGCCGCCGGTGCAGTTCACCGAATTCTGTATCTTGATAGTTCGCCGATGCCATGGGGAACGCTAGGCCCGATAGGCCGCAACCAACCGTTCGACGTTGAACCGGCTCCACATCACCCAATAGATCATTCCGCCCACCACCGCATCGAACACGGCTTGCGGGAGCACGACGGTCTGAATCGCCCACCACACATCTTGTTGCTCGCCCAGCTTGAGCCATAACGCGGCCAGCAGTCCCGCCAGGCTCGATGTGATCAGCAGACCCATCACCAGAACGACCGGCGTCAGGTACACCACCTGTCTCCCGGCGAGTCCGGCCGCATAGCCGATGGCTCCCTTCGTGATCATACTCAGGACCAGTGACTCGGCGGAAAAGAGGCTCATGACCCATCCCACGGCGAGCCCGACCAGCAGCCCTTCCAGCTCTCCCGTCAGCAGCCCGACCAGGCACACCACGATCAAGCCGAGGTCCGGTCTGATGTCCCATACGCTCACGTACGGGAGCAGGACCGACTGGATCGGAACAAGACTCACGAGGAGCATCGCGTACATCAACGCCTTCATGACTTCGGTTTACCCCGCGGAGGCCCGAGGCGCTCTCCCTCGGTCGGAATGTACGGAGATTGAATCACCAGGACTTCCTCCACACGGTTCGCATCGACCTCCGGAGTCAGCTCCGCAGATTGGAACAGCGCGCCTTCTTCCTTGTCGATCCTCGTAATCGTCCCGATGGCGAGCCCCCGCGGGAAGTCCCCGGTCAATCCGGAGGTCACGACCCGATCTCCGGCCCTCGCGTTCGACAACAGCGGAATGTACTTGAGCCGGGCGAGCTTCTCCGATGTGCCTTCGACGATCCCTTCATCCCTCGTTCGCTGAATCAACCCGGCGATGGCATTATTGGGATCCGTCACCAGCAGCACCACGGCGGTCGAGGCCGTCGTCTTGACGATGCGACCGACCACGCCGGCGGGGGTAATCACTCCCCGGTCCGGCTGCAGTCCGTCCGACTCGCCCTTGTTGAGAATGATGGTCCGATACCAGTTTCCGGTGTCGCGGCCGATCACCTGCGCGGCGACCATCGGCGGGAGCGCCTGTTCCTTGAATTCCAGCAGCGCCGTGAGCCGGTCTGTGGCCGCAGCCGATTCACGGAGCTGGCTATTCTGGCCCTTGAGATACTCCACTTGTTTCCGCAACTGCCTGTTTTCCTCCTCGATCCCCTGGAGCGTGACGAAACGGGCCCAGAAATCGGCGAGTCCATCGGAGACGCTGGCCGTGGCGCGCAGGGGCCAACTTACGATCCATCCGATCGGACTGCCCACCTGCTGGAACACGCCTTGGAGCTGGCTGGGCAGGAGAAGAAAGCCGACGAGGAGAATGACGGCGAGGATGAGGGCAAAACGCCTCGCGTTATACGGTGCGCGTAGATTGACCATCCGCATGAGGGATGGGACCTTACCGGAGGTTGTTCGCCTGAGACATGACCGATACCTTCCGGAGGAGATCCAGCTCGTCCAAAATCTTTCCGACTCCCAATACGACGGAAGTCAGCGGATCGTCCACCGTAATGATCGGCAAGTTCGTTTCTTCGCGGAAGCGGGTGTCCATCCCCTTGAGGAGCGAGCCCCCACCGGTCAACACGATTCCGCGGTCGATGATATCTCCCGCCAGTTCCGGTGGCGTGTTTTCCAACGCGATTTTGATGGCGTTCACGATGGTCCCGATGGGTTCCTGGAGCGCTTCGCGAACTTCGGCATCGTCCACGACCAAGGTACGCGGGATTCCGGAGATCAGGTCGCGGCCCTTGATCATCATCGTCTTCCGTTCCTCGAATGGATAGGCGGACCCGATCTCGAACTTGATGCGTTCCGCCATATGCTCGCCGATCAACAGGTTGTATTTCTTCTTGATGTAGTTCATGATCGCTTCGTCCATGCGGTCGCCGGCGACCTTCACGGATTCGCTATAGACGATGCCCCCCAGCGAGATGACCGCGATGTCCGTCGTGCCACCCCCCACGTCCACGACCATGTTGCCGGACGGCTCCGTGATCGGCAGCCCGGCCCCGATGGCCGCGGCGACCGGCTCCTCGATCAGATAGACTTCCCGCGCTCCGGCCAGCTCCGCCGAGTCCCGCACGGCCCGCTGTTCGACCTGCGTGATGCGGGAGGGCACCCCGATGATGATTCGCGGCCGGACGAAGGCGCTTCGGTTATGGGCCTTACGGATGAAATGCTTCAGCATCTGTTCGGCCATCTCGAAGTCGGCGATCACGCCTTCTTTCATCGGCCGAACCGCCACGATGTTGCCGGGCGTACGTCCGAGCATTTTCTTGGCGTCGGCTCCGACGGCCAGAACCTTCTCGCTTTTCTTTTCGACCGCCACGACGGACGGCTCGTTCAACACGATACCCTTCCCGTGGACATACACCAGGGTCGTGGCCGTTCCTAAATCGATGGCCAGGTCGTCGGAGAACCACCCAAATACGTCTCCCGGGAACCCCACGGCATCTCTCCCTTCATCTTGGCCGGGCGCCTGACGCCCGATCCGTGTACATCACATGCGCCTAGTCCGGCACCGCGAGCTGACCGGCATCGAGTACGTGAGTCCTCGCGATCTCATCACCGAGCCGCCGTCCCTGCTCATTGCCGATGATGAGCAAACCTTCGAACGACAAGATCGCCAGCGTCACCAGCCATCCGACATACGGGACCGCAAAGGCAATCTGCGCGCAGCCCAGCGGAAGATTGCGGATGATCGATTCCCGAAAACCGGCTACGTCCCGGCCCCCGACCCGCATGGTCTGGAGACCCACCAACCGCTTCCCGATACTCCGTCCCTCGGCAAATCCGTCCGCTATCAAAATGTAGGCCAGACCGAAAAGAAATCCGACCGGAGGAGCAATCCTATCCGCAGCAACCACGATGAACAGATCGATCAGCTTCGCAATAAACCGGTTAAGGACGTGAGCCTTCGGATAAACTGTTCGCTCCAGCACCGTCGAGGTTGGCTCCTCCCTGGTCAAAAGATCTCCTGCTAATTAGTGGCAAAGTATAACAAAATCCAACATTTTGCACAAACAAAGCTTATTATTTTCTCCCGAGCTTTCCCGGAAACCCCACCAGCGACATCGGCGGTCCGGCTGGAAGACGGGGCTCACCCTCCATCAGCCCTGCCTGAACGCCGATCCGGAACAGGGCGGACCAATCGGACCGGTTGAGTCCGGCTTCGCTTGCCTTCATATGAACCGGTCAGTAGAATGGCTGGATTATTGAGCGGGTGAGGGGACTCCATGATCAAGACCATGCGAAATGCCGCGCACAACTATCCCTGGTTGCTCAAATCCATCATGGGCATCCTGGCCGTCGCCTTCGTGATCACCATGGGATGGTGGGGGTTCGGCGAGCAATCGGAGAATGCCGTCGCGAGCGTCGGCGATCTCACCGTGTCGCGGGACGAATACCGCCGGGCCTACGAAAATATGTACCGATTCTACAGAGACAAGATGACCGGTGAGTTCAAGGAAGAAACGTTCAAACAGTTCGTCATCGACCAGCTCGTCGACACCCGCGTCTGGCTCATCGCCGCACAGGAACTGGGCGTGACGGTGTCCGACGCAGACCTGCGGGAGTTGATCGTTCAAATTCCCGATTTTCAGAAAAACGGAGCGTTTGACCCCGAACTCTACCAGCGGCTCCTCGCCGCCAACCACCTGACGCCCGCCGTGTTCGAGGCCGCCCAACACAAGGAGGTTCTCGGCAACAAGGCGAAGATGATCGTGCGCGAATCGGTCGCCCTGTCCCCGTCAGAAATCTCCGAGGGACAGGCCCTCATGACCAGGCAGCAGGACTCCGATCCCGCCCTGACCGCGATGGCCAGGGACCGCGTGCTTCAAGACATGCTCATGCAGAAACAGCAGCGTGCGCTGGTCGCCTATCAGGCGTCGTTGAGGGCGAAGATTCCCATTACAATCCACCGGGAACTGCTGTAAGGCTACCGTCAAAAGCCCTCAAGTTGGCAAGTCAGAAACGTCATCAGATGGTCGTTGCCTGCCACGTTCGAACGCTTCAGCTTTCAGATTATCAGCATCGCGTCACCATAGCTGTAAAACCGATACCCCTCTTTGACCGCCTCTTCGTAGGCCTTCCGGGTCAACCCGGTCCCCGCAAACGCGGACACCAACATGACGAGGGTGGTCCGCGGGAGGTGGAAATTCGTCATGAGGGCATCGACCGCTTTGAATTGAAAGCCAGGCGTGATGAACAGGCGGCTTCCGCCGCGGGCCGGAACGATCCCTCCCCGTTCCCCGGCGACGGTTTCAAGTGTGCGGACGACCGTGGTGCCGACCGCCACGACCCGCCGACCCGCCTGTTTGGTCTCAACGATCGCCTTCGCTGCTTCTACGCCGACCTCGAAGGCCTCCTCTCCCATCCGATGGTCTTCGACGCGCTCCGTGACCACCGGCTTGAACGTCGCGGTGCCGACATGCAGCGTGACCGTCGCGAGCCTGATCCCCGCTCGGTCCAGCCGAGCGAGAAGCTCCGTCGTAAAATGGAGCCCCGCCGTGGGCGCGGCGATCGCGCCTTCCGTCCTGGCGAAGAGCGTTTGATACCAGCGGCGATCCTGTTCGATCGGCGCACGTGTGATATACGGCGGAAGCGGCATGGATCCTCGTTGTTGCAGCAACTCCCTCACGGACAGAGGGCTGTCGACCTTCACCGACGTTCCGCCGGCATCCCGTCTGAGAATTGTCGCGCGAGATTGTTCGTCAAAATCGATGATCTGACCGGTGCGTAGCGGCCCTTTGACCATCACCTCCCACACCCCGTCGCCGAGCTCTTTCACGAACAACACGTCGACCGGCTTCCCCGTTGATCGCGTTCTTCCTGAGAGTCGCGCGGTCAACACCTTCGTATCGTTCACGACGAGGAGGTCGCCCGGAGCAAGCAGGTCGGGAAGATCGGCAACCCGGCGGTGCTCCAGCCGGCCCGTTGCTCGACCCAGGAGCAGCAGTCGAGCTTGATCGCGGGGGATGACCGGCTGCAACGCGACGAGGCCGGGATCGAACGGCAGATCGAAATCGGAAAGCCGCATCAGGAGGTGGGCGCCGGCGGTGCGTGCGTCTGTGAGGCGTTCTGAAGTTCTGTCCCGGGATAATAATAGCGAAGAATGCTCGCAAAGGAGTAGCCCAACTCCGCCAGCTCTTTGGCGCCCCACTGGCACAGACCGACGGCGTGACCGGCCCCGTAGCCGGCGAGGACGACCTCCTGGCCGAGCGATTCAATCGTAAACTGTGTACTGGGCACCACGGTATACCCCACCCCCTTGCGGAGTTCCTCACCGCGGAGGATCAGCTCGCCTCTGGAATGCAGAATCCGCAGCGTCGCCACGCGCCCCGCACGGCTGTAGGCCAGCGGCGTGAGTGTCGCGATCGTCCCGACCTCAAATCCTTGCTGCCGCAGACTCTTTTCCAGCTGATCGAGTTTGAAGGAGGCTTTCCATTGATAGAACGGGGATTCCAGATCGAAGGGACATTCGACCCCTTTCAAGTACGGCAGGTCTTTCGACCAGACGATCACGGCATCTTCGGTGATCCCCGCCGCGGTCGATGAGAACGCCGCATAGATCGGCGCCCCTTCATGGGTGATGACCAATCCCCTCGTCGACTCAACCGCCTGTTCTACCCGCGCATCGATCCCCTGACGGCCCCGATAGACCTGATCTTGGATGCCGGCGGCCACATCGTAGTCACGCGATGCGCTGAGCATATGCTGGTACAACGCATAGGTCCTGGCCGCGACCGCCTGGGCCTTGAGCATTTCAGGATGCCAGGAGGAATTGACTTCAGCCGGCACCACACCCTTCACATATTCTTCCAAGTCGACCAGATTGATGACCAACAGCCCTTTTCCGCGCCGGACCACCTGAACCAAGCCGCTCACCTGCACCACGGACTTGTCATCGTCCGGCTGGAAGGAGGACCCGTTGCCATTGCCGTTCTGGCGCGGGAGCAGTAACCGCAAGTCCTGATCACCGGCCCTCAGAGTGACCTGATCGCCGGACACACGCGCGCCGTTCAGGACCAGCGCCTGGCCCCGTACTTCAACCCGAACCGAAGACCGAAACATGTGCGAGCGATCCTGTGCGTCTGTCGCCCACATGACGGTATCGGCCTGCAGTTCCACCCGCTGCACGTCGGACGCCAGCAAGACGCGAATTGATTGGGCCGAGTGGGCCACAGTGGCACCCACGCACCCCGCCCCCATCGCCAATCCGATCACTCCGGCGCAGAGCTGTCGCAACATCATCGACGGAAGAACCATCCTACGATATAGAATAGCAGACTCAGGATGACGCTCAGGAGAATACTGGTGGCGATGGGAAAATAGAAACTGACATTGTCACGCTTGAAGGACAGATCGCCGGGAAGTTTCCCCAGCCAACCGAAGACGTTTCCCAACCCGGGAATACGATCGGCCGCGATCAACAAGAGGCCGAGGCCGGCGATTCCCAGCCCGATTCCAATCATGACCTTGCCGATCGCACTCCATTCCGGCGTCAACCGTTCACCAGGCATTCGGCGATCTGAATCGCGTTCAGCGCAGCCCCCTTGCGCAGATTGTCGGAGACGACCCAGAGATTGAGGCCATTCGCGATCGATTCGTCCTCGCGGACCCGCCCGATGTAGACCTCGTCCTTTCCCGTTGCGTCCAACGGCATCGGGTAGAGCTTTTTCCCCGGGTCGTCGTACACGATGACGCCCGGCATGGCAGCCAGCGCCGCCCGCGCCTCGTTCGCCTTCAGCGGCCGCTCCAGTTCGACGTTGATCGCCTCGGAATGGCAGCGCAACACCGGCACCCGAACGGTCGTCGCGGTCACGCGCAACGCGGGTGCGCCCAGGATCTTTCTGGTTTCCTTCACGATCTTGACTTCTTCCGAACAGTCGCCTCCGTCGTTGAACGAGCCGATATGCGGCAGCAGATTGAAGGCGATTTGATACGGATACACCTCCGCCTTGATATCGCGAAAGGCCATCAGACTTCTCGTCTGATCCATCAGCTCGTCCATCGCCGCCGCTCCGGTGCCCGAGACGGATTGAAACGTCGTGACCACCACTCGCTTCACGCCCACC
>Ga0233416_10000145_pt1 | contig 20601 bp, 19 predicted proteins | sample Sediment_Towuti__2_FD_188638 | JGI IMG/M metagenome (GOLD analysis project Ga0233416, IMG submission 188638) | Sediment microbial communities from Lake Towuti, South Sulawesi, Indonesia - Sediment_Towuti_2014_0_MG | ecosystem: Environmental > Aquatic > Freshwater > Lake > Sediment | place... | reverse complement strand
GGGCGAGAGCCGCAAGGTGGGCGAAGAGACGCTGTGGCCAGGCTGGGGGGCGGGCGAACCGCTTAAACCGGGTCGGCATGCACCGGCGTTGCTCTTGGTGGCGCGGGTGCGCGACGAGGCGCACCGCTTTGCCGGCGAATATCTGAAAAAGCGACAAAAGAGCCGACTTCTGACCTCATCGCTGGACACCATCCCCGGCATCGGCCCGGCCAAACGCACCGCGCTGCTCAAACACTTCGGCGGCATCGAGGGGGTGAAGCAAGCCTCGCGCGAGCAGCTGGCGCAGGTGTCGGGGGTGACTGCGGCGCTGGCGGAGAGGATTTTTGCCGAGCTGCATAAGTAGAGGGAAGCCGTTCGGAATATTGAGAGACAGCGGCTGCGGGGCTGTTCAGAGGCCCAAATCGAGCCAATAGCGTGTCCCCTTGCGCTCGCCGGTGCGCCGCAGCGCCCCAAGCTCGACCAGATCCTGCAGATCGCGGGTGGCGGTGGCGCGCGAGGTGCCGGTGATGGCCAGATATTTTTCGGCCGACATGCCGCCGACAAATCCCTCCGGCCCTTCGCGAAACATCCGCTCCAGCGCCTTCTCTTGTCGCTCGTTGAGCTTCCCGGCAAGCCGACGGAAGAGCCGCCCCTTGCCGCGCAGGAAATCGAGCATGTTGAGCGAGCGCGCATTGGCAACGAGTGCCCTCTCGCCAAACCAGAGCAGCCATGCGCTGACCGCCAGTTCGCGGTTGTTGCCTTCGAGCTGCTGGTAGTAGTTGCGCCGCTCCGCTTCGATTGCCTGCGACAGCGCCAACAGCGGCGGCCGCCGCAACCCCTGCGCCACCGCCTTGGCGGCCAGCGCCCGCGCAATGCGCCCGTTGCCATCCTCGAAGGGGTGGATGGAGACGAACCAGAGATGCGCCAAACCGGCGCGGGTGAGCAGCGGCAACGGGCGGCTGCCGCCCGGAGCTGTGGCGTTGAACCAGTCGATAAAGCGCTCCATCTCGGCAGCCACCTGACCGGAGGGCGGCGCCTCGAAATGGATGACGGGGGCAAGCAGCGGCCCGGAAACCACCTGCATCGACTCCGGCGAACGGCGGTAGCAACCGATCTCGGGCAGATCGCGCCGCCCCTGCATCAACTTGCCCTGCCAATCGCCGAGCAGTGCGTGGCTGAGCGGCAGCTGCGATTGGCGATAGAGATCGCTCATCATCTCCGCCATCCCCTTCTCGGCCGGCCCGATGCGACGATGGTCTGACGCCAGCCCCAGATTGCGCCGCAGCGAGACCAGCAAGCTATCGCGATCGAGCAATTCGCCCTCGATACGGGCGCTGGTCATCGACTCCTCGCCGATCAGACCGATGCTCAACTCCTCCCGCTCGTCCTGCTCCAGCCGGTCGAACAACCCGATCCACATCCCGGCCGCCAGCAGAAACCGCTCCTCCAGCGGCTGCATCAAAGCCGCATCCCAAGTGAAAGAGGGCCACTCCGATTGCTGCCAATTCCAGGTCATGATCCAAATATCGGCAAGTATAACGCACAAATCAAGAGAATGACGATCGATATATACAATGGTTATCGCTCATGATCTGATATGTATGGCTGACGGAGGGATCATAGGCTGGCGATATCGTCCAATGCGGCGGCCATCAGCGATGCCTCCCCGAAGGCGGAATGTTGGAATGTGAGAACAGCCCCCGTGTGAGAACAGCCCCCGTTGGCCCATTCCCCCCTCGCCTGTAGGGTGCGCAGGCATCGATAGCGCTATCCGGCGGGGAGTTTGCAATGAAAAGCCATCTGTTGCTCATTGGCTGGATTCGAGGTCGTTTTGTCGCCATTTCCGATCGGCTGGCCGAGCTCTGGAAGAGCAACTTCTACCTCTATCTCGCTGCCCTCTTCACCCTCTTTGCCATCCTCGACACCACCACGCTGCACCTGACTGCCAACATGCGTCAGGGCACCTTCGATCTGATGGTGCGCTACCGGTTGATGGTGCCCAAGCCCGATCCGAAGATCGTGATTGTCGATATCGACGAGCGTTCGCTCGCCGCCATGGCGCCCGAGTTCGGTCGCTGGCCGTGGCCCAGGCAGGTGCTCGGCGAGTTTGTCGAGAAGATCGAGGCGCAGAAGCCGAAGGCGGTGGTCTTCGACATCCTCTTCTCCGATGCCGATATCTATAACCCCGACAGCGACGCCTACTTCGACAGCGTCATCGCCGCTACCGCGAACACCTTCTTCCCGATGTTGCGCCTCGATACGGCCAGCGATCGCTACAGCGAGATCATGCCGGGGATGATTCCCGGCGTGACGCCGGTTGCCGGCGAGAGCGATCCCTATGCCCATGTGGCGCTGATCCTCCCCCACTTCAATGCCGCTATTGAGGGCGGGCGCCTCGGATTGCACAACATCGAGCCCGACCCGGACGGGGTGGCGCGCAACTACCCGCTCTGGCGCAACGACTACGGCTGGAAGATTCCCTCGCTGCCGGCGCGCATCGGCCGCGAGCTGACGTGGCAGGAGCCGGAGCAGCAGAAGGTGCTGCTCAACTGGCGCGGCAAGCCCTTCACCTACCCATATGTCAGCTTCTCCGACCTGTTTGCCGATATGGGCAAACAGCAACCGCAACGAGCGCAGGACGAGTTCACCGACAAGATCGTGATCATCGGCTCCACTGCCCCCAGCCTGTTCGATATCAAGGCGACGCCGATGGATCGCATGCATCCGGGGGTGGAGATCCTCGCCACCGCCATCGACGATCTGAAGCATGGCGACTATCTGCGCTATCCCGAGGCGCGCACCCCCTACCTACTGCTGACGCTGGCGATCGTCTGGCTCACCGCATACGGCTTCTGGCGCAACGTCGGCCGCAACAAGATCGACCGCCTCTTTGGCGCCTCGCAGTTCATTCTGATCGCCATCTCCTATGCCAGCATCAATTTCAGCCACACCTACATCAATCTGACCGGCCCGGTGACGGTGGCCATCGCCTACTTCACCCTCGCCCGCCTCTACTCTTCCGCCACCTTCCGCGCACTGGAGCAGAGCATGGTGCGCACCGCCAGTCGCAAGGAGGGGGAACTCACCGCCACGTTGCTGCTGATCCGGCTGGAGGATCGCCACAATCTGCTCACCGATCCGGTGCTGGAGGCGATTCGCTATGGCCTGGAGCGCTCTGGCAGCGAGGCGAAGAGCGTCGAGGTGCTGCGCGGCAACCAGAAGGGGCTATGGGGGCTGTTTGAGGATACGTTGGCCCTTTCGTGGGTGGCGGCGCGCGAAGATGGCGAGGCAGCGAGCCGTATCGATGCCGATGTCGAGCAGGCGAAGCTGCTGTTGCCGAAACTGTTGAAAACCTATGCTGCCGACAGCGATTCTGTCGCCAGCCTGCACTTGCAGCGCGGCTTTGTGCATGGCGGCGAGCAGGCGGCCGCCAGTTGGCGCCATCTGTTTGCCGAAGCGCTGCTGGCATGGAACGAGGAGAACAGGAATGGGTAAACTCGGAGTTCTGATCACCCTGCTACTGCTGGCGCTGCCGGCATGGGGCGGCGAAAGCGGCAGCCTGCTCAAGGACGACACGCTGCGCGCCGAACCCTTCAGCGATGCCAGGAGCGTCACCAAGGTCAAGAAAGGGGAGAGCGTGGAGATTCTCGCCAGCTCCGGCGGCTGGTTGCAGGTGAAGGCGAAAAAGGGGAGCGGCTGGCTGCGCCTGCTCTCCGTGCGCAAGGGCAACGCCGGCAAAAGCAGCAGCTCCGGCCTGCTCGCCGCCGCTTCGGGGCGTAGCGGCGCCTCCGGCAAGGTGGTGGCCACCACCGGCATCCGCGGCCTCTCCGAGGAGGAGCTCAAAGCGGCACAGTTCAACGGCGCCGAACTGGCGAAGGCGGAGTCCTATGCCGCCAGCCGGGCCGAAGCGGCGCAGTTCGCCGCCGCCGGCGGCGTGCAGGCGCGGGCCATCGACGAACTGAAGGCGGTGAAGTGATGCGCTCGCTGCTCTTCACCCTCTCCCTGTCCCTTCTCGCCGCCCCTGCTGTTGCCTTCGATTTCGGCGGCGCGCTGAAAAAGGCGGCCGAGATCGGCACTGCCGTGCAGGGGGACTCTTCGCAGTCTCCGGCAACGGCCGCGAACGCACCCGCTGCCGGAACGCAACCGGCGCAGGAGAGCACGGCGCAAACGTTGCTCTCCGCCTTCGACTCCACCAGCGAGCAGGAGGAGATAACCATCGGCCGCCAGATTGCCGGCAACCTGCTCGGCGCGGCCCCTTTGGTGGCCGACGACAATCTGCAACGCTACGTCAACAAGATCGGGCGCTGGGTGGCCAGCCAGTCGCCGCGCCCCGATCTGGCCTGGCATTTCGGCGTTATCGACAGCCCCGACATCAATGCCTTTGCCGCCCCCGGCGGCTTTATCTTTCTCACTGCCGGCCTCTACCGGCTGCTGAAGAACGAGGCGGAGCTGGCCGGCGTGCTCGGCCACGAGATCGGCCATGTGGTACGCCAGCACCACCTGAAGATTCTGCAACAGAGCAAGATGGTCGATCTCGGCAGCCGCCTGCTGGTCAAACAGGTGAGCGGCGACGGCTCGGCAGCGGCGCAGAAGCTGATCGGCAGCGGCGCCGAGGTGGTGGCGCGCTCGCTGGATAAGGGGGCCGAGTTCGAGGCCGACCGTCTGGGCGTCGTCTATGCCGCCCGCGCCGGCTACACCCCCTTCGCTCTGCCGAGCGTATTGCAGCAGATCGGCCACGCCGGCAGCGATACGAACAGTGTCGCCCTGCTGTTCAAGACGCATCCGCACCCCGACGACCGTCTGCTCAAGCTCGGTGCGGCGATGGGCAACCGTTTCGACAGCATGGGCGGCAAGGAGCTGGCCGAGCGGCTGCCGCCGCTGCCTGCCCCGGCACCTGCGGCAACCCCTGCTGCCGGCAAGTAATGAAAACCTACCTGCTGCGCCGTCTTGTCGGCCTGATTCCGCTGCTGCTGGGGATCACCCTCATCTCCTTCGGGATGATGCATCTGGCGCCGGGGGAGCCGACGGTGGTCGGGCAGGAGCTCAATCCGAAGATCTCGGCCGAGGATATCGAGCGTCTGCGCAGCTACTACGGGCTGGATAAACCGCTCTACGAGCAGTACTGGAACTGGCTGTCGCGCATGGCGCAGCTCGATTTCGGCGACTCCTTTGCCAGCGATCATCGCCCGGTGCTGGATAAGATCGTCGAGCGCATCCCGGTGACGCTATGGATCAATGTACTGGCGATGGGGCTGATTCTGGCTATCGCCATTCCGCTCGGCGTCGCCGCCGCCGTGCGCCACGACTCGCGCTTCGACCGCCTCACCACCATTGCCGTCTTTATCGGCTTTGCCGTCCCCTCCTTCTGGCTCGGTCTCTTGCTGATGATCGGCCTCGGGGTGAACCTGAACTGGCTGCCGGTCTCCGGCATGCACAACTACGACTGGCAGACGATGGGGTACTGGCAACAGCAGTGGGACCTGCTGCAACACCTCTTGCTGCCGGTCTTCATTTCGGCCATCGGCGGCATTGCCGGCATCAGCCGCTTCATGCGCAGCGGCATGCTGGAGGTGATCCGCGCCGACTATGTCACCACCGCCCGCGCCATGGGCATCCCGGAGGGGCAGATTCGCTATCGCTACGCGCTGCGCAACGCGCTCTTGCCGATCATCACCCTGCTCGGCCTCTCCATCCCCGGCTTGATCGGCGGTTCGGTGATCGTCGAGCAGCTCTTCTCGATCCCCGGCATGGGCCTGCTCTTCTATGAATCGGTGATGTCACGCGATTATCCGCTGGTCATGGCGATCACGGTGATCGGCGCCGTGCTGACGCTGCTCGGCAATCTGGCCGCCGATCTCTCCTATGCGCTGGCCGATCCGCGCATCCGGCACAGCCACAAATGAAGCAGCTCGCCTATCTGCTGAACAAAGCGCCGCTGCTTCTGCTCGGCGGCGGCATCGTTTCCGTGGTGGTGGTCGCCGCCCTCCTCGCCCCCCTGATTGCCCCCTTCGATCCGGTGCGCATCGATGTGCACCAGATCCTGATGCCCCCCTCGCTCACCCACTGGTGCGGCACCGACACCCTCGGGCGCGATCTCTTTTCGCGCATGCTCTATGGCGCCCGCGTCTCGCTGGCGGTGGGTTTTGTCGCGGTTGGCATTTCGTTGATCATCGGCGTGGCGCTGGGTGCAGTGGCCGGCCATCTCGGCGGCCGCTGGGATACCGCCGTCATGCGCGCCACCGACATGGTGCTCTGCTTTCCCACCTTCTTCCTGATTCTGGCGGTGATCGCCTTTCTCGAACCCTCGATCTGGAACATCATGATCGTTATCGGGCTGACCTCATGGATGGGGGTGACGCGACTGGTGCGCGCCGAGTTCCTCAGCCTCAGAGAGCGGGAATTCGTGCATGCCGCCAAGGCGTTAGGAGTCAGCGATCTGCGCCTGATCTGGAGCTATCTGCTGCCCAATGCGATGGGGCCGATTCTGGTCTCGACCGTGCTCGGCATCGCCGGCGCCGTACTCACCGAGTCGGGCCTCTCCTTTTTGGGCCTCGGGGTGCAGCCGCCCGACCCTTCCTGGGGCAACATCCTGATCGAGGGCAAGGACAACATTCAGATCGCCTGGTGGCTCTCCTTCTATCCGGGGCTGGCAATCCTGATCACCGTGCTCGGCTACAACCTGCTCGGCGAGGGGTTACGAGACTGGTTCGATCCCCGCCTGCAGCAACGCAAGTGACAGGAATATCGAAAAAATTCACCACGAGGAACACGAAGGAAAGAGACAGATTTCTCTTGCTTCGTGCCCTTGGTGTGCTCCGTGGTCAACCTCTTTGACTTCGATGCATTCCGACAGCGAATGGATGGCGCTGGCCATCGAGCAGGCGAATCTGGCGGCAGCAGCCGGCGAGGTGCCGGTGGGGGCGGTGGTTGTGTTGCCCGACGGTCGCCACTTTTCCGCCCATAACGCGCCGATCACCGCACACGATGCCTCGGCGCATGCCGAGATGCGCGCCATCCGCGCCGCCTGCACCGCGCTGGGCAACTACCGTCTCCCCGATGCCACCCTCTATGTGACACTGGAGCCCTGCTGCATGTGCGCCGGAGCGATTGTGCATGCCCGCATCAAACGGGTCGTGTATGGCGCGCGCGATGCCAAGACCGGCGCAGTGGAGTCGCTCTATACGCTGCTTGCCGATGCGCGCCTGAACCACCAGCCGGAAGTGTGCGGCGGCGTGCTGGCCGAGCCGTGCGGCGAGCTGTTGCGCACCTTTTTCCGACAGCGCCGCAGCTGATTCAACCTAGAAAAAGCAGTTCACCACAGAGTTCACAGAGGAAAAACAAGTCGTTGGCCGATTCAAGGCTCTCACCCGTTGGGTGGGTAGCCAAATAAGCCAAAAGTCCCGTTCTCTGTGCCCTCTGTGCCCTCTGTGGTGAGTCCAACTGCCGTTTTCAGGTTCAAAGCGAATCGAGGCGGGCGGCGGCCACCTGCGCCTGCCCGAAGGCGAGGCCACCGTCGTGTGCCGGCAGCGCAACCGGCAGCAACACCTGAAGATGCTTCGCTGAAAGTTCTGCCTGTAACTTGTTGCTTAACAATCGATTTTGCAGACATCCGCCGGAGAGAGCCACACGGCGCACCTGCCGTTCGTCACACAAACGCAGCGTCAATCCGGCCAGCGCCGATGCCAGACCGAGATGAAAGCGGGCGGCGATGATCGGCAGGGCCACGCCATCGCGCAGATCGGCGAGCAGCGCCTGCCACATGGGCCGATAGCCGAGGCGCCATAGCTCCCCGGCCCGCTCGCAGCTCAAAGGATAGCCCTGCCCCGCCTCGGCCTCAGTCGCCAGAGCCTCCAGCGCCATTGCCGCCTCCCCCTCGAAAGCCACCTGCCGCGCATGCAGACCGAGCAGCGCCGCCACTGCGTCGAACAGGCGACCGCAGGAGGAGGCGGCAGGCGACCGAACATTGTGCGCAAGCAGCGACTCGACCGCCCCCGTGGGAAACGCCTCCAGCTCCTGCGCAAATCGGCAGCCGTGCAACTCGCGCCGCCACCCGGCGCCGAAGACCGCGTGCAGGTGCGCCAGCGCATTGCGCCATGGCTGCCGCGCCGCCATCTCGCCGCCCGGCATCGCCACCGGCGCCAGCGCCCCCAATCGTTCGAACGCCCCCTGCCGGCAGAGCAGCAGCTCGCCCCCCCAGAGGGTGCCATCAACACCATAGCCGAGGCCGTCGAGAGCAATGCCGAGCACCGGCTCGGCCGCATCGATGGCATGCTCGCCGAGCACCGAGGCAATGTGCGCATGATGATGCTGCACACCGAGCAGCGGCACGCCGAAACGCCGCGCCAGCTCGGCGCCATATTTGCGCGACAGATATTCGGGGTGCAGATCGACGCCGATTGCGTCTGGCCGATGTTGCAGCAGCAGCGCCTCGACTGCGGTTGCCAGCACATCGAAATGGCGCACCTCAGCCAGATCGCCGCCCGGCCCTCCATGCATGGCCTGCCCGTGTGCGAGCAGACAGAAGCGGCTTTTCAGCTCGCCGCCGAGGGCAAGGATGGTGCGATCCGGCATCTCTCCCACGCTTGCGCTCCACAGGCGACGAGGCAAGAGCTGTGCCGATTCGCCACGCAAGATACGAGCGGCGGAAAATTGCAGTTGACCATATTCGCCGCAAAGCAATGCTGCCGCCCTTATGAAACACCGCGACGCATGCTTTGCAGCTGCCCTTCTCGCTTGGCCAGTGGCCCGTCGAGTGGCTGTGGCCGTGCGTCGTGGAGAATCGATCGACTAGCGTTCCAGCGCGATCCATTCCAGCGGCCACGGGTTCCTCAGGCGAATCGGTGGCCGTTTTCATTTTGGCCCCCCGTTCCAAACCCGGTCGTTGACCCTGGAAAAAGCAGTTCACCACAGAGGACACAGAGTTCACAGAGGAAAAACAAGTCGTTGGTCGATTCAAGACTCTCACCCGTTGGGTGGGCAGCCAAATAAGCCAAAAGTCCAGTCCTCTGTCTCCTCTGAGGTGAGTCCAACTGCCGGTTTCAGGTTGATTTCGCCCTGCCGCAGAAGGAGGAGCAGATGTCCGTACCTTTCGCCTATATCGGCGTGATCCTGATCTGGAGCACGACGCCGCTGGCTGTGCAGTGGAGCAGCGCCGGCGGCGGTTTCCTTTTTGGTGTCGGCAGCCGCATGCTGCTCGGCGTCGCGCTGGCGTTGCTGCTCACCGCGCTGCCGGGAAGCGGTCTGCTCTGGAGTCGCCGGGCTGTGCGTGCCTATCTGGCGGCGGGGCTGGGTATCTATGGCGCCATGCTTTCGGTCTACTGGTCGGCGCAGTTCATCCCTTCGGGGTGGATTGCGGTGATTTTCGGGCTGACACCGGTAATCACCGGCCTGATGGCCGCCCGCTGGCTCGATGGCGAAGCGCTCGATGGTCGGCGCATCGCCGGCATGCTGCTGGGATTGCTCGGGCTGGCGGTGATCTTCGGCTCCGGCTTCAGCCTGCATGCCGAGGCGTGGCTGGGCATTGCCGGCGTGCTTCTCTCGGCGCTGATCCATTCGGCCAGCTCGGTATGGGTCAAGCATATCCGCGCCGAGCTGCCGGCAATGGTGCAGACCAGCGGCGGACTCTTGGTGGCGGCGCCGCTCTTTCTGCTCACCTGGATCGCGACGGGCGCATCGCTGCCAACAGCGCTGCCGGAGCGGGCGATGGGCGCCATTGTCTATCTGGCGCTGATCGGCTCGGTGGTCGGTTTTTCGCTGTTCTACTACGTGCTGCGACATGTGCAGGCGACCAAAGTCGCCCTGATCACGCTGGTGACGCCAGTGCTGTCGCTGTTGCTGGGCCATCTGCTCAACAGCGAACCGCTGACCCTGTCGGTCATGCTTGGCACTGCGCTAATCGTCGCCGGGCTGGCGCTCTTCGAGCTGAACAGCCCACTGCAACGGCTGAAGCTGATGCTGCAGCGCGAGTAAAGCGCGACTCCGGCAGTCGCATCCCCACGCACTCAGGTGCCGCAGAAAGTTTGCGCCACCTCTTCGTGCGGCTGCGGCGGCAACTCGAGGTGCGCCATGCCGGTCTGCTCGACGAGCGGTTGCGCGAGCAGATCGGCCAGCGCATGAAAGGGGGCGAAATCGCCGCCGTTGGCCGCCGCAATCGCCTGTTCGATGCGATGGTTGCGCGGGATATAGATCGGGTTGGCGCGCTGCATCCGCTCCAGCGACGCCCTCTTGTCGGGCGCCTTGTCGTGCAGGCAGCGCCACTCTGCCCACCAATCCGCGCCCGCCTTTGGATCGGCAAAGAGCGCGTGCAATGCAACCGCATCCGCTCCATTGGCCAACTGCGTTAAGCGCCGGAAAAACAGCGTGAAATCGACGCGCTGCGCCTGCATTGCCGATAGCGTCGTGGCGATAAATGCATCGACCCCGGAGTCGGCATGCAATCCCAGCTTGGCGCAGAAGCGAGCGGAAAACTCCCGCTCGTAGAGGGCAACAAAATCGTCGAGCGCGCCGGTGGCCAGTTCGACCGCCCGCTCCTGCTCCTCGGCCAACAGCGGCAGCAGCGCTTCGGCCAAGCGCGCCAGATTCCACTGCGCGATCTGCGGCTGCCGCCCCCAGGCATAGCGGCCAAACTGGTCGATCGAGCTGAACACCTTGTCGAAGCGGAACGCGTCCATGAAGGCGCAGGGGCCGAAATCGATCGTCTCGCCAGCCACCTGCATGTTGTCGGTGTTCATTACGCCGTGAATGAAGCCCACTCCCATCCACTGCGCGATCAGCCGCGCCTGCCGGCGGACAATCGCCTCGAACAGCGCCAGATATCGATTCTCAACCGCGCGCAACTCAGGGAAATGGCGGTCTACAAGATAATCGGCGAGCAGACGCACCGCCTCCGAGTCGTTTTGCGCGGCAAAATATTGCAAGGTGCCGACGCGCACATGGCTCTGCGCCATGCGCACCAGCACCGCCCCCGGCAACACCCCTTCGCGCCACACCGATTCGCCGGTCAGCACCGCCGCCAGCGTGCGCGTGGCCGGAATACCCATGCCGGCAAACCATTCGCTGATCAGATATTCGCGCAATACCGGTCCGAGCGCCGCTTTGCCGTCGCCCCGACGCGAAAAGGGGGTGCGCCCGGAGCCCTTAAGATGCATATCGAACCGCACGCCCTGCGGATCAAGGATTTCGCCGATCAGATGCGCCCGCCCGTCGCCCAACTGCGGCGACCAACCGGCGAACTGATGCCCGGCATAGGCCATGGCGATCGGATCGGCACTTTCGGGAAGTCGCGTGCCGGAGAGCATCGCCACCCCTTCCGGCGATTGCAGCCACTCGACATCGAACCCGAGCTGCTTCGCCAATGGGCGATTGAGGCGCACCAACTGCGGCTGCGGTGCCTGCTCCGGATGGATGCGTGCATAAAACCGCTCCGGCAACGCCGCATAGCTGTTGTCGAACATAACTTCGGGCAAGGCGACCTCCTGTCGAGTCGGATATCGATACAGACAGCCGCCGACGCTAGCACGATGGGCTTGAGAAAACGCGATGAAAGAAGAAGGGATATTGCGTCCGATCCGGATTGGACTACGGCTCCCCTGCCCTAGCAGCCTGTCGGACTTTGGCCATTCGTAACGAGAAGGTGGGGAGTCGAGGCAGAAGTGGGCGGATTTCGAGGAGCATAGTGGTGACTATGTGACGAGAAAGCGGGCCATTTATGACTACCTTCCTTGCCGCGCAGCAGATTGTGGCAAAATCCGACAGGCTGCTAGGGTTATTCGTTGAAGAACGGGACGAGGAGATGCACCAGACGAAAAAAGGGAACCAGTGGTACTTCGGGATGAAGCTGCATGTGGGCGTGGACAAGGATTCGGGACTGGCGCACAGCGCGGTGGCGACGGCAGCCAACGCTGCCGATGTCACGATGGTGGAGCCGCTGTTGCACGGAAGCGAGACGGAGGTGTTTGGCGATGCCGGGTATACCGGTGTGGGCAAGCGGGAGGAGCATGCGGATCGCGAAGAGTGAATTGGCAAATCGCGGTGAAAGCGGGCAAGCGCAAACAGATGGCGGACGGGAGCCTGGAGGAGGCGTTGGAGCGAAAGAAGGCCTCGACTCGGGCCAAAGTAGGGCATGTTTTCCGCTGGGAGAAGGGTATCTTCGGCTACGACAAGGTGCGCTATCGCGGGCTTGAGAAGAACATGAATCGGTTCTACCTGCTGCTCGGCTTTGCCAATCTGCTGCGCAGTCGAAATCTGCCGGTTGCAGGAGAGGTCCGCCCGTAAAACGGGGAAAGCCCCCGAAAGGGGGCTTTGGGAGCCGACGGCGACTGCTATATGACCGAAAAAAACGCCGAAACGGCGGAAACGGGTGGGGATGGGGAGTTGTTCAGAGGTTCCCTAGGGATACTCTGAACAAGTGCGTCCTGCCCTTGTTCAGGAACGCCCAGCCAAAAGCGCGGTTTTGGCTGGGCTTACACATCGCGCACTTACGCGCCCGATTTGGCGGCCCATCCATGGGCCGCACGGATGCTCTGAAATGTTCAGAGCATCCTTAGAAAAGCTCCTTGCCAGCAATTACCCTGATTACCACAATTGATGCGAACCCATGCGAGGTGCCGCCATGATTCGTGAAGCTTCTGCCATGACCGTCCGTAACAATCTCGGCGAGTTGCTCAATGAGGTGGCCTATCGGCACGACTCCATCGTGATCCAGAAAAGCGGCAAATCGGTTGCCGCAATCGTGGATATTGAGCTGTTCGAAAAAATCCGGCGTATGCAAAACGAATTCGATCTGATCTGCGACAGACTGGGCACCATTGGAGCGACGGCCGAAGAGGCGGCATCGTTGCAATCCGATCTGCAAGAGGCGATCTCCGCAGCACGCAAAGCATGAAGGTGGTATTGGACACCAATGTTTTGCTCTCCGGCCTGATGCTGCCGGATAGCCTTCCGGGACGGATTGTCTCGGCATGGCGAAACAAGGGGTTCGAGCTGATCCTGAGCGAGGCGATGCTCACCGAGATTTCGCGAGTATTGGCCTATCCGAAGATCAGGGCGCAAATCGGCTGGTCCGATGCGGAGATCGAACATTTTGTGCGCCTGCTGCGATTCCGCGCCAATGTTGTCGATATCGAGGGGATTGCGGCCGAAGTTCCACGCGATGCCGACGATACACCGGTGCTCGCGGCCCTGATTGCCGGCAAGGCCGATTGCCTGGTTACCGGTGATCGGGATTTGCTTTCGCTGTGCGGCGAATACCCGGTAGAAACCCCGGCGGAGTTTGCGCGAAGGCTGTAGGCGGCAACCGCCGACGAATCAAGCTCAACCGGCAACTTGCAACATGAAAGACCTGACCCATTGAACCCAGTGTTTCTTGCATATCAATAAGTTGCCGTGGTCCGACCACACGAACCTTCGATCCACACGAGCCACCGGTTGACGCGCGCCGCGACCAAGACAGCGCATGAATTTTATGACTCAGTCAATTAGGCTTGGTGAGTCAGGAAATTCCATTACTTCAAAATAGCCAGAGGAGTGTGCGTTGCATGACATTACATGTGCTTAACGGCCGCATTGGCTATAAACAAAATCGATTGTCAGAATCCCATTTTCAAGCTGAAAAAGGGCTCTGCCTTACAACAAACGCCCAAGGCCTTATCGCCCCTTTCCAACGCTGGTACAAATTCAAAGAGGCATTTGCCCCTTCATTGGTTATCGAGCAAATTAATGACCTACCTTCCCCTCCATCTCTAATCGTCGACACTTTTGGAGGCTCAGGAACTACGGCTCTTATTTCTTCATACCTTGGCATTAAATGTCACACGATAGAAGTGAACCCCTTTCTGGCAGACTTGATCAAAGCAAAGACTTCTGATCATGATCCTCACAGTATTCTCCTTTCTTATACTGAAGTGATTGCAAAGGCTGCTCTTGATAGAGGGCGCTCAATTGATAAATATAAATCCACGTTGCCTCCCACATTCATTGAGGAAAGCGAAAAGGAAAGATGGATATATAATGCTGATATTGCATCTCGAATTCTTGCCTACAGAGCTGCTATTGATGGCCTGAGTCATGAAGGCAATGCAAGGCTACTACGAATTCTTCTCGGCTCGTGCCTGGTCGAAGTAAGCAATGTCCGTATTAATGGTAAAGGCAGACGGTACAGAAGTGGCTGGCAAAATCGCCTTGTATCAGTAGATGATCTGGATTCGATGTTTCAGGAAAAAGTAAGCGCGGCTGTAGAAGATATATCCAACTTTTCACGATATTCCCGAGTTCAGCCCTGCGTGACTCATGGCGATTCTCGTCAAAAAGCATCCGAGCTTCCATCAGATATTGACCTGGCGATATTTTCACCCCCTTATCCCAACTCCTTCGACTACACAGATATTTATAATCTGGAACTCTGGATGCTTGGTTATCTGAAGGCCGGAGCGGATAACCGAGAATTGCGTGAAGCTACTTTGCGATCGCATGTCCAAATCAAACGCGATTTCAAAGATGCTCCAAGTGGAAGCCCGTTGCTCTCAGAGACATTGAAGAGGCTTACACAGGTGAGGGCTGCACTATGGAGCAAATACATCCCTGAAATGGTTGGAGCATATTTCACTGATATGCTAGTGATTATTGAATCTATCGCTCAGAAACTTTCTCAAGAAGGTCGAATCGTGATGGTCGTTGGGGACTCAAGTTATGCAGGCATCCATGTGCCCGTAGCTAACATATTAGCCGAGTTGTCAGAATCGATAGGGCTTAAAGTGAAATCGCTGGAAGCAGCACGCTCAATGAGAGCAAGCCCTCAACAAGGCGGAAATTTAGTGCTCCCTGAAACCCTTATTACACTTGGGGCTCAATAGCAGGAATTAGCTCCTTCCTCATGTCTTCTTCAGTTGGCCAGATCCTAAGCCAACTCAGCTTTATGCCACGCTTGGCACAAGGCTCTTCGAATGATGTGTGAAGCGATTCACACTTGTCTTTGCAGCCATCAAAGACCGAAAGAATTATAATATTTGCACCATAGGTCTCACTATAACTAAGAGCCTGGCGGGCTCCTTTGGCTATTTCCTTTCTATGATAACTTATTGAGTACTTAGCTGGGTCTTTGCCAGCCTTTAATTCTTCAGGTTTTCCAGAGGCATCTTTTATAGCCTTTAGCTCATAAAGAGCCCTATTCCCTTCACCCCGAGGTAATAACAAAATATCAGCACGGCCATCTACAGAACTTGGCTGGGCAACCACAGTCACTTTATCAGGAACCATTATACTAAAAGCAGGTTCTATCATTTCTTGAATTTTATCTTCGAGCCTTTGAACAGTAATCCACTTACCTGAATCAGCCCAAAGCATGCTGGACTTCCAGGAGCATAAATATCGCCGCTCAATTCGTTCTAAATATTTCAGACACAAGTCCAATGACAACTCATCATTTTGTGGCATGAGTGGTTCAGGATCGCTTTCACCTTCTATCCCTGAAACCATGTATTCGATTTCTTGTGTTCCATAGTCAATTAGTATGGCTGGAAGGTTTTCTAAACCTATGGCGCTTAACTCATGATATAAATCATCAAGAGATGAAAACATTTCGGCTACTTTCCATGCGTGGGTTGGGGCGTTGCCAACAATATAGCACCCCTCAGTAGAATAGTTCTTCTCTCTAAAGAACCTGAGAACTCTTTCTGTATTTGGGACAGCGGAAGGGTTGTCGGCGATTATATATACAGACCGCCCCAATTGTTGTTCGCCTTGCTCTTGAGCATATCGAACTCTTTTTCGCGCATTCTCTCTGAGAATCTCGACAGGATGAACCCTAGAGCTTGGGGAGGATATAGCTGTCATTGCTGCTTTTCCTCAATCGATAAATGAGACAAATATACTTGGGGTGAAAGGTCAGAAAACACAGCTCTATTTCTTATGCCGATCCCTAATGTTCGAGTCATTTCCATTGCTAAATCGCTAGAAAGGTTAAGTGATTCGTATTCCCCATAGTCAATGACATCATTTCGAGCTACTCGCGCATCCCTAAAAGTTTCATCGAAAATAATCATGCGATGCTCACTGTCTCGCATGGAGATGTTCTTCAGATAGGCAAGCCCAATTTCAATGGATGCGTCCCAGGCAACATTAATTTCTCTGACATCTCGGCGGCACTGAATAATTAATGAACGCCCCTTGTCAGTTATGTCAAATTCACAGTGGCGACTTATTGGGAGCTTGTCTCCATCTCGTTCTACGCTGGCAAGCCCATAACCAACCAAGCTGTCAATTGCATTACTCCAATCAGGACGAAGTGGTGACTCTTCATTTTTGATCGCCACCCCTTCCCATACTTCTCGACCTGTTGAGGGTAATAGGCAATCGATAAAATACAGCAGTTCTTCAAAATCTTTGCGAAGAATAGGTGCCGCCCCTAGATGAGAAACGGCAGCAAGCGCTGATAATGTTCTGATGATTCTTAACGATGATGAGGATGAACGACTCCTCCCTTCAGCCGGCAATGAGTCCAGATCTGTCTCGGGAATAACATTTTCTTCATCAAATTCATCTGGGTCGGTTTCAATTGTCATAGTCAGCCTCCAACCAATCAGGAAACAACCCTTCATCTCGGGCTTCTTCGTATCGCTCTCTATGTTGCTCTAGTGCAGCTCCGGCAGCTCCAAGCCGAAGCAAGTCTAGAACTCGATTCGCCCTTTCAGATCGAGATATAATTTTACCACGCATTTCTTGCTTGGTTTCTGGAGAAGCAGCTTCAAATCGTTTCCATGGTGGAATGCCAAACATAGAGGGAACCAAACGCTCCCTAGAAAGGTTTGATGAGGCAATGATTCGATTCCCATCATTAGCCAAAGAGGCCAATTCCTCTCCCGCAAACTCCATAAATACTGTATCCAGACTTGATTCTGGAGTGTCCAGAACCAGCATCGCATTGTGCTTGCTTGCTGCCACTTTTATCAAAGCCATTCGGAATGCGAGATCAAGTAAGATGGCTTGAGATTCGGAAACATCGCTGCTTGAGGTTCGTATTGATTCGACGTCTCTAAATGTTCCAGAAGTCATGCTGACCGTAAATTTTGGAAATGGTACCGAGCCCGCCTGTTGTCCAACCTGCCTTTGGGTTTTGATGAAGCTAATTTTACTAGCTTCCGGAATAAACTTGGTTACAAATGAATTGAACTCATCCCTAACCTTGTCGCCAATACCTTCGTCAAATATTTTTGTGATTGCATCTGTGCATAGAGCTCGAAGCTCGCCTGCCTTTGAGTCAAGAATATTCTTGAATTCTTCTAATTGTTGCCGTGACGCACTCGTCTTTTTCTCATCTTCTTTAAAACCTGCAGCCTTCATCGCTTCGGATAAATCGTGTTCCGTCTGGTTGGCTTCAATTTCTATTCGAATAGCCTCTGGGCGGATTGTTCTATATTTACTATCTAGCTCGGCCAGTCCCCGAGTGGCATCTGTAATTTCTTCCGAATATCTAGAAAGTAGCTCATCGGACTCAGACAACTTCGCGCGTAATAAATCAGCGCCATGTTCTGTCGTTATGGCGGAATTTCCTGTTCCGCAAATTGGACAAGTTCCAGACTTGGAGTTTTGGACAAGCTGAGTAATCAGCTCTCTGTGTTCAGAACCACATGCTAGACAGCGCTTGTTTTCGGCTGATGTCTCGATAATAAACAGCAAATTATCAGATGCATTTGGCAGAATGCATGAAAGATACTCCTCAACAATAGAATCTCTGTCGATAATCAAAGATGCTTTCTTCTGCTTGAGTTCTTCAAGTCGATTCCTTTTTGCCAATCGCTCTTCATAAATCTTTGAAGCCTCTTCAGCTTTATCAGCGAACTGCTGTTGCAGGTTATTTAAGTGCTTTTGTAAATCACCAACTGTTCGAGTGGCAGTAGCTTTTTTACGTTGCTCTCGCGCTACTGCTCGTTCTAACTTATTCAATGCAGCGCGTGCATTTCGGAATGTACTGTCTGCTTCGACGACCTCATTGAATAGTTCAATGTATTTTGTTTGATATGACGGATCGAAAAACAATACTCTGATTAGTTCCGCTTGAGCTTCTTCATCCCAAATCGCGAAGGTCCTTTGATCAATAAGAAAAACTAGCCTCTCGCATACAAGTAAGAAGTCGAAGAAATCGCAGTACCCCCCTGATGTACAAACTGACGCCCTATACGCGTCTTCAAATGCTTGCTGGTTTTCGAATGTCGGATCCCAGACCTTTTCCTCATTCAATTCGAATTCAACAACAGATAGATCTTTGAGACGTCTGGTAATGCGGTATGCGTTATCTCCTAATTTAAATGAAAGGACGCTTGTGGCATCAGCAGCTGAATCTTGCACCCTGGCTGAAAAATAGGATCGACTCCATAAGCGTGGAGTTCGCTTCGCACTGCCCAATCTCCCATCTCCCGGCAGGCCAACCGGTCCCACAATGTTCTTTAACATCATCGTTAACAATGTCGTTTTTCCGAGGCCGTTAATACCCAGAACAACATTTATTCCGTCTTGAAATTGATGCGAGATGCCACCACCTGATTCGCCGGGGTATAGCTCATACCGATTGACTACTAGCTTCTCAACAATTGGAAAATGAGGCATTAAACTCTTCCGCCATGAGGAATAATGCTGGTTTCGCGATAAATGGTTGCGGAAAATTGTTCAGACACGTACGGCATTCCCCCTCCAAATTCTGCCCCGGTCCGAAATTGGCCGGTGCCGGGCAGTGTCCCCAAACGTTGAAGCAACGCGCGTCGCCGAACCCTCAGGCGACTTTCCGCAGATTTCAGGCGCGGAGAAAATCAGTCAAGCGGGGATGTGAATCCCTCCCAACCTCCCTTTGCAAAAGGGAGGAGAAAGAAAGACCTCCCGACCTCCCTTTGCGAAAGGGAGGAGGAAGAGCGCCCCCCCAAAACGACAACGGCCGGCTCTATTGCCGGCCGTCGCATATCGGAGCAGCGAAGCGCCTTAGTTCACCTCGGCATCGAGGCCGAAGGCGGTGTGCAAGGCGCGGACGGCGAGTTCGACGTATTTTTCGTCGAGAACGACCGTCACCTTGATCTCGCTGGTGGTGATCATCTGGATGTTGATCCCCTCGCCGGCCAGCACGTTGAACATCTTCTGCGCCACACCGGCGTGCGAGCGCATGCCCACCCCGATGATCGAGACTTTCGCCACCGCATTGTCGCCCTTCACTGCCTTGGCGGTCAGGCTCTCGGCAATGCCCTGCATCAGGCGCATGGTGGCGGCGTAGTCGGCGCGCGGTACGGTGAAGGAGATGTCGGTGTGGCCTCCCTCGCCGACGTTTTGCACGATCACATCGACATTCATGCCCGCTTCGGCGATCGGGCCGAAGATCGAGGCGGCGATGCCCGGCCGATCCGGAATGCCGAGAACGGTCACCTTCGCCTCGTCGCGGTTGTAGGCAACTCCGCTGATTACTGCCTTTTCCATGCTTTTGTCCTCTTCAGTCACCATGGTGCCCAGGATGGGCTCGAAACTGGAACGCAGGTGGATCGGCATGTTGTAGTTCATGGCCAGCTCCACGCTGCGGGTCTGCAAAACTTTGGCTCCAAGCGAGGCGAATTCGAGCATCTCTTCGAAGCTGATACGATCGAGCTTGCGCGCGCGCGGCACAATGCGCGGATCGGTGGTATAGACGCCGTCGACATCGGTGTAGATGTCGCAGACATCGGCCTGCACGGCAATCGCCAGCGCCACTGCCGAGGTGTCCGAGCCGCCGCGACCGAGGGTGGTAATATTCCCCTCCTCGTCGACACCTTGAAAGCCGGTGACGATCGGCACCTCGCCCTGCTCCATGCGCTCGATCAAACGATCGCCGGCAACATCGTGGATGCGGGCGCGCATGAAGTGCGAGCTGGTTTTGAAACCCGCCTGCAGGCCGTTGTAGGAGACGGCTTTGATGCCGCGCCGGCGCAGCTCGATGGCGAGCAGCGCCGCGCTCACCTGCTCTCCGGTGGCGACCAGCGCATCGACTTCGCGCGGATCGGCATGCGCATCCATTTCGTTGGCCAGTTTGAGAAGGCGGTTGGTCTCGCCGCTCATCGCCGAGACGACAACCGCCGTCTCGATCCCTTCGCGCACCGAGGCCTCGACCAGATCGGCCGTCTTTTTGATGCGCTCGACACTGCCCACGGAAGTGCCGCCGTATTTCTGAACGATGCGCATGGGTGGTTACTCTCCTCTGTTCTTCTTGCCGGACTGGATGGTGGCGATGCCCACCTTACCCATCCCCAGTTCGCGCGCGGTATCGAGTACGAAGACGACGCGACGATGCGGGGTGGCAGCATCGGCGCGCAGCACCAGCGGCAGATTGGGATCGCCGCGGCTGGTGGCGAGGACGGCGCCACGCAGTTCGCCATCCTCAACCGGCTTGTCGCCGACATAGAGCTGGCCGCCGCCATCGATGCTGACCACGACCTCCTTCTCCTTGTGCACGATCGCCTTGGAGCCGCTCTGCGGCAGATCGAGTTTCAGGCTGGTGGCCACGTCGAAGGTGGTGGTGAGCATGAAGAAGAGCAGCAGCAGGAAGACGACGTCGACCAGCGGCGTCAGATCGACATGCGTCTCCATCTTGCGGCGTTCGCGCAATCTCACGAGCGGGTA
>Ga0233416_10000143_pt1 | contig 20641 bp, 19 predicted proteins | sample Sediment_Towuti__2_FD_188638 | JGI IMG/M metagenome (GOLD analysis project Ga0233416, IMG submission 188638) | Sediment microbial communities from Lake Towuti, South Sulawesi, Indonesia - Sediment_Towuti_2014_0_MG | ecosystem: Environmental > Aquatic > Freshwater > Lake > Sediment | place... | reverse complement strand
TAAGTGCATCTCATACTATAGTGATAAAGATCTTGAAAGATCAGACTGAAATTTCAAAACTTAGTATCGTATCTACAGGAATTGGAACCTATAGCACTATTTGGAAGATACCAACTGATCTAAGCCCTGGAACATATAAAATAAAAGTTGAAGACGAGCCAAAGAGTGCAGAAACTACCTTTACAGTACAATGATCGGTTAGAAAAATTAACAGAACTTGATATCAAAACACTTATTATTTGAACATGAAAAAATTGGCTGATGACTGACATTAGCCAGTTAAACAAGCCCCAGAATAGACTCGAACCAGTAGAAGGTACGATTGAAAGCATCAGTGAACCAAGGACTGTAAACCTAAAAACAGGCGGACAGGCACAAGTTGCAGATGCAATTCTAAAGGATAACACTGGTCAGATCAAACTCACGTTATGGGATGCTCAGATCAAAATGGTAAAACCAGGCTCCAAAATAAGAGTAGAAAATGGATACATTACAAGCTTTAAAGGAGAAAATTCCCTCAATGTGGGAAAATATGGCAAGCTAAATGTAATCGAGTTCTAAACTTTAGATAATTTACTCTGATTAGCTAATATATCCAAGTTTTTTGTCTTGAGACGGTAGTGGCAATTGTTCTGTGGACTGTCGTTGCCCCATTTGTTCTTCTACTGTTTTAATTAATTGGTCCGTATCTTGTGCTTTTTTGATAAGAGTAGTCATATCTAATTTTAATCCCAGTATTTTTGAAAGAACTTCAAGAATTGCTTTTGATGCTTTTGCATCAACAACATATCCTGATGTTTCACCAAGCAAACAGACCCCTGTTATTCCTCTAGTTTTTCCTGCACCAATCACCAACCCATTCATCCCAGTAATGCTCCCTCCATTCATTGTAAAGATTCCTTGCTTCGAAAATTCTTTTATTATTTGTAGTGAGGTACTAGTGCCGTAAACTTTGGGATTCTTTGAGAAAGTGCCAGTAATGAAAGCTGCAAGTGTGTAAATGTTTTTTACACCAAGTTTTTCGCAAATTCCTACAATTTCTTCTGCCATTGCATATTCACTTTCTGGGGTAACTGGTTGTGCATCTCCAGTTAACAATATGATATCATCGGGTTTGTTTTTACAATAATATAATGTATTTTTCATCAAATCTATCGTACCGTCATCTTGTATGGAAACTTGGGGTGGAAACGATGATGAAAATATGTTTGCAAACTGCACTCCTTTGAGTTCTTCTATCAAATAATCAACTGCAATCTTTCCTACATATCCACTTCCTGGCAATCCACAAATAAGATGTGGGTTGTTTAGTTTGGGCATTTTGGAAATTTCAACAATAATTTTCGATTGAGATGGCATGGGTTCATAGGTAAGTCTATTCCATATTAATGAAGCGTAGAATCTTATCTTCTAGATTTTGATTTTACTTTTCGTTTTGCCTTTCTTGTTTTTGCTTTATGTTTTGCTTTTGGTTTATGTTTTTTTGCTTTCCTTGTTCTTGTCATTGATCTTTTCATGGTTTTAGATTTTTTTATTGTTTTTGTCTTTCGTTTTGCCTTTGGTTTTCGTTTTATCTTTTTAGTTTTTCTTTTTGCTTTTCTTTTTTTAGCTTGTAAAATTGCAAGCCTCTCCGTAATTTTAATAAGAATACGTTTTGCCCGTTCTTCCTGTTTCATTTTTGATTTCACCTGTGAACGTAATATTTCTTCTGCTTTGGAACTTGATTTGAACTGTTCTAATAGCAGTGGTTTTGTTTGTGCTTGTGCTCTTATTTGTAAATCAATTTTTGATTTTGATTTCGTCACATCTCCAATTTGTTTTGCAAGTCTTTCTTCTGCTGCATTTCTCTGTTTTATTTCAGAATGTAATTCGGCAATCTTTTGATCTATGGATTTCATTTTCTCAGAAATGCGTGCCTTATCCTCTGGAGAACTGGAAAATTCCATTTCTTGTGCGATTCGCTCCTTTTCTTCTTCACTGAGTTTAAGTCGGCCTTCTGCAGCTGCTTTTAATCTTTGTACACTCTCTTTTTGAGCAGTGTACTGATTAAGAAGTTGTGAAATTTCTTCTTTTTTTCTAAGAGCCGAGTCTTTTTTCTTCTCAAGAGAGGAGAGTCCTGAAGAAGATTTACGTTTTAATGAAAGAGTAGATTGGAGCTTATTTTCACTTTGTCTTCTTCTTCTTGTTGCCTCCATTTTCTTATTTTTATAGGATTTGACAAGGTTTGATAGAGATGCCATAATGCCATAGAGAGATTTTGTACTCGATTAAGTTTTTGCTATGATCAGGAATTGACATAAAAGTTAATATTTTTCACATATTTTGTGATTTTTAACAAAATTTTCAAATACAATATTCTTTCAAACTGGTGGATTTTATTTAGTAATGTTAAAGGATTGACATGAGTTTTCATCCATCCCACTTGCCAATACTAAAAACTTTTGAGATTAATGATGAATCACAAGTTTCTGATGCGGTGTCAGAAATGATCAGGTTAGGGTTTTCAAATCAAAAAGGTGCATTTAAAGTGTTGATGACAAATGAAAAAGATCTTGCTAAAAAAATTGGATTTTTAATAATGAATGAAATTAATTTTGGATTACGTAAAACAAAACAGGAACGAGATGTGATGTATTGGATATATCATCATGATAAATCTCGTTACGCCATGGTACTAATAAGTTCCAAAATTTTTCATGAATTAGGTTTCTGATTTTTCAAATATTAGATGCAGTTTAAGTTTTTTTGATATTATGCCAGCAATTAATACTCCAAGTATAATACCGCCTATTACATCAGTTGGATAGTGTTGCAAAACGTAAACTCTGCTAATAGAAACCAAAAGTGGATACATCCATAAGAGATAGCATCCTCTTGGAAATCTTCTGGATAATGCAATTCCAATAACTAATGCAAACGTAGCCGTTCTTGTAGCATGACCAGATGGAAAGGAAGATGTTCCAGATCCAAAAAATGAAAATGTGTCTTTTTCAAGTGGGATAGGAAATGGCTCTCCTTTAAAATCTAGATTTGGTCTCTCTTGACCAACTGATTCTTTTATGTACGCAGAGGCAATAGTTCCTGCCAAAACTGATAGGATTAGTATTAATCCCAATCGTCTAGTGCGTTTTTTGATAAACAGCGCCATACTGAAAATAATCATGTAGAACAGACTGCCAATCTCCGTGAAGATTTGCATTGTAAGATCTAGAGATGGTTTTCCGCCAATTGATTGTGCATAGTTTATGACGGCGTCATCCATTGGTTTTGTAATTTTTGCATAGACAAGAACTGCTATGACGATAAAAATTACACAAAGTAAAAAAAACTTCCTCGAACGTATGTCAAATGCCCATTGTTGCATTTATTTACACCATAACCATTTTTTCATAAACATCAATAATTTGATCTCTAGATCTCTCTTTATTAAATAACATCTTATCAAAATTAACGTAATGTGAAAGAATTATAGTAAATGTCATTGATGGAAAATCTAGCTAATAACTTATCATGTTATCTATAGAGATGATGGACACGTGTAAATTTTATAGATCCGTATAGCAGACTAAAAGATTTTAACCATACCAAAGGATAGGATCGCCGTGAGACTTCTTACACTTGATGATTTAAAAACTAAAGGAAAGACTGTTTTTCTTCGTGTAGATATGAATTGCCCCATAGATCCAAAGACGATGGAAATAATTGAAACAAGCAGGATACGTGAATCCACAGAATCATTGAAAGATCTTGAAGGGGCAAAAGTTGTCATAGCTTCTCACCAAGGAAGAGTTGGAAACAAAGACTACACAGGAATGGAAAAACATGCGAAAGTGCTTGAAAAAATTCTTGACCGCCCCATAAAATATGTCGAGGATGTAATTGGCTCTGATGCTCAAAGAGAGATAAAAAAAATGAATGACGGTGAGATACTTTTACTAGATAATCTAAGACTATGTGCAGAAGAAAATTACGAATTTACTCCTGCTGAAGCTTCCAAGACTATAATGGTAAGTAGGCTTTCCAAACTTTTCGATCTATGTGTATTAGATTCTTTTCCAAGCTCACATAGATCACATCCTTCCATAGTAGGATTCTCACATGTTTTACCTGCCTGTGCAGGAAGATTAGTTGAACGTGAGGTACGTAAGCTTGATGAGATAATGACTGTTGCAAAAGCTCCGCATGTTATAGTACTCGGAGGTTCAAAAGTCATGGACAGGCTAGAGGCTATAAAGACATTAATTCAAAGTGGAAGAGCAGATCAAGTCTTACTTACTGGAGTTATTGCCAATGTATTCATGCGAGCACAAGGTAGGATAAAATTTCCACTAGATATAAAAAGAGAAGAAGAGGTCATCTCAAAAGCTCATTCACTTATTGGTGAGTATCCTGATGTCTTTTCAACACCTGTTGACATAGCCATAGAAAGAAATGGAAAAAGAGTAGAAATGGATGTCAGAGAGATTGGTAAAGGTGACAAGATTCTAGATCTTGGACCAAAAACAGTTGAACATTACATGAAATCAATACGTGGTGCAGGAACAGTCTTTATCAGTGGCCCAGCAGGATTTTTTGAAAACGATAATTTCAAGTTTGGAACAGAAAGTCTTCTTCGCGGTGTTGCGGATTCTTTTGCCACAACAATTGTTAGTGGCGGTCATCTTACTGCTGCCCTAAAAAGATACGGTCTTGCAGAAAAGATACATCATATAAGTACAGCAGGTGGAGCACTGGTGTTGTATTTGACGGGAGTAAAACTTCCAATGATTCAGTCTCTTGAAGAGGCTGCACAACGATACAGATCTAAATAGATGCCTTACAAGAAGGACAAATTCTTTCTTCTAATTTACCAATATGAATTTCGTTATTACATGAGTTACAATTGGTTTTTTCTACTTCCCCAAAGAGTTTGAACCATTGTGTTGTAAAATTCTGCGCTATAGGCCTGAGGAATCCGTCTTGATGTAATTTATCAAAAAACGGTTTCATATCATCTATTGTTAAAGATTTTGCCATATCTTGAGTCTTTAATATTTCAAAAATTTCGTCATTTGTGAATCTCAGACTAGTATCATTGAACCTGTCAAAGATGATCTTTCTTATTTGTAAGAGAATCGGGGTTGAAAGTACATTTGACAATTCAGAACAGACCAGATGCTTCTTCTTTTATTTTATCAGCAGATGTAGCGTCGTTGAGCTTTTCTGACAGATATGAGTAAATCCCATACTTGAGTACCTTTAGTGAAAGAAGGGCACATTTTATCCTAGCAGGACCAAGATCTGGTAGTCCCAGATTTTCAAGGATGTCTTCTTTTGTTAGTTTTTTAACATATTCAAAATCTTTTCCCATGATTAATTCCGTAAGCATTGATGCACTTGCTTGACTTATCGCACATCCTTTGCCTGTGAATTTTACATCAGAGACTTTGTTATCTTTTAGATTAATCTGCATCTCTAGTTCATCACCGCATAATGGATTACTGTCCCGTTTTGATATGTCCGGATTATCTATTTTACCATAGTTTCTTGGATTTCTATAATAATCCAGTATGATTTCTCGGTAAATATCAGCACTACTCAAATTCTAAACAGCTCCTTTGCTCTATTAAGTGACCTGATAAAAACATCAACCTCCTCTTTTGTATTATAAATATAAAAGCTTGCGCGAGATGTTGCAGAAACATCTAATCTCTCCATTAAGACTTGAGCACAGTGATGACCAGAACGTATTGCAATACCATCCTCGTCTATTATTGTTGCAAGATCATGTGGATGTATGTCTCCTAGATTAAATGAAATAACTCCGCCTCTCTTTTTCATATCAGGTGTACCGTATAGTTTGATTCCTTTGATTGTGGACATTTTTTCCAAGGCATATTTTGTCAATTCAATTTCATGTTCTCTTACTTTATCCATACCTATATTTTCCAGATAATCTAATGCTGCTGAAAATCCTATGACATCTGCAATGTTAGGAGTTCCAGCTTCAAATTTGTATGGTAGATCATTCCAGGTTGTCTCATATTTGTGAACTTCTCTTATCATATCACCACCGCCGTTGAATGGTTGCATGTTTTCTAGTATCTCTTTTCGAGCCCAAAGAACTCCTACTCCTGTTGGTCCAAGCATCTTATGCGCTGAAAATGCAAAAAAATCACAATCTAGTTTTTGTACGTCAACTTTCATGTGTGGAACTGATTGTGCTGCATCAACTAGTACTTTAACTCCTTTTTTATGACACTTTCTGATTATTTCTTCTGCATTAGTGATGGTACCAAGAACATTTGACATGTGACTGAATGTAACAAGTTTTACTTTCTCTGTGTTAAGATAGTCATCAAGTTGATCAAGTATTAGTTCACCATTATCGTCTACCCCAATGTATTCTAGTTTTGCTTCTTTTTCCTTTGTCAAGAGTTGCCATGGTACAATATTACTATGGTGTTCATATTCTGTAGTGACTATAACATCACCTTTCTGGACATTTTGTCTTCCCCAAGAATATGCAACCAGATTTATTGCTTCGGTGGTTCCCCTCACAAAGATAAGTTCTTCACGATTAACGTTGATAAATTTTGCAACTTTATCTCTAGTAAGTTCGTATGCAGCAGTTGCCTCTTCTGCAAGTTGATGTACTGCCCTATGAATATTAGAATTGTAATTAAGATAATAGTTATGTATTGAGTCTATTACTTGAATTGGTTTTTGCGTTGTAGCCGCATTATCAAAATACACAAGAGGTTTATTGTTGTGAACTTTACGTTGTAGAATTGGAAAATCTCTTCGAATATTTTCAATATTTATTGTACTGGTTTGCAAGATTTAATCGACCTCAACATAGATTTCATTTTGTTCTATTTTAACATTGTAGGTTCTAAGTGGTTTTTCTGCTGGAGCATTTCGTGGCATTCCAGTTTCAAGATTAAAAACTGATAGATGAAGAGGGCAAGTAATGCCTTCCTCAGTTAGGATCCCATTAGAAAGATCAGCTTCCGCATGTGTGCATATTCTATCAGTTGCATAGATTTTACCATTCAAGTTTGTTAAAAGAATTTTCTTGTCATCATAATCAAAACCAAACAATTCGCCTTTACCAAGTTTGTGAATGCTACAGGCCTTTATCCATTCTGACAATATTGCTCACCTGTATTTGTAGTGGCTTTCAAAGATATCAGTTTCACGATATCTCGTTTCTTCAACTTCAAGAATTGCCTTTAGTTGCTCATCTGTTTTTATGGTAAGATCACGACCAAGCCATTTTGAGTCTATTAGATAATTTATCCATGCTCTAATCTGGTAGGACATCTTTCTTGAGAGTGGCTCAAGAAATCCTTCCACGATGATTTTTTGTGCCTCTGATCTATCAAGACATCTGGAAGCAAGATAGAATATTTGTTCACTATCAAGTTGTGCAACTGATGCAGAATGTGTTGCTTTTACATCATTGGTAAATATTTCAAGTCCAGGTATGGAATCTGATTTGGCTCCTTTGTCAAGCAAGATAGAGTGTCCTGCAAGATATGATTCTGCATGGTGAGCCTTTTCTTCAATTCGTATCATTCCCTTAAACAGAGATTTTGATGTGTCTTTTAGAACAGACTTTTCTAGAACTCTGCCAACGGTAGATGGAGCCATGTGGATAAGATTCGATGTAATATCAAATGATTGATTTTTGTTCCCAAATACAACCTCTGTATCATTTGCAGAGGCGCCAATTTCTCTTAGATAATTATCAATTTTGTATCTTGAAAGCTGCGCTCCAAATAATCCCAAATACCAATTCATTCGCGCATCACGTGCAATGCTTCCTGTCCTTGTGGAAAAGTTGATTGCATTTTGTGCCATGGCCTGTAGAGTAACAATGTCAAGTTCACTATTTTGCCTTGCATTGACGTCTAGTAGTTCAAGATAAGCCTGTTGTTTTGTATTCATTGGAGCGTATAGCTCCTGGACTATGGTGGCTTTACTATTTTCTTCTCCAATTACGATATTGCGTGAAATAGTAGATGTACCATCAGCAGAAAGTGAGGAAATTATGTGTATTGGTTTTTCTAAAATTAAGTTTCGTGGGATGTAAATGAAAAAACCAGAGTTAAAAAATGCATTGTTTAATGCAATAAACTTGTCTTTTTTAGGATCTGTTGATTCAAGTGATTGTTTTATTTTGTCACCATATTCTTTGATTGCATCTTGAATTGAGCATATGATCAATCCTTTTGATTTCAGATCAGATGGGAGATTTATTTTGTGAATGTTTGTACCAATCTGTATTACGCTTGCGTTATCTGAGATCTCAGACATTCTATCTTTCACGAGATCTGGAATAGTACTATCTGAGCTTAATGAAAAGGAGATTTGATCATGATCCATCTTGTTTGCATCAGAGTATTTGTTGTATAGTGGAGATATTTCTGGAGGAAGTTCGTTGTAAATTAGAAAAGAATTTTTCCTATAATCTTTGAGCCATGATGGTTCATTGTTTGCAGCTGAGATTTCATCAACATGGTTTGAGTCAAGTGTGGATAAAACAAAAGAAGTCATGTACTATCAGAGAAAGAAAAGGTGCAGTCTAACCGACTGAGCCATCCATTTCAAGTTTTACTAATCTGTTGAGTTCTACGGCATATTCCATAGGAAGCTCTTTGGTAAATGGCTCGATGAATCCGTTAACGATTAAAGTTAATGCATCTTCTTCTGAAAATCCTCTGCTCATAAGATAGAATATCTGTTCATCACCTATCTTTCCTACAGTTGCTTCGTGAGTAACTGTAGCATCTTCCTGGTTTATCTCCATGTATGGATAAGTATCTGTCTTTGAGATATCATCTAAAAGAAGTGCATCACATCTCACAGAAGCCTTTACATTCGTTGCACCTTTTGCGACATGTAATAGACCGCGGTATGTTGTTCTTCCATTGTTTTTACTTACTGATTTTGATGTAACTCTTGATGTAGTGTTAGGTGCCAAATGTACCATTTTTGCACCAGTATCTTGGTGTTGGTTTTTTCCTGCAAATGCAATAGACAATGTTTCCCCATGTGCTCTTTCTCCCAGCATGTAAATTCCTGGATATTTCATTGTTAGTTTACTGCCAATATTTCCGTCAATCCATTCTACTCTTGCACCTTCATAAGCATAGGCTCGCTTTGTAACTAGGTTGTAAACATCATTACTCCAGTTTTGGATTGTTGTATATCTTAGCTTCGCATTCTTTAATGCTATAAGCTCGACCACAGCAGAGTGTAATGATTCAGAAGAATAGACTGGCGCAGTACATCCTTCGATGTAATGGACTTCGGATCCCTCATCTGCAATAATTAGAGTTCTTTCGAATTGCCCAATGTTTTCTGCATTAATTCTAAAGTATGCCTGTAACGGGAGATCTACCTTAACACCAGGTGGAACATAAATAAAAGATCCACCACTCCAGACTGCACTGTTAAGTGCGGCAAATTTGTTGTCTTCTGGAGGAATTATTTTACCAAAATATTTTCTAAAGATTTCAGGTTCTTCTTTTAGCGCACTGTCCGTGTCTAAAAATTTAACACCTTGTTTTGTCAGGTCATCTCTTAGGTGGTGATAAACAACTTCTGATTCATATTGAGCACCAACACCAGCAAGAAACTTTTTCTCTGCTTCTGGAATTCCTAACTTGTCAAAAGTATTTTTAACATCAGCTGGTACATCATCCCAACTTTTTTCTGTTTTCTCAGAAGCCTTTGCATAATAATAGATGTTGTTAAAATCAATTTTTCCCAGATCTCCGCCCCAATTTGGCATTGGCTTTTTCATGAAAACATCATACGCACGTAACCTAAAATCAAGCATCCATTGCGGTTCACCTTTTAATCGACTGATTTCTTCAATTGTTCCACGAGAAAGACCTTTTTTGCTGAGATATACATACATCTCAGTAGAGTTCTTAAAATCATATTTACTATAATCCATATTGAGGTCTTCGGTAGTCATGTGCTTCATAACCCCGTTATATTATAAATAGATTCTACAACTGCTACGAGTTGTACAGCGGAGTAGGTCAAGCTAAATAGGTCAAGCTAATTGAAACAATTTTTTATTGTATCAAATGCACCAGAAACTGTGTGAAGATCTGCAACAACTGGAGCTAGACCAAATTTTTTTAATTCATCTGCAGTAAATGGGCCTATTGCAACTACTTTTATTTTTTGTAAATTTTCTAATAGTATTTTTTTGTCAGAATCCATTAACATTATTTCGAAAAAGGCATTTACTGATGATGCACTTGTAAATATGATACCATCAATTTTATGGTTTGAAAAAAGTACACGAAATTCATTCCATTGCGAGGTGTCCCTGAAAGAACAAACATCATAAAGATGAATCTCTTTTACTTGAAGTCCAATTTTTTCTAAAAGTTGCGCAAGAAATGGGGTGGATGCACCACTTCTTGGGATTATCACTTTTTTTCCTTCTGCACCCAGTCTTGTAAAAACTTCACCGACACCTACTGATGAGTATCTTTTTTGTGGCATGTAAGTTACTCTAATTCCTTCTTTTTCAAGAGCAGCTTTTGTTTTTGGGCCAACTGCTATCACAGTAGTATTTGCAACAGCAAGTTGGAGTTTATCAAACTTGGAAAGTTTTCTTGCTGTATCAAATAAGAGTTTAACTGCTTTTGAGCTCATGAAAACAGAATAATCAGGATTATCATTTTTTATAGAGTTCAGAAACTCTTCTACAATTTTTTCCCCTTTGCTTACAAGCTCTATTGTGGGAAGCGGCATAGGTTTTGCCTTTGCCGTGGTTATCAAGTGTATGAATTCTTCAGAATCTTCCTTAGATCGAGTTATTGCAATAGTTTTTCCAGTTATCATTTTCTCCAACCCACGATTTCTGACAAATCCACTACCTTGCCTACTACAATTATCGATGGCGGTTTAATCCTTGCTTGACGCACTTTTTTTGAGATGTTAGAAATATTTCCTTTTATCATTCGATGTTTTGTGGTAGTACCGTTTTGTATCACAGCAACAGGAGTCTTTTTGTTCAATCCCCCCAAGACAAGATCCTTGCAGATTTTTTCTAATCTTGAGAGACCCATCATAATCACTATTGTATCTACAGAAGTGGCAAGCTTTTTCCATTTTACAGATGTTTTTGTTTTTTTAGCGTCTTCGTGACCTGTTACAAACACAACCGAAGATGCATAATCCCTATGGGTAAGCGGTATACCAGAATATTCTGCAGAACCAATTCCTGACGTTATACCTGGAATCACTTCAAATTTTATTTTATTTGCTTGGAGAAATTCTGCTTCCTCCCCACCTCTTCCAAAGATAAATGGATCACCGCCTTTGAGTCTAACAACATTTTTTTTCTTTTTTGCAAATTTTATCATTAGTTCATTTGTAATGTTTTGATGTTCGTAATCATCTCCGACGTTCCTGCCTACATAAATTTTTTCAGCTCTCTTAGGAATCATAGCCAAGGTTTCTTTGCTTATCAATCGATCATAAAGCACAACATCTGCCTTTTTGATCATCTCTATAGCTTTTAACGTGATAAGTTTAGGATCGCCAGGTCCTGCCCCAACTATGTAGACTTTCCCTGTCATTTTTTATTCCATTCCTCTACTTTTTCTCTCCAGTTTTTTGCAAGCTCTGCTACTCCTTTTTCTGCAAGCTGTGATGCGGCTTGTCTTCCAAGTTCAGCTGCTTGCATAAAGTCTCCTCTGCTTTCCACATTAATGGATCTCCGGCCATCAACAGAATATACTATAACATTGAGAATCAGTTTGTTGTCTTTTTTCTCTGCTAATGCACCAACTGGGAATCTACAACCCGAATCCACAAAAATAGAAAGCGACCGTTCAGCTTCTATTACATACCTAGAATCAAGATCTTCTATTTTTTTTAATATTTTAATTAAAGAGTGATTGTCTTTTCTTGAGACTATGGCGATTGCACCTTGACCAGGGGAGGGTGGAAAATCCTTCGTAGAAAGTTTTTCGAACTTTACATCAAGTCCAAGCCTTGAAATTCCTGCTTGAGCAAGAACAACAGCATCAAACTCTCCTTGTTCAACTTTTCTTATTCTTGTTTCTATGTTTCCTCTGATTGGTTTTACGATAAGGTCAGGTCTTATTCTCCATATCTGTACTGCTCGGCGCAAACTACTTGTTCCAACCTTTGCTCCATTTTTTATTGTTAGAAGTGTACTACCGTCTCTTGAGATAAAGACATCATTTGCATCTTCTCTTTTTGGTATGCATGCCAAAACAAGATCACTAGGTAGCTCTGATGGTACATCTTTTAAACTGTGAACTGCAAAGTCAACTTTTTTTTCGGTAACTGCACGGTCAATTTCTTTTTCAAATATCCCTTTTTGATTTATTGTAAAAAGTGGTCGTGCATCTGTATCGCCTTTAGTTTTTATTGTAACAATTTCAAATTCGGTTTCAGATGATCTTTTTTTCAGCTCTGAAATAACCCAATTTGTCTGCGCAAGCGAAAGTAGACTTCCTCTGGTACCTATTTTATACTTCAATTCTTCACCGCTTTAAGAGATCTGCCAAATGCTTCTATTGTTTTATGTAGGTCATCTAGTGTATTGGCATCAGACAAGAATATAGTTTCAAATTGAGATGGTGCTATAAAGATGCCATTTTGTAATAATGATTTGAACAATTTTTTGAATTTTTTTGCATTGGATTTTTTGGCCGACATATAGTCTGTAACAGGAGTATTTGTAAAAAAAATCTGAAACATGGAACTGATGGAATTAACCTGATTTGGAATGTTCATATCATTTGCTAAATCTCGTATAGCTCTTGCTAGTATAGTACAAAGTATGTCAAGTTTTGGATAGAGTTTGTTTTTGTATTTGTTTATGGTTTTAATAGAAGCTATTGCTGCCGCTACTGAAACAGGATTGCCTGCGTATGTGCTTGCTTGATACACTCTTCCTTCAGGGACAAGTTGATTCATGATATCTTTTCTTCCACCTACTGCGGCAATTACAAATCCGTTTCCAAGTGCTTTCCCAAGTGTCACGATGTCAGGCCTTATGGAAAAATATTGTTGTGCTCCTCCAGGTGACATTCTAAATCCTGTCACAACTTCATCGAAAATGAGTGGCACGTCATGTTCCTTTGTTATTTTTCTAATGTCAGAAAGAAAGTTTTTTTGTGGTAAGACAAGACCCATGTTTGCTAAGACTGGTTCTACAATTACACCTGCGATATCTTTTTGTTTTACAAGAACAGAATCTAGTTCTTGTGAGTTGTTATATTGCACCACAAGTGTGTTTTTAGAAATTTCGTCTAATCCTCCTTCTGAAATAGAAATTCCATTATGTGCTGCACCTGAACCTGCTTTTACAAGAACGTAGTCATGGGCTCCATGGTAACAGCCTTCAAATTTTACGATCTTTTTCTTTTTTGTAAAACCACGTGCAAGTCTTATTGCTGTCATTGTCGCTTCAGCTCCCGTATTTACAAGTCTAGTTTTTCCCATAGAGGGATAATTTTCTCTAATCAATTCAGATAATTCTACTTCAAGGTCGGTTGGTGCACAATATAGCGTACCTTTATTTAATTGTGATAAAACAGCATCAACAATTTCTTTTCTTCTATGGCCCAAAAGCAATGCACCATAGCCATTACAAAAATCAAGATAATGTTTACCGTCGACATCCCAGATTGTATTTCCCTTTGCCTTTTTTACAAAAAATGGATATGGTTCATAAAATCTTACAGGGCTATTTATCCCAGATGGAATAACCTTTTTTGCACGCAAAAAGAGGCTTTTGGAATTTGACATTGAATAACCGTAGTTCAGATATCATTATAATCTATGCTAGAAGTTCCTCTTTGTATTAAAATATATTTTTGATTAGATTATCCAGTTAGAGTTTTCCTGTTTCGCATTTGGTTATTAGATCATCATTGGCATTTTCTCCAACGTTACAAGAGTCATGATCATCTCCACCGTCGATAATATCAAATCCAGAGTTGCCGTTTATCTTGTCTTCTCCAGATCCACCTCGAATAATGTCGTTACCATTACCTCCAGCGATCGTGTCATCGCCATCATTTCCAAAGATAATGTCATCTCCATCTCCCCCAATAATACAGTCATCGCCTTCTTCTCCAAAGATAATGTCATTACCTTCAAGACCAAATATCAAATCAGCCAGGTTTGTACCTGTCAAGACATCATCAGACTGCCCACCAATTATCAAATTAAATGATGACGCTGGTTTACCGCATGCCTGAACAGTTATAGTCTGTTTTAGATTTTCCGAATTTCCAAATTGATCTGTTGCAGTCCATGTGACTATGGTTTCTCCAAGTGGAAAGGCAGATGGTGCGTTGTTTGTTATTATTGGGTTTGAATCAATTATGTCTACTGCTACTGCTGTACCAATCGACACTATTGTTTCAAGCGACGATGCATCTATTGTGATATCTTCTGGTACTGTTAATTTTGGTCCTGTAGTATCAATAACTGTTATTTTTTGTGTTGCAGTTGCAGAGTTTCCCGAGGGATCAGTTGCTGTCCATATTATTGTCGTTTCTCCAAATGAAAAAGTATCTGGTCCATCATTGGTAATGGAATCTATTCCCATAATGTCCTTTGCTGTTGCAGTACCAATAGATATTATATTACTTGCTAGAGATGTTGCCTCTACAGTAACATCTGCTGGTGCAGATATTTTTGGAGGGGTTGTATCAATCACTGTTATGGTCTGAGTATCGCTTGCAGAGTTTCCAGACGTATCTGTTGCAGTCCATGTTACTGTAGTTTTACCAAATGCAAATGTCATCGGTGCATCGTTTGTGATAGTAACTGTACCTGCAACATCAGATGCTGTAGCATTACCTAGTGTTACAAAGTTTTGTTGCGGATCCATTGCTTCAACAGAAATATCTTCTGGTGACAAAATTGTTGGTTTAGTGGTATCTACAACTGTTATTGTTTGTGATGCACTAGATACATTTCCAGCTGCATCAGTAGCTGTCCAAGTTACCATAGTTTTACCTACTGCAAAGACCGCTGGTGCATCATTTGTTATTGTTATTACGCCAACATTATCATCTGCTGAAGCATCACCAAGGGATACCACATTATTATCTGGAGATGATGCTTCGATTATCACATCATCTGGTATCATTATTGTAGGTGAAGTAGTATCTACGACGGTAACTTTTTGGGTACCAGTTATATAATTACCTGACTGATCTGTTGCGGTCCATGTGACTATAGTTTCTCCAAGTGGAAAGTCAGATGGGGCATCGTTTGTAATAGATGAAATACGTATCAAGTCAGTAGCAGTTGCTTGTCCTATCTCAACGGGATTGTTTGTTGCAGACACTGCTTCATATACTACATCAGATGGTACTGTCAATATTGGAGATGTAGTATCAACTACAGTAATTTTTTGTGTGGCCGAATAAGAAAGTCCTGAAACATCAGTTGCAGTCCAAGTGATAGATGTCAATCCGAGTGGAAATACTTCTGGTGCATCATTTGTAATTGATTGAATACCGACCAGATCTGATGCTTTGGCTTCGTCAATGTTTACAATGTTTGCTAATTCACTCGTAGCTTCAACAGTAATAGCCTCTGGAACTTTTAGAATTGGAGGCGTAGTATCTTTTATCATTACCTTTTGTGTTGCAGTGGCAACTAGACCTGACTGATCTGTTGCAGTCCATGTAACTATTGTTTCACCTACTGGAAATATAACAGGTGCATCATTTGTAATTGATTGAACACCAACAAAGTCTGCAGCTGTTGCTTGACCTAGTGTTATTGTATTTTCTGTTGCAGAAGTTGCTTCTGATTCGATATCATCAGGAGCAACTATTGTAGGAGCTGTAGTATCAATTACAGTAATTTTTTGCGTTCCTATTGCACTATTACCAGCTGTGTCTGTTGCGGTCCATGTGACTATAGTTTCTCCAAGTGGAAAGGCAGATGGTGCGTTGTTTGTTAGTATTGGATTTGAATCAATGATGTCTGTCGCACTAGCTATACCTATTGAAACAATATTTTCTGTGGGAGATAAAGCCTCAAAAACGATATCATCTGGCACAGTTATAGTCGGTGCAGTTGTATCAACTACTGCTATTTTTTGAATAGTATAAGCAGAATTACCATGATTGTCTACTGCTGTCCATGTGACTATAGTTTCTCCAAGTGGAAAGGCAGATGGGGCATCGTTTGTTATAGACGATATTCCTGTGATATCGCTTGCATTAGCTTCTCCAATGAAAATAGTATTGCCAGATAAGCTTGTGGCTTCTATCGTAATATCAGATGGGGCTGTAATGATTGGACTTGTTGTATCTCTTATCGTAATGGTTTGAGTAGCATTAACAATATTTCCTGAAGTATCCTTTGCAGTCCATGTTACAGTAGTAAGACCAATTGGAAATGCATCTGGTGCGTTGTTTGTAACAGAATCTACGCCTATAGTATCAAATGCAGTCGCATCTCCTATCTGTACTATGTTTAATGTAGGATCTGTCGCTTCGTCAACAAGATCTTTTGGTACTGTAAGTTGTGGAGGTGTGGTATCTACTATTGTTATTGTTTGATTTGCATGTATTGAATTCCCGGAAGTGTCTACTGCTATCCATGTTACAACAGTTTTACCAAAAGCATAGTCAGAGGGGGCATTGTTTGTTATAGACGATATTCCAATTGCATCTTGTGCAGTTGCTTCTCCTATAGAAACCACATTATGATCTGGACTTGAAGCTTCTGAAGTAACATCTGTTGGAGGAATAAGTATTGGCGATGTAGTATCAACTACAGTAATTTTTTGTGTTGCTACTGACCAATAACCACCTGTATCGGTAGCGTTCCATGTGACTATGGTTTCTCCAAGTGGAAAGGCAGATGGGGCATCGTTTGTTATTGTAACGTATTGAATATCATATGCTATTGCTTGCCCTATTGATACAACGTTCTCAGTTGGTGAAACTGCTTCAAATACTACATCAGATGGTACTATTATGGTCGGTGCAGTTGTATCAACTACTTTGATTGTTTGTGTGTCCGTTGCAACATTTCCAGCTGCATCAGTAGCAGTCCAAGTAATTATTGTCGTGCCAAGTGGAAACACTGAAGGCCCATCATTTGTGATTGATTTAATTTCACCATTATCAGTTACGATTGCATCTCCTAAAACTACATTGTTATCAGTAGCACTTGTGGCTTCAATCGAAATATTAGACGGTGCTGTGATCTTTGGTTTAGTTGTATCCTGAACCGTAATAACTTGTTTTGAGCTTGCACTATTACCAGCTGCATCAGTTGCTGTCCATGTTACTATGGTATCACCGATCTTAAAGAAGAGGGGAGCATCATTTGTGACTGCAGCAACACCAACAGTATCAGATGTAGATGGATTGCCTAATTCTACAGAATTACTGTCAGGATTTGTGGCTTCAACATTCACAGAAGGCGGTGCGGCAATAACTGGCGATGTGGTATCTACAACAGTGATGGTTTGTGTTGCCTTGGCAACATTTCCAGCAGCATCAGTTGCTGTCCATGTTACTACAGTAGCACCAAGTGGAAATTTTGCTGGGGCATTATTTACAAGTGAGGCTATTCCACTAGCGTCAGTAGCAGTTGCTTGTCCTATGGAAACGGTGCTTAAGATTCCATTTGCCTCAACCGTGATATCAGAAGGTGCTGTGATTACTGGATTTGTTTTATCATGTGGTAATGGCGATAGCTGCGCAGATGAAGTGTCAGTTATTGATTGTGACGTTTTACCAAATTTCTGAATTCTGTGATTACTACTATCTACAACAAAGACATTTCCCGTTGAATCAACAACTGTGTCTTTTGGATTATTAAAATTACCATTTGTTGTTCCCTGACTTCCCCACGAAGCAAGTGAATTTCCATCTTTGCCAATTTTAATAATTCGATTGTTACCAGTGTCTGCCACATAGATATTACCAGAAGAATCAACATCCAATCCTTGTGGATACCTTAAACTGTTACCAGAAGATACATCAAAACTTTTGAGAAAAACTCCATCTAATGTGAATTTTTGAATTCTGTTATTGCCAGAATCTGATACATATACACTTCCTTGTGAGTCTGCAGCTACACCACGTGGATTAAGAAATTGTCCGTTGCCAAGTCCGCTGCTTCCCCAAGACAGTAAAAATTTTCCATCTGATGAAAATTTCTGGATTTTGCTATTTCCAGTGTCTGCCACATATACATCACCATTAGGATCAACTGCAATGTTTTGTGGTAACAAAAATTGACCAGATTCAGTTCCTTTGCTTCCCCACTGGGTAATGTATTTCCCAGATGTATCAAACTTTTGAACACGGTTTAATTCATTGTCAACAACATAAACAAAGTCTTTTCCAATTGCAATTCCTGCAGGAACTTGGAATTGCCCATTTCCAGAACCCTTTACTCCCCAAGTATGTAAAAAGTTTCCATCACCATCAAACTTTTGGATTCTTCTGTTTCCATAATCCGTTACATAGACATTCCCTGTAGAATCTAATGCCAAGTCTTGAGGAAAGGAGAAAAGACCAGTGGTCTGAAGTCCTTCAGAACCCCATTGTCTTATGTAAGAAGGTGCCGTTTCAGCACTGACATATGGAACAATCGTACTACACACTAGGCTAACTATAATCCCAAATACTACTAGAGGAAGCCTCTTCAACTGTCATTTATTCAAAAATACCAAAAAGATCTCAAGAGTTAGGAATTGTTTGGGTTTTTGTCAATTTTTGGTTGGTTTAGAAGGGTTTGTTGACTTCTCTTGTAAAAACATAGCTTGCTAGAGCCACCATTATAATAACAAATCCAGAAATTACTGCAAGATCCAGAACCACAGAAACTGTCTGGGTGGTTCCAGTCATCATTTCTCTAATCAATAATACTGAATAGGTAACTGGATTTAGCTTTGCAACAACTGCTAACCAATCTGGAACAAGCTCAAGTGGAAAGAGTGCTGGACTTAACATAAAAAGTGGCATACCAAGAAAATTGACTATTCCCCAAAATGTTTCCTGTGATTTTGCAGTGGCTGCCACTACAACAGAAATCCCAGAAAAACCAAGTGAAAACAAGATTACAATAAACATTATTGGAATAAACATTAAGGGATTCACAAAATTTACACCTATTGCAAGCGCAATTCCTAAAATCAAACTTGCTTGTAATGCAGAAACCAAAGAAATGGCTAACATTTTACCAAGTGCAATTGATGATCTAGAAATTGGTGATGTCAATGCCTTGTTCATAAAACCATATCTTCTATCCCAAAGTGTGTTTACTCCACCAAATATGCTTGTAAAAATTGCAGTGAGAATTATGACACCTGGTGCCATAAATTCAATGTATGATAGATCATAGCCAACAGATTTTATTAATGGTTGTGTTCCTGCAAAAGTATTTCCAATAACTATGATCCAAATCGCTGGTTGAATCAGTCTTATTAAAACTCCGCTACGCGATTTTCTGTATCTTTTCATTTCACGCCAGAAAATCGTATATGTATCTGAGATGATCATGCCCTAAGCCTCCTCATCTTTTCGCGTTCTTTTTTATTGTTATAGCCTCCGTTTTCATCACGAAGTTCTCTTCCAGTATATGAAAGAAAAACATCATCAAGGGTTGGTTTTGTAAGCGATATTGATTCTATTTTTACTCCAATCTTAGATGAAATCTCAAATATTTTTGGCATTACCTGATTACCATTTGTTGAAAAAACAGTTATTTCTTCTCCATCTGTCTTAATGTCTTTTACAAGCTGAATTTCTTGAATTTCAGAAATTAGGTTTTCCAGTTTTGTATCAGAATCAATTTCAAATGCTATAATATCGTTACCAAGTGCATTTTTAAGTATGGTAGGAGAATTAGTAACTTTGATCTTTCCATGATCTATTATTGAGATGTTATCGCAAAGTCTATCAGCTTCTTCCATATAATGCGTTGTGAGAAATATCGACATCTCATATTCTTTGTGTATCTTTTTGATATATTCCCAAATTTTGTATCTTGTTTGTATGTCAAGCCCCAACGTTGGTTCATCCAAGAATAGTACCCTAGGCCTGTGCAACAAGCCTCCCGCAATATCAAGTCTTTTTCTCATGCCACCGGAGTAAGCATTTACAGAATCATGTTGTCTGTCTGATAGTTCAACTAGATCAAGAATCTCATCTATTCTGCTTTTTACAAGGTTCTTTTGGAGGTGGTTTAGTCTAGCTTGCATCTCAAGATTTTCTCTTCCAGTAAGATATTCATCTACTGTAGAATCTTGTTGTACATAGCCTATCATTTCTCTAACTTTTTTTGCTTGTAATACAACATCATAACCTACAACATGTGCTGTGCCCGATGTGGGTTTAAGTAATGTTGTCAAAATCATTATGGTTGTGCTTTTTCCAGCTCCATTGGGGCCCAAAAAGCCAAAGATTTCTCCATCATCTACTTTGATTGAAATATTGTCTACTGCCTTAAGTCCACTTTGATAAATTTTAGAAAGTGATTCTGTTTGTACAGCGTACAATAAGCAAAGTGTATTTTTGTGTTATAAATTGTTAACAGAATAAAAAATAGAATTTACTCTTTGTATTCATCTTTTGTAAGTCGTAAATTTACTTTTTCG
>Ga0233416_10000141_pt1 | contig 20804 bp, 19 predicted proteins | sample Sediment_Towuti__2_FD_188638 | JGI IMG/M metagenome (GOLD analysis project Ga0233416, IMG submission 188638) | Sediment microbial communities from Lake Towuti, South Sulawesi, Indonesia - Sediment_Towuti_2014_0_MG | ecosystem: Environmental > Aquatic > Freshwater > Lake > Sediment | place... | reverse complement strand
GAGACGGGAGCGACGGGACTCGAACCCGCGACCTCCGGCGTGACAGGCCGGCGTTCTAACCAACTGAACTACGCCCCCTGGGCCGGGGAAGTGTAGCCCGGCGGGAGGGATCGGGCCTCCCGGCACGTACGCTCTCGGAGAGTGACCACCGCCGACTGGATCGTCCTCGGCGTCGTCGTGCTGTCCGGGCTCTATGGCCTCGCGAACGGGCTCGTGCGGGGCGCCCTCTCGCTCGCCGGCTTCGCGCTCGGCGCGTACCTGGGCGCGAGGATCGCGCCCGACCTCCTCCGCGAAGGATCCCCGTACGCGCCGCTCTTCGCGCTCGGCGGCGCGCTGATCGGGGGGACGATCCTGCACGGGCTCGCAGGGATACTCGGTGGGGCGCTGCGCACCGGTCTCGCCACGATCCCGGGAATGCGCGTGCTCGACTCGGCCGCCGGTCTCCTCCTCGGCGCGGCCGCGGGGGTCGTCCTTTGCTGGGCGATCGGAGCGGTGCTGCTCTACCTGCCGGGACAGTCGGAGCTCCGCCGCGCGGTGCAGCGCTCGGAGATCCTCTCCCGCATCAACGAGCGGTACCCGCCCGAGCGCCTGCTGGCGACGATCGAGCGAGTGGATCCGCTCGGCGTGGTCGCAGGCCCCCCGGCCATCGTGCCGCCGCCCGACGCGGCGCTCGCCCGCGACCCGGACGTGCTCGCGGCCTCCGCGAGCGTCGTCCGGATCACCGGAATCGCCTGCGGCCTCGGAGTCGAAGGCTCCGGCTGGATCGCACGTCCCGGCCTCGTCGTGACGAACGCCCACGTCGTCGCCGGGGTGGACCGGCCGCGCGTCGATCGGGGCGACGGCGCCGCCTACCTCGCGACCGTGGTCGCGTTCGACGGGCGCAACGACATCGCGGTCCTCCGGGTCCCCGAGCTCACCGGGCAACCCCTCACGCTCGTCGATCCCGAGCGCGGCGTCGCGGTGGCCCTCGTCGGGTACCCGGAGAACGGGCCGCTGGCCCGGGTGCCGGGCCGGTTGGGCGGGACGCAGGAGCTGATCAGCCGCGACGCCTACGGCGACGGCCCGGTGACGCGGAGGATCACGACCCTCCGCGGTGTCATCCGTCCCGGGAACTCGGGCGGGCCGGGGATCGACGCCCAGGGCCGCGTGCGGAGCACGGTCTTCGCCCGCCGGCCGGGCGAGCGCGGAGGCTACGGCGTTCCTGCAGAGGTCGTCCAGGCGGCGCTCGCGAAGGTCGGGACGAAGCCCGTCCCCGAAACCGCCTGCGTGCGGTCATAGGCGACCCGCGCCGCGAAGCGGCGCACTCTAGGGACATTCGCGCGACGGGAATCCACTCGGTGAATTCCCTTCTTGCGCGACCGGAGTCAGCCGAACAAGTCGAGGGCCGCGAGAGGCTGGCGGAAGGGCGGGATGAGGTAGACGCCGGCGGCCTTCTCGCGCGACTCCGCGACCAGCTCGCGCGCGAGGGCGAGGCCGACCGCAGCCGCGTCCGGGCCCGCGTCGCGGAGGCGCGCTTGCACGTCGTCGGGGACGACGATCCCGGGCACCTCGTTGTGCAGGCGGAGCGCGAGCTGGTAGCTCCGCACGTAGAAGACGCCGACGAGCAGCGGGATCGGGCACGAGCCGCCGAGCCGCGCGAGGAAGTCGTCCAGGTAGGAGAGGTCGAAGAGGACCTGCGTCATCGCGAACCGGGCGCCGGCCTCGAGCTTCTGCTCGAAGCGCTCGAGCTCGTAGTCCATGTCGTCGGCGGCGGGGTTCACGGCGACGCCGAGGAAGAACGACGTGGGCGAGTCGATCTCGCGGCCGTTGAAGTCCTCGCCCGCGTTCATGCACGTGATGATCCGGGAGAGGCCGATCGAGTCGACCTCGTACACGCCCTGCGCGCCCGGGTAGTCGCCCGCCTCCGGCGGATCTCCCGTCACCGCGAGCACGTTCCGGATTCCCTCCGCGTGCGCGCCGAGCAGCATCGACTCGAGGCCCGCGATCGAGGAGTCGCGCGGAGTCAGGTGCGGGATCGTCTCCAGGCCGACAGCGCGCTCGATGGTGGAGGAGGCGATCAGTCCGCTCATGCGGGCGCGGGCCCGCGGGTTGTCGTTGACGTCGACGACGTCCACCTGACCCGAATCCCGTAGCGCGCGGGCCAGCTCGAGCATCGCCTGCGCGTTGCCGCCGCGCGGCGGGTCGATCTCGACGGAAGTGACGAACTCGCCTTCGCGCAGCTTGCGCTGGAGCAAGGTCTCGCGCTCGGGCTCCGGCGCCGCCGCGACGAACTCGCGCGCCCGCACGACCATGGGAGCGCTGGGTCGGCGACGCTCGTCCACCGCGCTCCTGATCGCGGCGATCTCGGTCGGCGTCGTCCCGCAGCAGCCGCCGATGATCCGTGCACCGAGCGCCTGCGCGTGCGCCGCGAAGTCGGCGAAGTACTCGGGAGTCGCGTGCGGGAAGACGACTCGCTGCCCGGCGAGACTCGCGAGGCCCACGTTCGGCATGGCGGCCAGCGGCTTCCCGCTCCCGGCCATCTGCTCGATCGCGCGTAGCGCGGCCTGCACGCCGAGCCCGTGATTCGCGCCGATCGCAGCGACGTCGGCGTCGGCGAGCGCGGCGGCCGCCTGCGCGGCTGTCACGCCCCCGATCGTCTGCGCGTCCTCGTCGAACGTCAGCAACGCGACGATCGGGAGCGCCGAGACGCCGCGGACGGCCGCGATCGCCGTCTCGAGCTCGCCGAGGTCGTAGAAGGTCTCGACCACGAACAGGTCGACTCCGCGCCCCTCGAGGAGCTCGGCCTGCTCGGCAAAGACGGACGCAGGATCCTCCGGACGACCCCCCACGTCTCCCAGCGGCCCGATCGAGCCCGCCACGAGCACGTCGCGACCGGACACTTCCCGGGCGTCGCGTGCGATCTTCACCGCCGCCTCGTTGATCGCCCGGACGTCGTCCTCGAGAAAGTGCGCACGGAGCTTGTGCCGGTTGGCGCCGAACGTGTTCGTCTCGATGAGGTCGGCGCCGGCGCGGATGAAGCCGAGGTGCAGCGAGAGGACGGCCTCCGGGTCGCGGAGGTTCGCCTCCTCCGGGCAGCGGAGCCGCGGGACCGCGCTCGAGACGAGGACACCCGTGCCTCCGTCGGCGACGATCGGCGTCTCGCCGGCGAGTCGCTCCCCGAAACGGTCGGCCATCGCCGGCCACTCTATGCCGCGGCCCAGAACATGCGAGGTGAAGCCGGACGGTCAACTCCGTCCTGGGTACGGGTCAAGCGCATCGGGGTGATGACGGAGGCGGCGAGCCGCAGCATGGTTTTCCATGTGCACGGTGGCTCGCGACACGGCATCGCGAGAAGCCATCGACGGTGAGCGGCTCCCCTGCGGAGGAGCCGTGACTCGACATAGGGGCGGGGGCTGGCGGCACCCCGCCCCACTCCCCCGGACCGGCCCGCCATCCACCCTCCGAGCGATACGCGCCTCAAGTCCGGGACCGATGCGGCCGATAGCGACTGTGACTCCCGGTCGGGTGCTGACGGCAATCAGACCAGGCCCGGGGCCAGTCGAAAGAGAAAGGGGCGGCGGCCGACGCCGCCCTTTCTCACGCAGGAGGAGCCTCATCGCCGCCGGGGCGCACGCAGTGCGAGCGACGGCGCAGCGGCTCTTCCTCACTCCTCGTGGACGACGCGGCCCTCCATCCCGCCCGCAACCACGACGATCTGGCCCGACACATGCCCGGAGAGGCGGTCGGAGGCCAGCACGACCACCTGCGCCGCGACGTCCTCCGGCTTCGCGACCTTGCGCAACGCCATCGTGCGCGACACGGCGCGCATCTGCTCGGCATCGACGAGCCCGCTTGTCATCGGCGACTCCGTCCAGCCGGGGGCGACGGCGTTCACGCGGCCGAGCGGCGCGATCCGCGTGATCTCGTTCTTCAGCGAGAGGAGCAGGCCGCCGAGGATCGCCGACTTCGCCGCGGCGTAGTCCGCATGCCCCGCCTCCCCGAAGACGCCCGCGGTCGAGCCGACGAGGACGACCGAGCCGTGGCCCGTGCGAGCCACCTCGCGCAGGAACGAGCGGGCGACGAGAAAGGTCGAGGTCAGATTCGCGCGCAGCGTCTCCTCCCAGCGCTCGAGTGGGAGCTCCCAGACGGAGATGTCCTCGCGCGGCCAGGTCCCGTGCATGACGGCGCAGACGTCGATCGCGCCGAGCGCTTCCCGGGCTTCCGTGAAGAGGCGCTCGACTTCCTGCTCCTGCGTCAGATCCGCCTGGCCGATGGCCGCCCCGCCGAGCTCCTCGGCCAGCGCGCGCGCCCGCTCCTCGCCACGGTTGAAGTGGACGAAGACGCGGGCGCCCTCCGCGGCGAACGCACGCACGCACGCCGCTCCGATGCCGCCCGAGCCGCCCGTGACCAGCACGCCCTTCCCTTCGAGTCCCGTCTCGATGCGGCTAGGCTAGCCCTCCGTGCGCGTCCACGTCATCAGCGACATGGAGGGCGTCGCCGGCATCGTCAACTGGCAGCAGACGACCGGCGGAGAGGCGCTGCCGCCCTGCCAGATCCGCGTGGAGTTCAAGCACACGAAAGAGCCCGACCGGCTCCGCTTCCGCCCAGGCGTCGAGCGCGTGGACGACCGCACGATCGTCTCGCGCGCCGAGACGTGGTGGGACGCCCGGCGGCAGTTCTACTTCTAGCGGGGAAGCAGGTGTCGACCGATCCGGACGTAGCAGCGCCACACGGGGTCGGAGCGGCGATTCGCTCCCGCTTTCCGATCTTCGAGCACACGACGTACGCGAACTCGTGCTCGCAGGGAGCCCTCTCCGTCGACGTTCGGCGTGCGTACGAGGAGTACCTCGACGGCTGGGATGCACACGGCGCCGAGTGGGAGCACTGGGTCGAGCGCGCCGAGGCCGCCAGGGTCGCGTTCGCGAGGCTCGTCGGCGCGGAGCCGGCCGAGGTCGCCGTCACCACCTCGGTCTCGCAGGCGGTGAGCGGTCTCGTCAGCGCGCTCCCGCTCGAGCGCGGCCGGAACCGGATCGTCATCTCCGAGTTCGAGTTCCCGACCGTGGGCCAGATCGCCCATGCGCAGGAGCTTCGCGGCGCGGAGGTCGTACACGTGCACCCCGACCCCGGCGGGCGGATCCCGCTCGAGCGCTTCGAGCAGGCGATCGACGAGCGGACCGCGCTCGTCTGCTGCACCGCGATCTCGTACCGCACCGGGTATCGCCTCGACGTCGCCGAGGTGGTGCGGCTCGCCCACGAGCAGGGCGCCCTCTGCCTGGCGGACAGCTACCAGGCGGTCGGCGCGGTCCCGGTGGACGTACGGGCTCTCGGCGTCGACTTCCTCACGGCGGGAACCGTCAAATACCTGATCGCGTCGGCAGGGCTCGCCTTCATGTTCGTGCGTGCCGACCTCCACGAGCGGCTGCTGCCCACGCAGACCGGCTGGTTCGCCGACGAGGACATCTTCCAGATGGACATCTCCGACTACTCGCCGGCCGCGGACGCGCGGCGCTTCGACTCGGGCACGCCGCCCGTGCCGAACATCTACGCCGGGCTGGCCGGGATCGGGATCGTGGCGGAGGCCGGCGTAGCCGCGATCGAAGCCCACGTACGCGGGCTCGTCGAACGGTTGCTCGCGGGCCTCGACGAGCTCGGAGCGGTCGTCGCGACGCCCCGGGGCGAGGGCGAGCGAGGCCCGCTCGTCTGCGTCACTTCGACCGACCCGCACGCCCTCGTCGACGGCCTTCGCGGCGAGAGGATCGTCACCTCGTCGCGCGACGCGAACGTGCGGATCTCGCTCCACCTCTACAACGTCGACGAGGACGTGGACGGGATCCTCGGCGCACTCGCCACGCATCGCCACCTGCTGGCCTGATCGTTGATCTTGAGCGCTTCTTGAGCGCCCTCGCATATCCGTGTGGGCTACGGATGTACGTGCGAACCCCATTTGGATACGCTCGTCCTGGAGACCGGAAGGAGTCGGCATGAGCAGCGACCTCGGCGCCCGGCTCGAGCGCATGGAGGCGGAGCTCGCCCGGCTGGGCGCTGAGCTCGAGGAGCTGCGCGCGCTCGCGATCTCGACCTCCGAGAAGGAACAGCCGGCGGAGCTCGTGCCGGCTCCAGCGCCTCCACCCGTCGAGCAGGTCGAGCGCCAGGCCGGCCCCCGAAGGACGTATCCGGCTGCCGCGCCGCCCGCCGTCCCGCCCACCTTCGAGCGGCGCCGCGCACGGCGGGAGGCGCCGCCTACGCCCCCGAGGCGCACCCTCGGCCAGCTCGCGCGCGACTGGGACCTCGTGGGGGCGCGTGGCTTCGCGATCGCCGGCGGAGCCGTGATGGCGCTCGGCATCGGGTTCTTCTTCGTGCTCGCCGCCAACCGCGGCTGGATCGACGAGCGGGCACGCGTCGCGCTCGGCGCGACGGCGTCCGCTCTGGTGTTCGGCGCCGGGTTGCTGCTCCGCGCCCGCTACGGCCAGTACTGGTCGGCGCTCGCGGCGGTGGGCGCGGGCATCGCGGGCGCGTACGCGACCCTGGCGGCGGCGACGGCGCGGTACGACCTCGTCCCGGATGCGCTCGCGCTCCCGCTCGCCGGCTCGATCGCGGCGGTCGGGGTCGTCGTGGCCGTCCGCTGGCACTCGCAGGTCATCGCGGCCATCGGCCTCCTGGGCGCGGCGCTCGCGCCCGCCCTGCAGTCGATCGACACCGAGCTGACGTGGGAGTCGGCGGCGTTCGCAGTCATCGTCCTCGTCGCCGCGGCCGCGCTCTCGGTGCCGCGCGCGTGGATCGAGCTGCTCCTCGCGGCCTCGGTCGTCGTCGGCCTCCAGGTCGAGTGGCTCGTCGCAGACGCGCCCTCGCCCCCGGGCGCCGGGACCGTCGCGGTCGCGGCGGCGCTCGTGCTGACGCTGCTCGGAGTCTCGGTCGGTCGGCGGCTGGTTCGCCGTGCCCTCGACCTCGACGCCCTCGCGCTCGGGTACGCCTCGGTCGCGTTCGGCCTGTCGCTCGCGTTCGTCGCTCAGCTGTTCGAGGATCACAGCGACCGCGGTGTCGCCTTCCTCGTCGCGGCGGCTGTCTGGGCGCTCCTCTTCGCGACGCTCCAGGCGGGACGCCTGCCCGACCTCGCCCTCGTCGTCGGCGTTGCCGCGCTCGCTCTGGGCGCGGTCGGAACCGCGGATCTCCTGGCGGGGGCCACGCTCACGGTCGTGTGGGCTGCCCAATCGCTCGCGCTCGTGGCGATCGCGTGGAGGCTCGGAGACGTCCGGCTGAGGTTGATGGGCATCGCGTACGCCGCTCTCGCCGCAGCCCAGGCGCTGGGCCCCGAAGCCGTCCTTCGGATCCTGTTCGACGAGCTCGAGGATCAGGCCGGAGGAGTGCTCCCACTCGCGAGCGTCGCCCTCGCCTTCGCAGGCGCGGGCCTGCTCGCCCCGGATCCGTACGTCGAGCGGACCGAAACGGGACTGCTGTCGTTCCTGCGTGGGATCCGCCTCGCGCTCGTCCGCCACCGTGCAGGGATCGCGGAGGCGCTCGGCTTCACGGCGGCCGCCTTCGCGACGCTCGCCGCGGCGTTCGCGCTCACGGCCGCCTCGTTCCAGTGGGGCCACGTCGCCGCGAGCACGGTCGCAGCGGCCGCGGGGGCGCTCGTCCTCAGCGCGGCCGCCCGGCGGCGGTCGTTCTGGCTCGCCGTCGCCTCGTACGCCTGGCTCGCCGTCGTGCTCGTCGAGTCGTTCGCGTTCGACGTCGCCGAGTTCTACGACGACGGCACGTTCCTGTCCGCCGGAGGCTGGTCGGTCGCCGCCGCCGCGGCCGGGCTCCTCGCCGGCGCGTACGCGCATCGGATCCTGCACACGAACCGGCGTGGGGCCGACGCCCTGCTCGGAATCGTGGCCGGAGTCACGGCGATCTCGGCCTCGATCGCGATCGGCTTCCTGACCGACACCGAGCAACGGGCCGGCAGCGGCTTTCTCGTCGCGGCGGTCGCGTTCGGCGCCCTCGCCGCAGGCGTCTTCCGGCGCGACGGCTTCCGGAACGCGTCGACGATCGTGTGGTCGTTCGGGCTCGTCTTCCTCGTCGGAGCGGAGGCGGCGTTCGTCACGAACGACGTGGCGCGAACCGTCGTGATCGTGCTCACCGGACTCGCAGCCGGCGCGGCGGCCCGACCGCTCGCCGAGATGCGCCTCTGGCTCGCGGGCGGAGCGCTCGCTCTCGTGACGACCGCGGTCGCGCTGCTCGCTCAGGTTCGGCCGTGGCTCGAGGAGGGGGAGCTCGCGCCTCGCCTGGCGCTCGTGTCGGCGGCGTGCGCTGTTTCCCTCTTCGGCCTCTCGGCGCTCGTCTGGGGCCAGGCGCGCTGGCGTGACCTCTCAACGGTCCTCTGGGCCTCCGGCATCGCGGCTCTCCTCGCAACCGAGCGCGCGCTCGTCGACGACGTGCGCTGGACGGTGTTCGTCTTCGCGCTCACCGCGGCGGCGCTCGCGTTCGCCGCCCACCCGCTCCGCGAGTGGAGGATCTGGCTCGCCGCGCTCTTTCTCTCCGCGGTGACGACGGTCGCCACGCTGGGGACGATGACGCAGCTTTCGCACTTCTTCGAGCACTCGGAGAGTCCGGCCGAAGGCGTGTGGGTGCTCGCGTCCTGCGTCCTCGCGATCGCGGCGGTCGCGGCCACGGCGCCGGACGGGCAATCGCGCGTCGCCCTGGCGGCCGTTGCCGGCGGCGTTGCCCTGTACGGCTTCTCGCTCGGGATCCTCGAGCTCGCCGTCCGGGCGACCGGAGGCTCCGTCGAGACGGGGTTCGAGCGCGGGCACACCGGCGTGAGCGGACTGTGGGCGCTGATCGGGCTCTCGCTCCTCGTCGTCGGCCTGCTCCGCGGCTCGGCGGCGATCCGGTACGCGGGGCTTGCCCTCTTCGGCCTGAGCCTGGCGAAGATCTTCGTCTACGACCTCTCCGAGCTGAGCTCGATCGCGCGCGCGTTCTCGTTCGTCCTCGTCGGCGGCCTCCTCCTCGCCGGCGGCTTCTTCCTCCAACGCCTGAGCGACCGCCTCGCGCCGCCCAAGCCGCGGCAAGGTCCTCGCGAAGCGGTCTGACTACGCGGCTTTGCGCGCTCGCACGATCGCGGCGTGCATGCCGTCCGCGACGGCGTGCGTCCGCCGCACCTCGACGTCGACCAGCCCTGCTTCCTGGAACCCCTTGCGGTACTCGCTCTCCGAGAGCGCGCCTGCGATGCAGCCGGCGTAGCTCCCCCGCTCGGCTCGCTCCTCAGGAGAGAGGCGGTCCTCGGCCACGATGTCCGTGATCCCGACGCGGCCGCCCGGCCTCAGGACACGCGCGATCTCGGCATGTACCGCAGGCTTGTCCGTCGAGAGGTTCACGACGCAGTTCGAGATCACGACGTCGATGCTCTCCGCCGGGAGCGGGATCGCCTCGATGAGCCCCTTGAGGAAGTGGACGTTCGTCGCGCGTGCCTCCCGCGCGTTTCGCTGCGCGAGCGCAAGCATCTCGTCCGTCATGTCGAGCCCGTACACCGTCCCGGTAGGACCGACCCGGCGCGCCGACAGGAGAACGTCGATCCCGCCCCCGGAGCCGAGGTCGAGCACGGTCTCGCCCTCGTGGAGCTCGGCGACGGCGACCGGGTTCCCGCACCCCAGGCTCGCGCTCACGGCACGCTCCGGAAGCGCGTCGCGCTCGCCTGACTCGTAGAGTCCCTTCCCGACGAGCGTCGTCGACTCCTCGCCACAGCAGCCGATGCTCTCGCAGTCGCAGCCACAGCCTCCGCCCTCGGACAGGCTGCGGGCGGCCTCCGCGTAGTGCTCGCGAACGAGCTCGCGCATGTCAGTCGTCATGCCGGTGCTCCTTTCAGCTCGAGGACGCTCGCCGCCCGCTCGAACGCGTCGCGGTCGAGCGTGTAGTAGGCCCACACGCCCCGTTGCTCCCGCTGGAGCAGCCCGGCCCGGACGAGCTTCTTCAGGTGATGGCTCACCGTCGGCTGCGCCAGGCCGAGGACGGGGGTCAGCTCGCAGACGCACACGGGCTCGTCGGCCCGCGCTAGGAGGTTGACGATCCTCACTCGAGCCGGGTCGCCGAGCGCCTTGAAGAGCGCGGCCGTCACGTCCGCGTCCTCCGGCGTCAGGGCGTCGTCGTCGAGCGGGCGACAGCACTCGGCGGGCACGAGCATCCGCGAGAGATCGACGTTCATCAATCTGAGCGTAGCACGAGGAATCGACGTTTGTCAATGCCTCGTACCGCCTGGCCCGCGGGCCGGGGCTCAGCTCTCCGCCTCGCCCTCCATGACCGCGAGCCGCGTGTAGTAGTCGGGGAGCTCCTTCAGGTGCGCCCACGCGATCTTGCCCGTGAGGATCGGGTCGTCGCCGGTGACGTTCGTCTCGGCATCGTGCGCTCCGTGCTCGAGCTCGACCTCGAGGCCGAGCCGGAACTGCTCCACGTCGAAGGGCGAGGCGTCCCAGTCGATGCCGATCTCCGCTCCGATTCGCTCTGCGTCCAACCTGGTGAACCGGTCCGTCCCTGTGCTCATGCTGACTCCTTTCGTCGGATCGATGCTGCACGCGAGCCCAGGGCCGGGCATCGGGGCGTTCGCGGATCGGCGCTCGTGGTCTCTCCCAGGCCGGTGTAACGTCCCGCCGTGCGAGCGCCTAGGCCCTCGATGACAGGGACGCTCGAGCGCGTGCTCGTCCGGCCTCCGCTCGCCGAGGACGGCGCGCGCTGGCGCGAGCACGGCTGGCGGGCGGCGCCCGACCATCCGGCCGCGGCCGCGGAGCATGAGGTCTTCTGCGGCCTCCTCGAGGACGCCGGCGCGGAGGTCGTCGTCTCCCGTCACGACCCCGGAAATCCGGACGCGATCTACGTCTTCGATCCAGTGCTCGCCCGGAACGAGAGCGCGGTGCTGCTCCGGCCCGGGAAGGCGGTCCGGCGCGGCGAGCCCGAAGCGCTGCGGCCGGTCCTCGAGGCAGCCGGCGTCCCGGTCGCGGCGGCGATCGAGGCGCCTGCCCTGGTCGAGGGCGGAGACACGCTCTGGCTGGACGAGCGCACACTGCTCGTCGGCGTCGGCTACCGCACGAACGAGAAGGCGGTTCCGGCGCTCGAGACCGTGCTCCCCGGCGTGGACGTCGTGGCCTTCGACCTCCCGCACTGGAACGGGCCCGCGGAGGTCCTGCACCTGCTCTCCTTCATCTCCCCGCTCGATCGGGATCTCGTGCTCTTGCATCCGCGGCTTGCGCCAGTCCGCCTCCTGCGCCTCCTCGCCGAGCGCGAGATCGCCGTCGTCGAGGTACCGGACGATGAGCTCGAGTCGCAGGGCCCGAACGTGCTCGCGCTCGGGCCGCGGCACGTGCTCGCGCTCGACGGCAACGTCGGGACCCGGCGCCGCCTGGAGCAGGCGGGTGTGGACGTCGTTGTCTACCACGGGGACGAGATCTCGCGGAAGGGCGACGGCGGGCCGACCTGCCTGACGCAGCCCCTGCTCCGCGTCTGAGACCCGCAGGACGGTTAGGCCTCGAGCGTCAGCTGGCGGTACGGCGAGAGCCCGGAGACGCCGACTCCCACGAGCCTGAGCGCGCCGGGGCGGTCGTGCAGCCCGCGGTCGAGGAGCCCGCAGGCGACGTCGCCGATCGCGTCCGCGTCGTCGACTCCCACCGGCAACGTCGTCGAGCGCGTCCGGATCGAGAAGTCCCCGTAGCGCAGCTTGGCCGTCACCGTACGGCCCGCGAGCCCGGATCCGCGCAGGCGCTCGGCGACGAGCACGGCCAGCCGGCGCACCTCCGCATGCAAGGCCTCACGGTCGGATACGTCCTTCGGAAACGTGTCTTCCGCGGACACGGAGACAGGGTCGACCTCGAGCTCGAGGTCGCGCGGGTCGATGCCACGGGCCCGATCGCGGAGGAGCCGGCCCACGGACCCCGGCAGCACGGATCGGAGCTCCGCGTCGGACAGCTCCGCGAGGCCGCCGATCGTGTCGACCCCGGCCGAGCGGAGGCGCTGCTCGGCGCGCGGGCCGACACCCGGGAGTGCACGCACGAGGAGCGGGGCGAGGAAGCGCGCCTCGCTTCCCGGCGGGACGACCGTGATCCCGCCCGGCTTGCGGCGGTCGGACGCGATCTTGCAGACGACCTTCGACGTCCCGACGCCGAGCGAGCACGTGAGACTCGTCGCGGCCCGGACCGCGGTCTGCACCGCAGAGGCCACCGCCCGTGCGCGGACGAAGTCGGCCGCGACGGTGCCGAGGTCGAGGTAGCCCTCGTCGAGCCCGGTCCGCTCCACCCGGGGGACGATCTCGGAAACCGTGTCCCAGACGGACCGCGAGTACTGGCGGTAGAGCGAGTGCCTCGGGCGGAGGAACACGGCTTGGGGGCAGCGCCGGAGCGCCTCGGCCGAGCTCATCGCCGAGCGGATCCCGAACGCGCGGGCCGCGTAGTTCGCGGTCGACACGACACCGCGCCCGTGCGGATCGCCCCCGACGACGAGCGGCTGGTCCCGGAGCTCGGGATTCTCGAGCTCCTCGACCGCCGCGAAGAACGCATCGAGGTCGAGGTGCGCGAGGATCGGGGTCGGCGGCACGGCAGAAGGCTAGATCGGACCCGCGACGCCGACCCGATCCCGCAGCGGCCGGGCCGGAAGGAGCAGTAGGCAAAGTGGCTCCCTCGGTCACCGGCTGCGTTCTATCGTGAGGGCGTGATTGCCGGGCCTCCGCCTCCCCCTCCCCCACCGCTCCGGCCGCCCGCGGTCGAGCAGCCGGCACCGCGTCAGGTGTCGTACGGGCTCGTCGCTGGGCGTGCGGACCGCGGTGTGCGGCGCGTCGTCGTGTCGGCGAACGGTCGCGTGCTCGCCTCGCGACCGCTTCGAGGCCCCCGCTTCTCGCTGCGCGTGAGCCTCCCGCTCGGAGACGTCACGGTGCGCGTGACGACCGTGGCCGCGACCGGCCGGCGATCCTCGCGCGCAGTGCGAGAGGTGTTCGGGCTCCCCGGAGCGGCGCGGCCACGAAAGGCGGCCTCGTACCGCGACCCCGTCCTCGACCACAGCCTGCGTACGATCACACGCGAGTTCGGGCCCTCGGAGGGCTACTACGTCCAGAGCCTCACGTCCGGAGCCGGCGCAGCCTGGAACGCAAAGGCCCGTTTTCCGGCGGCCTCGACGCTGAAGCTCGCGATCGCCGCCACGGTGCTCGCCAAGCACCCGGGGATCCCACTGCCCGGCTCGTCCGTGGACAGCCTCTTGCGCGAGATGATCGTCCCGTCCGACGACGCGGCCGCCAACGCCCTCCTCGTCTGGCTCGACGGCTCGACGAGCGCCGGCGCGTACCGCGTGAACGCCTTCATGCGCTCGATCGGCCTCGTGGACACGATCATGTACGGCGGGTACGAGGTGCGTTCGCTCTCGAGCTCGATCCCGGTCCGCGTGGACGAGCAGCCCGCGTTCGGCGTCGGCAAGTACACGACCGCCTGGGACATGGCCTCGCTCTGGCGCGCGCTCTGGCTCGCGTCCGGGGGAACAGGCCCGCTGCGCTCGGCGCAACCCGGGCTCACGCCGGCGGACGCCCGGTACCTGCTCTGGCTCACAGCGCACGTCCGCGACGCCCCCAAGCTCGACCGCGTAACGGACGGCCGACGCGACGTCGAGGTGCTCCACAAGGCCGGCTGGATCTCGTCGTCTCGCCACGACACGGGGCTCGTCTTCTGGCGCGGCGGCGTCTTCGTCGCCGCCGTGATGACCTGGAGCCGGAGCGGCGCCGGCGTCTCGAGCGACGTGCTGGCGGGTCGGGTGGCGAAGACCGCGCTGCGCCGGTTCCGCGCCGGCGGCGGCTGAGCCGAGGTCGCTACACTTTCTGAACTAATTTCAGCTTCGTCGTCAAGGAGGAACGTGAGCACCAACGAGAGCACGAGCCACACCCGCCTGCTGCTCGTCCCGCTGGACGACCTCGTCGTCTTCCCGAACATGAACGTCACGCTCACCGTCGACGTCGCCGACGAGGAGCGGGTCCTGCTCGTCCCCCGGTGGGACGACGCGTACGCGAAGGTCGGCACGGTCGCGGAGGTGACCGACCGGATCCGGCTTCCCGGCGGAGGCCGCGCAGTCGCACTCTCCGGCCTGTACCGCGGCATCGCCGGCGCGGCGGTGACCGACTCGCAGGGGAGGCTGTTCGTCGAGGTCGAGGAGCGCCCCGACCCGGAGGAGGCCGACGGCCGCATCCGCGAGCTCGAGCGCGAGTACCGCGCCGTCGTGGAGGAGATCCTCGAGCTCCGAGGAGACGACGGCCGCATCGCGGCGTTCGTCCGCTCGATCAGCGAGCCGGGCGCGCTCGCCGACACCTCCGGTTACTCGCCCGACCTCGCGTTCGAGCAGAAGGTCCACCTCCTCGAGACCGTCGACGTGCGCGAGCGCCTCGAGCTCGCGCTCGAGCTCCAGCGGGAGCGGCTCGCGCTCATGCAGGTGCGCAGGCGCATCCAGGACGACGTCGAGTCCGGGGTCGAGAAGCAGCAGCGCGAGTACATCCTGCGGCGGCAGCTCGACTCGATCCGCAAGGAGCTCGGAGAGGACGAGGCCTCGGTGGTCGAGGAGTACCGGCAGAAGATCGCCGAGGCGGAGATGCCCGAGAACGTGCTCGAGCAGGCCGAGCGCGAGCTCTCCCGGCTCGAGCGGATGGGCGACCAGACCCCCGAGGCGACGGTCATCCGCAACTACCTCGACTGGCTGCTCGCGGTGCCGTGGAGCAAGCGCTCCGAGGAGCGCCTCGACCCGAGGCACACACGCGAGGTCCTCGACGCCGACCATGCCGGCCTGGAGGACGTCAAGGACCGGATCGTCGAGTACATCGCCGTCGCCAAGCTCCGCAAGGAGCGCGGGATCGAGGACGACCGCCGCCGCTCGGGCGCGATCCTGACGCTCATCGGCCCGCCAGGCACCGGCAAGACCTCGATCGGCGAGTCGATCGCGCGGGCGACCGGGCGCGCGTTCGTCCGCATGTCGCTCGGCGGCATCCGCGACGAGGCCGAGATCCGGGGCCATCGCCGCACGTACATCGGCGCGCTGCCGGGGCGGCTCGTGCGCGCGCTCCGCGACGCAGGGACGATGAACCCGGTGATCATGCTGGACGAGGTCGACAAGGTCGGCGCGGACTGGCGCGGCGACCCGTCTTCGGCGCTGCTCGAGGTGCTCGACCCCGCGCAGAACCACTCGTTCCGCGACCACTATCTCGACGTCGAGCTCGATCTCTCCGAGGTCTTCTTCATCGCGACCGGGAACATGGCCGAGACCATCCCGGGCCCGCTGCTCGATCGCATGGAGGTCATCCGCTTCGACGGATACACGACCGACGAGAAGCTCGCGATCGCGCGCGGCTACCTGTGGCCCCGGCAGCGGGAGCGGAACGGGCTCCGCGAGGACGAGGTGACGATCACCGACGCGGCGATCGAGCGCGTGATCACCGAGTACACACGTGAGGCCGGCGTCCGCCAGCTCGAGCGCGAGCTCGGGACGGTGCTCCGCAAGACCGCGACGAAGATCGCGGCGGAGGAGACCGCGCCGCCGATCGCGATCGACGAGGCGGACGTGCAGGAGGCGCTCGGGCGCCAGAAGTTCTTCCGCGAGACAGCGGAGCGAACGGCCGTGCCGGGCGTCGCCACCGGGCTGGCCGCGACCGCGACGGGCGGAGACGTGCTCTTCATCGAGGCGACCTCGCACGCGGACGGCGACAAGCTCGTCCTCACGGGTCAGCTCGGCGACGTCATGAAGGAGTCGGCGCAGATCGCGCTCTCCTCGGTTCGGGCGCTCGCAGCGAGGCTCGGGATCGACGAGGACGCGTTCGAGAACCGCTCGTTCCACCTCCACGTCCCTGCGGGCGCGATCCCGAAGGACGGCCCGAGCGCGGGCATCACGATGGCGACCGCGATCGCCTCGCTCCTCACGCACCGGCCGGTGAAGCACACGGTCGGCATGACGGGCGAGATCACGCTCCAGGGACGGGTCCTGCCGATCGGCGGCCTCAAGCAGAAGGTGCTCGCCGCCCACGCGGCCGGGATCACCGACGTGGTCATCCCCGAGCGAAACCGTGCCGACCTCGAGGACATCCCGGAGCGGGTGCTCGAGGAGATCACGTTCCACCCTGTGATGTCGATCGACGAGGTGCTCGCTCTCGCGCTCGAGGAGAAGCCCGTCGAGTCCCCTCATGTGGCGCTGTAAGACCTGCACGCCGGTTCCAGAGGGCGTCCGTCGCACGGCGGACGTCCTCGAGCGGCGGTACGCCGTCTCGATCGTCTACGCCTCGTACCAGGGCTGCACCCGCTTCACGGAGTTCCGGCGCGCGCTCGGCGGCGAGGTGCCGCCCCGCACGCTCGCGCAGCGGCTCGTCGAGCTCGAGCACGCAGGGGTGCTGCGGCGCGAGGTCCGCGACTCGCGGCCGCCGCTCGTCGAGTACGTCCTGACGAGTGACGGACGCCGCCTCGGCGCGCTCGTCGAGGCGCTCGCGGCCTGGTCGCGCGCCTGAGCACCGGGCGCTCTCGCGCCCGAAGGGTGGTCAGACGCGCCCGTCTGTGGTAAGACTTTCCAAAATGAAGCGTCGGCCGGACAGACTCGCGGACCCCTACCGCGACCTCGACGTCATCGACTCCCGCGCGCCGCGCTTCAACCAGACCGTCGTCGGGCTGCTGTCCGCCCTCGCGGTCGTCACGGGCTGGTGGTGGCTGCTCGCCCTCCTCGCCCTCCAGCTCGTGGTCGGCCTCACGTTCGGACGCCGCTATTGCCTTCCCTGCCTCGCGTACTTCGAGCTCCTCCAGCCTGTGGTCGGCGAGGGGCCCCTCGAGGACGCACGGCCGCCCCGCTTCGCGAACGTCGTCGGGGCGGTCGTGCTCTCCTCAGCCGCGGTCGCTTACCTGGCCGGCTTCGAGCTCGTCGGAGCAGCCCTCGGCTTGCTGGTCGCCGCACTCGCGCTCGTCGCGGCCGCGACCGGGCTCTGCGCCGGCTGCGAGATGTACAAGGTTGGATACCTGCTCACGGGAAGGCGCTTCGTCGCATGTCCGCTCCCGCCTCGCCGGGACGCGTCCGAGACCGTTTAGTCTCTCCGTCCGGTCTACTCCGGCCAGAAGTTCTCGAGGTACTCGGCGTCGTCCCTCGAGCCGCCGGGCACCACCTTCGAGACGATGATCAGCTCCGCGTCCTCGGGCTCGTCGTTCCAGACCGAGCGCCACGTCTCTGGGGGAACGCGCACGGCGGCGCCCTTCTCGAGCTCGACCACCTCGTCGTCGAGCTTGAACTGGAGCTTCCCCGAGGCCACGAAGTAGATCTCCTCCTGCTGGCGGTGACGATGCCCGTACGAGCCCTTCCCGCCCGTGTGCTGCGGCATCCGCCGGTAGGTGAACGCCACCTGCTCCGTCTCGAGCGCCGACGTCATCATCCGCATCTCGCCGGGGTAGTCGCCGAGGACGTCCTCGACCTCCTCGATCCGCTTGATCGTGTAGCCGCCCATCTCGCCTCCTCGTCGCAAGAACGCGCGGACTCTACTCAGCGAAGCGCGCGCAGCGCGTTCAGGATCACGACGACGTCGATCACCTCGTGGAAGAGCGCGCCTGCGACCGGCGGGAGGTACCCGAGCGCGGCGACGGCCATCGCACCGATGCTGAGGACGAGCCCCGTGACGACGCTCTGCTTCGCGATCCCGAGCGAGCGGCGGCCGATGCGTACGGCGTCCGCCACCCGATCGACGCGGTCGACGACGATGACGACGTCCGCGGTCTCGGACGACACCGTCGCGCCCTGTGCGCCCATGGCCACCCCGACGTCGGCCAGTGCCAGCGCGGGCGCGTCGTTGATCCCGTCCCCGACCATCATCACCTTGCGGAGGTGCTCCTGCGCGCGGATCGCGCGCACGACGTCGAGCTTGTCCTCCGGGCTCTGCTCCCCGTAGACGACGTCCGCGCCGACGAGCCGGCCGACCTCGTCGGCGATCTCGCCGCGGTCGCCCGACACGAGCGCGACGTGCGCGATCCCGGACGCGCGCAGCTGGTCGGCGAGCCCCCATGCGTCGGGCCGGATGTGGTCGGCCATCACGATCACGCCGGCCAGCTCGCCGTCGACCGCGACGGCGACCTTCGCCTGGGCGATCGACTCACGACCGTCGAGCGAGGCCGCGGCTTCGACCGCTCCCGCGTAGCCCTGCGCCTCGAGCCATGCGCTGGCGCCGACTGCGACCTCGCGGCCGTCGACCATCCCGACGATGCCCTGACCCGGCGTCTCGCTCGTCCCGCGCGGCGCCGAGAGCGTCAGGCCGCGGGCCCGGGCGCCGTGGACGAGCGCCTCGGCGAGCACGTGCGCGGAGTGCTGGTCTACAGAGGCCGCAAGCCGGAGGACCTCGTCCTGGGAGATGCCGTCGAGCGAGACCACGCGGTCGATCTCGGGCTCGCCGACGGTGACGGTTCCGGTCTTGTCGAGGAGCGCCGTTCGCGCCTCTCCGAGCGCTTCGATCGCGGAGCCTCCCTTGACGATGATCCCCGCCCTCGCCGAGCGGGAGAGCCCGGCGACGAGCGCGATCGGCGCGGCGAGGATGAGCGGGCAGGGCGTCGCGACGACGAAGACTGCGAGAGCCCGCACCGCGTCGCCCGAGAGCGCCCACGCCGCTCCCGCCACGACCGCCGTGACGGGGAGAAGCACGACCGCGTACCGGTCGGCCATCCGGACGAACGGGGCGCGCTGCTCGGATGCCTCCTGCACGAGCCGCACGACGCCCGCGTAGGCGGACTCGGCTGCGGGCCGAGTCACCACGAGATCGAACGCCTCGCCCGCATTCGTCGTCCCGGAGAGAACCTCGCCGCCCGGATGCACGGCCACGGGCAGCGGCTCGCCGGTGAGCGCCGAGGTGTCGATCACCGCCTCGTGCGCGTCTGCGATGACGCCGTCGACGGGCACCACCTCGCCGGCGCGGACGACGACCACGTCGCCGAGCTCGAGGTCCTCGACCGGCACCTCGACGATTCCCTGCCCGTCGCGCCGGTGGCCGATCCGCGGGGCGCGGTCGATGAGCGACCGGAGCTCGCGGCCGGCCCGCCCCTGCGCGTAGTCCTCCAGCGCGTTCCCGCCCGAGAGCATCAGCGCGACGATCGCGCCGGCAAGGTACTCGCCGAGGAGTAGTGCGCCGACGATGGCGATAAGGGCGATCGCGTCGACGCCCACGTCGCCCCGAAGGAGCGAACGACCGACATCGAGTGCGAGTGGGACGAGGACCAGCGCCGTCGCGACTGCCCAGACCCCGTCTGCCTCGTCCTTGTGCCCTGCGAGCCACAGGCCGATGCCCAGGGCGAGCACCACGAGGATGACGGCTGCGAGGATCAGGTCCGTGCGCCGGAGCACGAGCGTAGTGTCGCCACCGGAGCGACGGAGGCGCATCCGCGTGCTCACGGATCGGCGCCGCGGGCGGCCCGCGGGTCAGCGTCGCCCGCTCGGGCACGCGTACGCGACGATTGCGTTACACACTCGTGAGCAGTAGTGTGTAACCATGGCTCGGATGCGACGGATCCAGATCGTGATCGACCCCGAGCTCGACGACCGCCTCGAGCAGGAGGCCGCTGGGCGGGGAATCTCGAAGAGCGCTCTCGTTCGCGAGGCGGTGGAGCGGGAGCTCTCCGGGCCCTTCGACAACGGCCTGTGGAAGCTCGTTGCGATGTTTCCCGACGCGGAGCCCGTCGAGAGCATCGACGACCTTCTCTACGGACCCGTCTCGGAGGAGGCGTGGCCTTCGTCGACACGTCATTCTGGGTCGCACAGCTGATCCCGCGTGACACGAGGCATGCCGAGGCGAGCGCACTCGCCGATCGGATGCGAGATGCGCGAGCCGTCACGTCCAACCTCGTGCTCGGCGAGGTCTGGACACTCCTCTCGTACCGGCTCGGCCACTTTCACGCAGTGCACTGGCTCGACCGCGTCCAGCAAGAGCTGTCCGTCCGCATCGAGCGCGTCGACGCCGCTCTCGAGGAGGAGGCGTGGGGGTGGCTCCGTGCGCACGACGAGCGTCCGTACTCCTTCGTCGACGCGACCAGCTTCGCGCTCATGCGAGAGCTCCGCATCACCGAGGCGCTCGCCTTCGGCGGCGACTTCGCGTCCGCCGGCTTCACCGAGCTCCGAACGTAGCGCCTCACCGTCGCTCGCGTAACGCATTTCTGCGTAACGCAAATCTGCGTAACACCTGCTACGCTCCGCCGCGATGACGACGAACCCGTTCCGCTACGGCGCGCTCGCGCTCGACGAGGCCTTCACGAACCGCGCGGCCGAGGTCGCCGAGCTCCTCACGGACGTCCTGAACGGCCAGGACGTCGTCGTCTTCGCCCCTCGGCGCTACGGCAAGTCGTCGCTCGTCTGGCGGGTGTCGCAGGAGGCGATCGCCCGGGAGGTGCTCGTCGCGCACGTCAACCTGATGACGACGCCGACCACGGAGCGGCTCGCGGAGAAGCTCGCCGAGACGATCCACGACGACCTCGCCTCGACGCTCTTCCGCGCGCGGGAGCGCCTACGCGTCTTCGCGGGCCTCCGGATCACGCCGGTGGTCACGGTGGATCCGAGCACGGGCAAGCTCGGCTTCACCTTCGACGCCGGCCGGCAGCCGCAGGACCTCGACGCCACCCTCGAGCGGCTTCTCGAGCTTCCCGGTCAGCTCGCCGCCGAGCGCGGACGCAAGGTCGCGCTCGTCCTCGATGAGTTCCAGGAGATCGTCGACGTCGATCCCGCGCTTCCGAAGCTCATGCGCTCGGTCTTCGAGACGCAGCCCGACGTGGCGCACGTCTACCTCGGAAGCAAGCGCCACATGCTCGAGCGGATCTTCAACGACGAGAACGAGCCGTTCTGGCGGAGCG
>Ga0233416_10000140_pt1 | contig 20853 bp, 17 predicted proteins | sample Sediment_Towuti__2_FD_188638 | JGI IMG/M metagenome (GOLD analysis project Ga0233416, IMG submission 188638) | Sediment microbial communities from Lake Towuti, South Sulawesi, Indonesia - Sediment_Towuti_2014_0_MG | ecosystem: Environmental > Aquatic > Freshwater > Lake > Sediment | place... | reverse complement strand
GTGGTGACGAGCGGGACGCCGGTCGCCATGGCCTCGAGCACCGCCCGCGGGCCTCCCTCGTCGCGCGAGGTGACGAGGCAGACGTCGACGGCGGCGTAGGCCCGAGCCACGGAGTCGACGTCCGGGAGCAGGAGGTGGCGATGGGCCACCCCGAGCCGCTCGAGACCCGCCTTCACGTACCCCCGGGCAGGGCCCGTGACGAGCACCACGAGCTCCGGGACGCGCGGGCGCAGCTGCTCGACCACCCCGAGCAGCACGTCCGGGCCCTTGATCAGCTTCGGCTCCAGCCCCTCGCCCCAGCCGACGCCGTCCTTCTGGAACGAGCCGACGACGAACGCCGTCTCCGGCAGGCCGAGCGCGCGGCGGGCGTCGGCCACGTCGCTGGCCGCCCGCAGCGCGAACGCGTCGACGTCGATCCCGATCGGGATGCGGTGCACCTTCTCCGGCGCGATCCCCGTGTCCAGCACGAGCCCCTCCATCGCGCGGCTCGTCACCTGCACGCGGTCGAGGTCCTCGTGCCTGCGGCTGAGCCGCTCGAAGCAGACGTCGAACTCGGGCATGCCCGGAGTGCCGGGGCGGCCGTGGAAGTAGGAGACGCCGAGGTGGTTCCCGTGCCGCTCGAAGTCGTGGAGGAGGAGGTCGAACTGGCTCAGGTGGAAGATCGACTGGTCGCTCACCGCGCCGGCCCACTCGGCGGGCCCGCGCCGCACCCCGAGCCGCTCCGCGACCCGGTCGAGCTGGCGCGCCTCGTACTCGAGCACCCAGCCCGCCGCGTCGTACGCGACGAGAAGCCGGGAGTGAGGCCGCCAGCCGCGCGTTCGCAGCCCGACCGCCGCGCGCCTGAGCGGGCGGCCGAGCGGAGCCAGGAGCCGACGCGCGCCTCCCGCGGTCGCCACGCTCACTCGACGGCGGCGTGCGCCCGCTCGAGCTGCGCGCGCAGCCGTTCGAGATCCGAGTCCACGAGGAGCTGGACGAGCGCCTCGAACTCGAGCGTCGGCGCCCAGCCGAGCCGCTCGCGCGCCCGCGAGGGATCGCCGACGAGGTCGTGGAGCTCGGCCTTCCCGCGGACGAGCGACTCGTCGATGCGGACGTGCTCCTCCCAGTCGAGGCCGACCCTCGCAAACGCGCACGCCACGAGCTCGCGGACGCTGTGATTCGTCCCGGTCGCGATGACGTAGTCGTCGGGCTCGGGTTGCTGGAGCATCAGCCACATCGCCCGGACGTAGTCGCCGGCGTAGCCCCAGTCCCGCCGGGCGTCGAGATCTCCGAGCGAGACCTCTCGCTCGAGCCCCAGGCTGATGGCGGCGGCGGCGTTGGAGATCTTGCGCGTGACGAAGTCGAGGGGGCGGCGCGGGGACTCGTGGTTGTAGAGAATCCCGGACGAGGCGTGCAGCCCGTACCGGCGGCGGTAGCTCCGCGTGATGAAGTGCGCGTACGCCTTGGCGACGCCGTAGGGGGTGACGGGCGAGAGCGGCGTCCCCTCGTTCTGGGGCACCTCCCGCGGCTCGCCGAAGATCTCGCTCGAGGAGGCCTGGTAGAAGCGGATGTCGGCATCGACGCGCCGGATCGCCTCCAGCAGCGCCGTGCAGCCGACCGCCGCGAACTCCGCGGTGAGCACCGGCTGGCGCCAGGACATCGGGACGAAGGAGGGCGCGGCCAGGTTGTAGACCTCGTGCGGCCGACAGCTGCCGAGCACGTCCACGAGCGACAGCTCGTCGAGCACGTCCGCCTGCGACAGCTCGACCCGGTCGCGGATTCCGACCAGGTTCTCGAAGAGAGTCGACGCGGGCTGGCGCACGACGCCGAAGACCTCGTAGCCCTCCTCGAGCAGGAGCTCGGCGAGGAACGACCCGTCCTGGCCGGCGATGCCGATGATGAGCGCGCGCCGAGTAGCCATGCCAGCGGCGGACCTTAGCGGCAGCGCCGCACGGATCGTCCCGAATGGCGGCTAGCATCGGCGTGCTTCATGGACGTCGAGACGCAAGCGCCGGTGCGGGGCGCCGAACCTGCGCCGGACGGCACGGTCGTCCCGGAGGCGCGCGGGAGGGCCGACCGCAGGCCGATCGCCGTCCTCGTCGCGGTCGTTCTCGGCGTCGCCGCCGTCTACGCGGGATCGGCGCAGCTCGTCTCGACGCCTCGCGTCCATCCCGACGAGCACATCTACGGCGGGGCTGCGGCGTCGCTCGCCGAGGGGGAAGGCCTCACTTTGCGCGGCGAGCCGTACGAGCTCGGCCCCGTCTACCCGGCGATCCTCGCCCCGCTCCTCGCCGTGTCCGGGAATCGCGAGACCGCCTACCACCTGTACAAGGTGGCGAACGCCCTCCTCTTCGCGCTCGCGGCCTTCCCGATCTTCCTCGTCGCGCGACGCCTCCTGCGCCCGTGGTGGAGCGTCGGCGTCGCCGCCTTCTCGATCGCGATCCCCTCCTCCCTGTACGTCGCGCTCGTCATGACGGAGAGCGCGTCCTACTTCGTGTATTCGCTCGCGCTCTGGGCGATCGTGCTCACGCTCGAGCGACCGTCCACGGCACGTCAGATCGCCGTGATCGCGGCCGTGGCGCTGGCGTACTCCACGCGCGCGCAGTTCGCGGTGATGTTCGCCGCGTACATCGCGGCGCTCGCCCTCGTCTGGGCGCTCGCGCCCGGACGACCGCGCCCGCTCCGGGCACTTCGTCGGCTGTGGCCGACGCTCGCGGCGCTCGCGCTCGGGGTGCTCGTCCTCGTCGTCAGGCCGCTCGCGACGGGCTCGTCCCCGCTCGACACCATCGGCGCCTACCAGGTTCTGTTCCGCGGCTACGACCCGCTCGCCATCGTGAAGTGGATCTCGTACCACCTCGCCGACCTCGACGTCTACCTCGCGGTCGTGCCCGTCGCCGTCTCTCCCGTCGTCGTCGCGCTCCTCTGGAGGCGAGCCCGTGCCGGCTCACGACGATCGGCCGCGTTCGTCGCGACGTTCCTCACCGTCAACGCGACGATGCTCTTCGTGACCGCGGCGTTCGCCAGCACCGAGTTCGGGTTCGACCGCCTCCACGACCGGAACGTCTTCTACCTGGCGCCGCTCTGGCTGATCGTGCTCGGGGTGTGGTTGTCCGAGGGTCTCCCGCGCCCCCGCGTCGCCACCGGAGTCGGGATCGCCCTCGCAGCGCTGCTCGTCGCGGGGCTCCCGTTTCGCTACATCGCGAGCGACGTCGGCGTGGACGTCGTCCCGAGCGCGCTCTGGGCCCGCCTGCAGGAGCTCCTCGCGGGCGAGCTTCTGACCGCGCGCAAGCTCCTCGTCCTCGGGGTTCTCGTCCTCCTCGCGCTCGTCGCCCTCCTCCCCCGACGCCTGCGGTGGGTCTTCCCGGCGGTTCTCGTCGCGAGCTTCGCCGGCACCGGAGCCCTCGCCTGGGAGCGCATCGCCGACGCGGAGGAGAACGCCGTGTTCGCGGGCTCGCTCGGGCGCGACTGGGTCGACGACCGCCTGCCCGCGGGCGCGGAGGTGACCAAGGTGTACCTCGTGAGCACGGCCTGCCCCGCCTCGGCGCTGACGTGGCACGCGCTCTACCTGACCGAGTTCTTCAACCGCTCGCTCGAGCGGGCCGCGTTCATCGGCGACTCCATCCCCGACGGCCTGCCGATCCGGCGCGTCGACGTCCGCGCCGGGGGGGTGCTGCGGGACGAGTCCGGGGCGCCGCTCGAGGCCGAGTACGTGGTCACGCAGCCCGGGATCACGCTCGCAGGCGAGAAACTCGGGAGCGGCACGGCGGCACGGCTCGTGCTGTGGCGAGTCCCCGGGGTGGTGCGCGTCGTCGGCGCTCAGTCCGACGCAGAGGTCACGACGGCCGACTGCTCCTGAGCAGCGCCCGAAGACCGCCGATCCCCTCCGTGAGCAGCGAGAGCGCGCGTCACCTCCAGCTTCGTCGAGCCGAGGAAGGTCTCGTCGGCGGTCCCCTCGGACTCCGCGAGCGCCCGCAGGATCGCCGTGCTCGCCGCCTTCGGCACCGGAACGTAGAGCAGCTTGACGTCGTCGAGCGCGACCGCGGCCTGCTCGACGTGAGGGGGAACCTGCATCGTCTCCCCGGATCAGCCGCCTGCCGCCGCGACCCTGCGCAGGTAGCCGCTCGGGTTGAACGTGAGCAGGAACTTCTCCCGGTCGACGTCGATCTCGAACTCGTCCGAGCGCGCGAGGAACGCCTCGACGGCCTCGAGCGGGCCCGGCAGCAGGTCCTTCCGGATCCGGCCGATGTTCGAGTCCTCGACGATCACGTAGCAGCCGACCGGGACGAGCGGCGTGTACGCCTCGAGCTCGGCCTCGACGTGGGCCTGCGAGTGGTCGGAGTCGAGCACGACGAGGATCCGGCGGCCCGCGGCGCGGGCAGCGACCTCGGCCACGACCTCGGGGTCGGTCGACGACCGTCCCGCCAGGTACGTGAGGCGGGGGTGCACGGGGTAGTCCTCCCGTGCGGGCTCGATGTCGATCGACACGACCTCGCCGGCGCCGAGGAGATCGCACAGCGACGCGAGGAAGAGCGCGCTGCCGCCGCGATACGTTCCCGTCTCCACGATCAGCTCGGGTCGAGTCTCGACCATGATCTCCTGGTAGACCCAGAGGTCGAGCGGGTTCTTCAGCGCCTGCGCGCCGAGCCACGTGGCCTTGGTCCACGCGTCCGACTCGTAGAAGACGTCGTGCGCGCGGGCGATCGAGGCGCGGTCGAGCCGCTTGCCGACGCGGTACGAGACCGCGTTCACGCCCCGTCGGAGGTAGTTCTCCACCGCCGCGCGATTCTAGGCGTGGCCTCCGGGCAGCAGCCCGAGGACCCGGAGGTAGCGGTCCGCGACGGAGGCGATCGAGGGGACCGAGATCGCCGCGCGCCGCTCCTCGAGCTCCGCGACGAGACGGTCGAGGACACCCGGGAGCTCCTCGTCCTCCCGGAACGGCAGCCCCCCGTCGCCGACGAGCTCCGGATGCCCGCCGCTCTCCCGGTAGGCGGCCGGCAGACCGCAGGCAAGGGCCTCGAGCAGCGCGTTCGAGCAGGGATCGTCGCGGCTCGGCGCGAGGTACACGTCGTGCTCGCGGAGGAGGCGCGCCACCTCCTCGGAGGCGATCGGCCCGACGACATGGATCCGCTCGAACGCACGCGGGGCGCGCCCGACGAACGTCAGCTCGTACCTGCTCCGGTCGAGGTGCCGGCCGAGGAAGTCGAGCGTGTCCCCGCCCTTCCTGACGTTGTCCGACCAGCTCGTGGCGATGACGCGAACGCGCCTGCCCTCGAGGGGCGCACGGGTCGGCGGGGGATGGAAGATCGCGGGATCGACGCTGTTCGGGACGAGGACGGGGTCGCGGAGGTCCAGCCCGAGCTCGCGGTGCTTCTCGAGGCTGTAGCGCGACTGGAACACCGTCGCGTCGGCCAGCTCGGCGTTGACCGCGGCGATCGCCCGGTCGGTCCCGTCGTCGAAGCCACGGTAGACCCCGATCGGGCCGTCGACCCGGTGCACCGTCCGGCAGTCCTCGCGCGCGAACCGGCGGAGCCGTGCGAAGTCGAAGTTGAAGGAGTTGACGAGGCAGGCGGGCGTCCCGCCCGAGAGGCGGTTCAGCTCGACCTCCAGTCCTCGCCGCTCGAGCTCGCCGACGAGCGCCCGCAGGAACTGATGGCCTCCGCCCGACGGCGGAGGCTCGAACTCGTGAAAGACGGCGAGGTTCGCCCGACCGCGCCTTGAGGTGATCCAGTCGAGCTCGGTGCGAGTTCGATGCCCAACCCCACGCGAAGAGCGCCGGGCCGCTCTGACAGCGGCGCGAAAACCCGCTCTCGCTGCGCTCTCGGTCACTTCGATCGGAGCTTCCACACCTGAAAGCCAGGATGCTCCGTCTCCACGAGCTCGTACCGTTCGTCCAGGATGCGTCGCGCACTCGACCTGAACGCGTCCCACTCGGGGACGCCGCTCGGAGGGTCGTAGAAGCCGAGGGTCACCAGGATGAACGTCGGTCTCTCGCGCTCGGCGCAGGCCAGCGTTTCGTCGAACTGCTTCGGCTGGCTAAACAAGTAGAGATGGAAGTACCGGCATGTGAGATCGAACTCGCGGCCCAGGAACGCGGCGTGACCGTTCTCGCTATTCGAGCCGAAGACCATGTAGGAGACGCGGCGAGCACCGGGATCGAAGCGCTGGTGGGCACGCTCTAGTGCAATCGCTGCTCCCGTAATCGGTCGCACATCGGTTGTCCATCCGCTGGAGATCTGAGTGCCGCCGGGGACCTTGAGCGACGACCAGAGCGCGAACAGCACGACTGCGGTAGCCGCGATGGCTCCTGCTCGACGGCCGAACGCCGCGTCAATGCGCCAGATGAGCGTGCCCGCGACGAGGGTCGCTGGGTATGCCAGCAACTGGAGGTGCTCGTACCAGTACGCAGTCAGAGCCACGACGACGATGGCGCCGAGGAGGCTCGCTGTGGCCGCACCGGCGAGGAGCAGCTCCGATCGCGTCCGTCGAAGAGCGGCGAGGCAAACGACAACACTGAACGCGGAGAGGACGAGAATGGCAGCAGGAAGCTGCCAGCGACCCGCGAGGTAGAAGAAGTCGTAGGCGATCCTGAGGTGATCCAACACCCGGCCGATGGGTTCGTCCGACGTCGTGCGCGCGTTCGAGTAATGCACGTTGTAGGCGATCGTCTCGAGATACGACCGCAGCTCTCCGCGAATACCGAGGAACGCGGCTACCGCCGTGATCGCTCCACCCAGGCCGAGGCCTCCACGCAGGAGCGCGTGCTTTCGGGAGCCCGCCGGCGCCCCCAGCACGATGAGCGCAACAAGGGGCGCCGCAGCGAGCGGTCCGAGGTTGAGCTTGAGGAGCATCACGACCACGAGGACGGCGCCAGCTGCTGCGAACCGCTGACGGAGCCAGAGCCACGGCGCGAGCGGGGCCACCGCGAGAGCCCCAAGCATCGACAAGCCGACGAGGTACCAACCGGCAGTCAGAGCCAAGGGGTACACGAAGAAGCTCGCGATGATCGCAGGCTGCGGTGCGCGGAGCTCTCTGATCAGTAGGGCAATGGAAACGCTCGACAGCGCGAGCCAGACCGCGTCGAGCAGGAACGGACCTCGCCATCCCCCCAACCAGAGCGCGCCAGCATAGGTGTAGAAGAAGAGCGGATCCTTGTTGTCGAAGACGTCCGCGTAGAGGCGGTCACCCTCGAGCAGCCTCGCCGCAACACTTAGGAACACGCCCGGATCGCCACCGATCCAGGGCTCACCGCGGAGGAGAACGAGCGCGATCCCGAGCAGGATCGCTCCTGCGCCGATCGCGAGCCGGCGAGCGCGCACCGGCAAACGATAGACGGCTCCCTGAACCTACGCGCGGATTGCGTCAGAACGACCGGACACGGCGCTCAGCAAGGGCTCCTCGATGCGAGCGACGTAACGATCCCAGGTGAGGATCCGCTCGGCTGTACGCCGCGCACTCACACCGAGGGCCCGGGCATGCAACTCGTCCCGGAGCACGTCGCTCACGGACTTCGCGAACGCGGCCACGTCGCCCGGCGGCGCCAGCCGGCAGTTCTCGCCGTCGACGAGGCCGTACCCGGTGGCGATCGCGCTCGTGCGGCTCACGACCACCGGCTTCCCGAGCGCCATCGCCTGCAGGAGCACGGTCGTGGCGCCCGAGTACGTGTTCTCGCGCACCGGCAGCGCGACGACCCGTGCCCGCCCGAGACGCCGGCGCATCTCCTCGAACGGGAGGTCGAGCTCGATCGTGACGTTCGGAGGGACGTCGGTCAGCCTGCGCTCGGCGCTCGCGACGATGCGGAACCGCACCTGCGGAAGAGACCGGGCGACCGCGAGCAGCAGCTCGAAGTCGCGATGCGGATCGGCGCCGACGCTGACGACCTCGTCCTCAGGCGGCTCGTCCACGGGCCGGAACGCCGAGGTGTCGACGCCGAAGGGGACGAACGACACCGGCACGGGCCGCCCGCGCGCCTCGAGCCAGGCGCCGAGATCGTCCGCCTCGCGGGCGCTGTACGCAAGCACCGCCGCGCAGCGCGCCAGTGCGTCCGCGTAGAGCCGCTCCATCCGGGTCGAGCGGAGCTGCGCCAGACGCTCCGGTAGCCCGATCGCGACGTATACGAGCGGGGGCCGCACGCGCCCGACCCGCCCGAGCAGCATCAGCGGGATGCCGACCGTGTCGACCGTCGACAGGATGACGTCGGCGCGGTTCGCCGTCCGCAGCGAGGCGAGCACCGTCGCGAAGTCCCCGCCGTACCCGCCTGCCCGCTCGAGCCCGCGCTTTCCGGCTCCGCCGGCGAACCTGGCCCACGAGGGCGGCGGCGGCGAGCGCTCGAGGTTGTGCCGGACGCCGTGCCCGCGGGCCCGCAGCTCGTCGAGGCCGAAGAGGAGGTACCGCTCCGCCGCGCCGGGCGCGGCCCGGAGCGCCGCCCTGCGCTGCGGGGAGTCGCGGAACGCGGAGAAGATGCTCGTCACCGGGACACCGGGCGAGACCGTAGTCCACGCGGCCGCCTCCCGGATCACGGCGTGGCGAGGAGAGGTACGGTAGGCGGCGATGCATCGCCGGAAGACGCAGTTCGCGCGCCGACTCAACCGCGTGCTCCCCGACCGCGTCGATCCGTACGCGAAGGCCCTCGAGAACCGCGGGATCCGCGCGACCTACGAGCTCCACGACCGCCTGCTCTCGAACCGGCGCAGCCGGGAGCTGTTCAGGCACGAGCAGCCCGGCCTGGACGAGGTCCAGCGCCGGGTGGTGTCCGAGGTCGAGAGCCAGGGCTACTCGCTCCTCGCCTTCTCCGACCTCTTCCCGGAGGAGTCGAGGTGGCAGGAGCTCGAGGCGATGCGCGACCGCTTCGTCACCGAGACCGAGGAGGACCTCGCCGCGGGCGGCCAGCATGTCCGCGTGCGCGAGGGCAAGGAGTTCGTCGTGCGGCTGCACAGCTACGGCGTCACGCTCGGCCTCGACGACCCGTGGTTTGCGGTCTGCGCCTCCCGGCGCATGCTCGACATCGCGAACGCGTACCTGCGGATGTGGTCGAAGCTCGAGTACGTCGACGTCTGGTACTCGGTGCCGCAACCGGAGGGCGCGCAGCGCATCTCCTCCCAGCTCTGGCACCGCGACTACAACGACAAGCACCTCCTGAAGACGTTCCTCTACCTCGTCGACGTCGACGAGGAGATGGGGCCGTTCCAGTACATCCCCGGCAGCCAGCCCGGCGGCCCGTACGCGGACGCGTGGCCGTGGAAGCCGCTCGGGCAGAACTACCCGACGGAGGAGGAGCTCGAGGAGCGCATTCCGGCCTCCGCGGTGCGGACCTTCGTCGGGCCGAAGGCGTCGCTGCTCTTCTGCAACACGGCAGGGTTCCACCGCGGCGGGTTCTCGACGAGCGCGCCCCGCATCCTCGCGACCGCGACGTACTCCTCGCCGGCCTCGCTCGCGTCGCTGACCGAGCGAAGCTACGACTTCGCCGGCTCGCTCGACGAGCTCGACCCGGTCACGCGGTTCGCGCTCAGCTGATTCGCGCCGACGAGAACGGGCCGAGCCGATACCGCCTCGACACAGCGGAGGCTGCAGCGCGCCTCATCCCCGGAATCGTGGAGACACCACGGTAGACTGCTCAGCCCGGAGGAACCGACGTCTCACGTCACGTGATGATGTCAACGAGTTGATGGCCCACGCCGCTCGCCCAAAGACCGTCGAGGACGTCCAACGCTACTGGGACGCACGTCCTTGCAACGTCCGTCACTCGCCGAAGCCGGTCGGTTCCCGCGAGTACTTCGACGAGGTCGAGGCGCGGAAGTACCTCGTCGAGCCGCACATTCCCGGCTTCGCGGAGTTCGACCGGTGGACTGGGAGACGTGTGCTCGAGGTCGGGTGCGGCATCGGCACGGACACGATGAACTTTGCCCGGGCCGGTGCGAACGTCACTGCGGTCGACCTCTCCGGCGAGTCATTGCGACTGGCTGAGGAGCGGGCACGGGTGATGGGAGTTCACCAACAGGTCGAGTTCGTACAGGCAAACGCGGAGGAGCTCGCTTCCGTGCTCGGCGAGCGAACCTACGACCTCGTGTACTCGTTCGGCGTCGTCCATCACACCCCGCACCCCGAGCGCGCCCTCGCGCAAATGCGGGCCCTCACCGAGCCCGGCGGCACGCTCCGGCTCATGGTCTATCACCGGCGCTCCTGGAAGGTGCTCGCCGTCGTGGCACGGGATGGCGGTCGTTTCTGGAGGGCGGACGAGCTCATCGCGATGCATTCGGAGGCCCAGACCGGGTGCCCGGTGACGTACGCCTACACACGCCGACAGGCGCGGGAGCTCGTCGAGCGGGCAGGGTTTCGCGTTCGCACGCTGCGGGTCGACCACGTCTTCCCGTACCGGATTCGCGACTACGTCGAGTACCGGTACGTCAAGGAACCCTACTTCCGGTTGCTGCCTGCGCCCCTCTTTCGCGCTTTCGAGCGTCGCTTCGGGTGGCACGTCATGATCGACGCGGAGGCACCCCTCTGATGCGGGTCGCGGTCGTGGGACTGGGCAAGCTGGGTGCTCCGCTCGCCGCCGTCCTGGCGAGCAAGGGGCACGACGTCCTCGGGATCGACGTGAGTGATCGCGTGGTGGAGCTGGTCAACGAGGGCGTCGCCCCTGTCGACGAGCCCGAACTGCAGGATCTCGTCTCCGCCAACCGGGAGCGCCTACGGGCGACGACCGACCTGGCCGCGGCTGCCGATGCGGACGTCTCCGTCGTCCTCGTCCCCACGCCCTCGGACGACTCGGGCGCGTTCTCGAACGCCCACGTGCTCGCCGCGACCGACAGGATCGGCAAGGCGCTTGCACGACATAGCGCGTACCACCTCGTGGTGGTCGCGAGCACGGTGATGCCGGGAACATGCCAGGCCGAGGTCTTGCCGTTGCTCGAGGAGGCGTCCGGGAGACGCGTCGGAGAGACGTTAGGACTGTGCTACAGCCCCGAGTTCATCGCGCTCGGGAGTGTCATTCGGGACATGACCACACCGGACATGGTGCTGATCGGGGAGTCCGACCCTCGGGCCGGGGAGGCCCTCGAGCGGCTCTACCGAACGGTCTGCGAGAACGATCCGCCGTTCCGCCGCATGAACCTCGTGAACGCCGAGCTGACCAAGATCGCGGTGAACACGTACGTCACGATGAAGATCTCGTACGCGAACGTCCTCGCCGAGATCTGCGAGCGACTCCCGGAGGCGCACGCAGACACGATCACGGACGCGCTCGGCCTCGACTCCCGGATCGGGTCGAAGTACCTGCGCGGCGCGATCGCGTACGGCGGCCCGTGCTTCCCGCGGGACAACAAGGCGTTCTCCACGTTTGCACGCCGCCTCGATGTCGACCCGTTGCTCGCAGAGGCCACCGACTCGGTCAACCGGAGGCAGGTCGATCGGCTGGCGCGCGTCGTCCGATCGCATCTCGGGGAGCACGACGCCGTCGGGATCCTCGGGCTCGCGTACAAGGCCGGCACCGGGGTCGCCGAGGAGAGTGCCGGAGTGGCCCTGGCCCGTCTACTCGCGGAGTCCGGGTACGACGTGCACGTCTTCGACCCGCTGGCCACCTCTGCGGCGATCGCCACCCTCGACGGTCTCGTCCATACGTGTGGATCGGCGGAGGAGCTCCTCGAGCGGTGCGACGTCGCGGTGATCGCCACTCCCTGGCCCCAATTCGCCGAGCTTCCGATCGAGCGAGCGGAGCGGCCCGGAAGGCGGAGAGTCGTCGTCGACTGCTGGGGCGTGCTTTCCGACGAGATGTACGGCGAAGCACTGAACATCGTCCGCCTCGGGCACGGTCCGGACACCGCGTCCGCGCTCGAGCTGGTAGGAGGGAGTGATCATGGCGAGCGCCGTCTCACGTACTGACTCGATACTCGTCGGCGGTGCCGGCGGGTTCATCGGTGGCTGGCTCGTTCGCCACCTCCTCGAGAACGGATTCGAGAACGTGCGTGCCGCCGACAACAAGCCGCTCGACGACTGGTACCAGGTGTTCGAGGAGGCCGACAACCGCGTCTCGGACCTCCGTTCGCTCGACGTCTGCCGGGACGTCGTCGAAGGGATCGATCACGTCTTCAACCTCGCCTGTGACATGGGCGGCATGGGCTTCATCGAGGCGAATCGTGCTGCGTGCATGGTCTCCGTCCTCATCAATACGCACCTCCTGATGGCAGCCCAGGAGGCGGGCGCCAGACGTCACTTCTACGCGTCGTCGGCGTGCGTCTACAACGTCGAGCTCCAGCAGGACGCGGACGTGACCGCGCTCCGGGAGGAGGACGCCTATCCCGCCTTGCCGGAAGACGGCTACGGCTGGGAGAAGCTCTTCTCGGAGCGGATGTGCCGTCACTTCTACGAGGACTACGGCATCGAGGCCCGCGTGGCCCGCTACCACAACGTCTACGGACCCCACGGAACATACGACGGGGGGCGCGAGAAGGCGCCCGCGGCGATCTGCCGGAAGGTTGCCGCCGCGAAGCTCCACGGCCTCGACGAGATCGAGATCTGGGGGGACGGCGAGCAGACCCGCAGCTTCATGTACATCGACGACTGCCTCCACGGCACGCTTCGGATCATGGAGAGCGACATTCGCGAGCCGATCAACCTCGGCTCGTCGGAGCTCGTCTCGATCAACGAGCTCGTCGACGTCGTCGAGGAGATAGCAGGCGTGCGACTGCGGCGGCGGTACGACCTCGATGCACCGAAGGGTGTTCGCGGGCGCAACTCGGACAACACGCGGATCAAGGAGCGCCTCGGTTGGGAGCCCACCACTCCGCTCGCTGTCGGCCTCGAGAAGACGTACGCCTGGATCTACGACGAGATGCGGATCGCCGCCCGCCTGGGGCAGCCGGCGGTCGCGTCGTCGTGATACGAGAACCGCTGCAGCCTCGCACTCGTCAGCCGTGATCTCGGTCCTCGTCTACGGTCGGAACGATGCTCACGGGTACAACCCGCACCGGCGGGTAGCCCTGAGCCTCAACTGCATCGCCGAGGTACTCACGGACCCTGACGACGAGATCGTCTACGTCGACTACAACTCGCCCGACCAGCTCCCGACGCTCGTCGAGGCGCTCGCCGACACGTTGACCGAACGCTGTCGGTCACTGCTCCGGGTACTACGCGTGCGTCCGAGCGTACACACGCGCCGTTTCGCCTCGCGTACGCACCTCGGGATCGTCGAGCCGGTCGCCAGGAACGCTGCAGCGCGACGTTCGAATCCCGCCAACCGGTGGCTTCTCTCGACGACCACGGACATGATTCTCATCCCGCGGGAGGACCGGAGCCTGAGCGAGATCTGCGCCGAGCTGCCCGACGGCTTCTATGGCCTTCCGCGGTTCGAGCTCCCCGAGTGGCTCTGGGAGAGCCAACCGAGAAGCGATCCCCGAGCCGCGATGGCCGAGATCGAGCGTTTGGGCCCCGCTCTGCATCTGGACGAGACCATCGTCAGCCACGACGCGATGCGGTTCGACGCGCCCGGGGACTTCCAACTCGTCTTGCGCCGCGACTTCTTCGCGATCGACGGCTTCGACGAGGAGATGGTCCTCGGTTGGCACGTGGACGCCAACCTGAGCAAGCGGCTCCTGCTTCATCGCGGCGCCATCGAGAGCCTCGAGGACGACGTCGCCGGCTACCACTGCAACCACCACCGAACGCCGACGGTCTACCACGGCACCGAGGTCGCGAACGACCTCGGGCACTTCTTCCACCGCGTCGACCGCGTCGAGCTGCCGGCGCAACGCGAGACGTGGGGTCTCGCCGGCGTGACCCTCGAGGAGACGAGCCTGCACGACGAACGAGACAGCGCGTTCACATCGGCCGTGCGCGCGACGCTCGCTTCTGACTCGTCGTCGCCCGCGTGTGTCGACGCACGGGACACGAAGTACTCGCTCGAGTACGACTCGAGTCACGCACTGCCCTTCATCGCCGACGCGCTCCGTGTGTCGCGAAGCGACGCGACCATCGCCTACATCGGAGCCAACGCGGCGCTCGAGGAGCTGCTTGCCACGCTGATCGGAGAGTTGGACAGCCGGAGGTCGTTCACCGCGGCCGAGCTCGAGAACCATGCCTCGATCGCCCAGCTCGATCGGGACACCGAGGTCTTCATCGTCGATCTCGGGATCGACTCCTCGCTCCTCGGCTCCCCGCTCGCCACGGCGAAGGGCGAGGAACCGGCACGCCTGCGGGGGAGGCTGGTTCGGGCATTCGTCATACTCGGCCTCGTCGTCGAGCTGGAACGCGCACGACTGCGGCGGGGAGAGCAGGAACGGGCGTTCGTTCTTATCAACAGCGCTGCGGTCTTCTGGAATGCATACGTCCAGGCGCACATGCATTGCAGCTCGACGACATCTCATTCGCGCATCAGACACGCCGTTGTCAGGCCGAATGCCGACCGTGGAGCCACGGCGGTGGCCGCCGAGCGCCGCGCCGACCAGCTCCTTCGCTGGATCAGGCGGCGCGACTCGGGGTTCCGTCGCATCCCCATTCGACCCGGCGAGACCGTCGAGATCGCCAGTCTCGGCAGCTACTCGGGGTTCGGCGACGGGTGGACGATGCCGGACCGAGAAGGTGTCTGGACACAGGGACCGAAGGCGGAGCTTTCGTTGTCGCTCTCCCAATCCGTCCCGGAGGCATCGACGCTCACGCTCTGGTTCGATCGTGTCGACCAGCGGCCGGGCGAGTCGCTGGCGGTCAGCCTGCTTGCGAACGGCGCTTGCCTGGGCAGCTGCGAGATCCCCCCCACCGCGAGCCGGAGCCGTCGGCGCGACGGCGTTCGCGACACGTCGCGGACGCCGATCCGGCGGCCTCTCGCCTGGCTCCGAGCGCAGGCGCAAGTGCACGGAGTCACGCGCATTCGCCCGCTGCGCTGGCTCTTCATCCGCGGTCTCGAGTTGCGATCGGGGGCCGGCTCAGTCCTAGGACTCAGCCCACGCGCCAAGTACAGCTGGCGCGTCGCCATTCCGCCTGATGTGTCAGCCGGAGGCGAGGTCGACCTCGAGCTCGTCATTCACGAGCCCGTGGACTGGCTCGACGATCGCCGCCGCGGCCTGCACCTGAGGTCTCTAACCCAGGATGGCGGTCGCCCGCGGATGCACGTTCCTCTTGATGAGGCCATGCCAACCGAGGTCGAGAGCACGAGATGACGTGTGCACCGCGAACCCTCTCGGGACGTGTGACGCCGCCTGCTCGACGGGCCGTCCGCGTTTCGTGCGATCCTCGGACCCGATGACCGTTGGCGCAAGGCCGGTCGACGATCGTGAGTCGACCCTCGGCGTGGCAACGCGCGCGCCACAGGCGATGAGGGAGAGCGACACCCTGCAATGCACAAGGGCGGCCAGCATCACCGTTCCACTGGCAGCCGGCTCCATCTACGCGCTCCTGGTCGCCGTGCTCTGGCTCCCGTTCGGCTCGAAGAGTGGGATGGGCTACGAGACGACTCTTGTCTACCTCAGCGAGTCCCGATCGTTCGTCGATGGATTCTTCTACGACTGGGACCCGCTGCGGCACTACATGCAGCTCTTCTACCAAGTCGGCTACCAGCTCTCGAATGTTATGGGAATCGATGGAAGCTTCCTCGGCAACCAACTGGTCTACGCAGCGCTGTGGTGGGGTCGTGGGTTCCTTACCTTCCTCATCATTCGGAGGCTCTTCCCCTCAGCGCCACTCCTTGCATATGCGACAGGCGCACTCGTAGTCGTCCATGCGTCGGACCATGCCCTCAACTGGGTGGGGCAGCTCAACCAATTCGGCGTGATGTTCTGGATGCTGCTTGCTGTGTATCTGCTTGTCGTTGCTCTGCAACAGACGACCTCTGGCAAGACCATCGTGTTCACGGCAGCTGCTGCCGGCGCCACCTACCTCTGCCTGTGGAGCTACGAGAGCCCCCTGTTCATCCTCGTGCTGGCCCCCGCGCTGCTCGTCCCCCTCGTCGGTCTTACACGGCGAACTGCGGCGGTGTGCGTTGCCTTCTACTTGATCCCACTCGTGTTTGTGCTGGAGAACCTCAGTCGCTACGTCGGCAACGACGCTGCCACGTACCAGGAAAGTGTGCTCCGCGATGACTTCGCGCCGACCAGACTGATGGGGGACCTCGTCTACAACGTCCGGGCAAGCATCCGGTTCGACAAGTGGGGTGACCTCGTTCCACAGGTTGCCAGCTCGCACCGAGCGATGCTCGCCGGCCTGGTTGCGGCCTCGGTCTTCTCACTCGGTGCGCTGCTCGTTTCACGTATCGCTCGACGCCAGGAGGAGCAGGTCGCTCGCCGAGAGCTTGCGCTGCTACTCAGCGCGGGCATGATGCTCCTCGTCGCCAGCTTCCCCGCATACCTCGCCCTCGAAGGCCCGCGGAGCCTCTGGCGAACACAGTTCCTTTCGGGTATAGGCTTCGGCATCGCTGCCGCCGCGTTGCTCGTGTTGGTTGCGTCCCCGCTCAGCGATCGTCGTGTTCGCGTGCTTCTTGTCGTCGTTGGGGGTGCCGTTATCGCGTACGCGGGCGGCTCGACTGCGTACCGTACAGCCGCCTACCACTTCAGCGTGTGGGAGCGCCATCGCGAAGCGATGGCCCAGGTGTTACAGATCGCGCCACGCGTCCGACCCGAGACCGTGATCGTCCTTACGAACGTTCCGCGGGGCGCTGATCCATTCGGGCACAACATGTGGTTCGACGTCGCCCTCCGGCTCGCATACCCGCACACGGCCGTCGCTGGCCTCTACTACTACCGGGGTGGCAAACCAGCGCCTGGCGCGAATCTCGTGGTTCATGACGGTATGTGGAAACCGACAGAAACGGGATTCCCCACGTTGTTGAGCGGGGCGCCCTTCTCGAACACATTGATCATTCGGTACTCGGAGTCAGGGAGACCGGTGCTCGTGAAGGATGTGCCGTCACTCCTGCACGCTGGCAACAGAGCAGCGGCCTCATACGACCCGGACGCAGCGATCGAGGGACGTGAACCGTCACCACTCGCAACGAGACGTTACGGGGCGAGCTAAGCGTGTGACTATCGAAGCTCCGCGCCGAGACTACACTGACAGCACGAGCGACGTCCTGCCGCGCCTCCTCGTCTTCATCGTCGCATACAACGCGGAGAGTACGATCGAGAACGTTCTAGGGCGGATCCCATCGAGCCTGCTCGACGAGTACGACGTCGAGGTCCTCGTCATCGACGATGCCTCCAAGGACAGGACATTCGAACGAAGCGAGACGATCCGGCGGGCAGAGGTACTCAGGTTCCCACTCCACGTTCTCTTCAACCCGGTCAACCAGGGGTACGGTGGGAACCAGAAGATCGGTTTCCACTTCGCGATACGCGAGGGGTTCGACTATGTAGCCCTCGTCCATGGGGACGGGCAATATGCTCCGGAATGTCTTCACGATCTCGTCAAGCCGCTGCGGGACGATGAGGCTGACGCGGTCTTCGGCTCCCGGATGCTCGTCAAGGGGAGCGCCCGGCGGGGTGGGATGCCGCTCTACAAGTTGCTCGGGAATCGGGTTCTCAGTCGCTTTCAGAACGCGCTTCTGGAATCACGTCTGAGCGAGTTCCACTCAGGCTACCGGGCGTACTCCACCCGGGCTCTTCGGAGTATCCCGTTCGACCTCAACACGAACGACTTCCACTTCGACACGGAGATCATCATCCAGCTCCTGTATGCGGAGCGTCGGATCCATGAAGTACCGATCCCGACCTACTACGGGGACGAGATCTGTCGTGTCAGCGGGCTCAAGTATGCGACCGACGTCGCGCGAACCACGATGAGAGCACGCGCGCAGAGTCTCGGCCTGGTGTACGACCGGAAGTTCGACATCAAGCTGGGTGAACGTGAGAACGAGCAGTACCGACCCAAGTTCGGCTACGAGAGCCCGCACTCATTGGCGCTTCAGTACGTCTCCCCCGGCTCACGCGTCCTCGACCTCGGCTGCGCAGGCGGTTGGGTGGGAGCGGAGTTGCGCCGGAAGGGGTGCTACACGGTAGGCGCCGACGTGACTCCGCTCCGTGCGGGGATCCAGCTCGACGAGTTCCATCTGCACGACCTGAACGAAGGGTTACCGAGGATCGCTTTGGACGACTTCGACGTTGTCCTCCTCCTCGACGTGATCGAGCATCTGCAGAATCCGGAGGCGTTTCTCGAAGAGCTCTACTCGGCCCTCTCGCTCAGTCCGAAGACCAAGCTAATCGTCAGCACAGGAAACATCGCCTTCGGAATGACCCGGCTGCTCTTGCTCGCTGGACAGTTCAACTACGGTAAGCGCGGAATTCTCGACCTGACGCATACCAGGCTCTTCACGTTTTCGACGTTGCGCCGCCTCCTCGACGGAGCAGGCTTCCGGATCGTCGAACTCCGAGGGGTTCCAGCCCCATTTCCGCTCGCGCTGGGGGATTCGAGAACGGCTCGAGCACTTGTTTCTGTGAACCGCTACGGCAACCGCCTGTGGAAGAGGTTCTTTGCATACCAGATCTACGCTATTGCCGAGCCTCGACCATCGCTTGATCTGCTGCTTCGGGATGCGCACGTTCACTCAGCGACCCGAGCCAGAGCGATCGGCCAAGATCCTTGAGCTCGACAGCCGTTGCTGTCTCCCGACCGCGCCGCGCGTTGCACGCGCTGCTCGCGCCGCGGCGTAAGTTAGCTATCAAGATCGCCCTCTCGGTGACGCTCGTCGTATGGCTCGTCCACTCGACCGATCGCGATGCGCTGACCACAGCCCTGCTGGAGGTAGATCTCTTGAACGCACTGCTCGCCGTCGTACTCCTCTTCATGCTGATCGCGATCCAGACATGGCGATGGGTGATCGTGGCGCAGGCGATCGGCGTATCGTTCCCCTTTGTCCCGGCGTGGCTGATCAACCAGATCGGTGCGTTCTTCAATCAGGTACTCCCGTCATCGATCGGCGGCGACGCGATCCGCGTGTGGCGCCTTCGCAGCGGCGGCGTCCGAACCGGTCCGGCCGTCGCGAGCATCGTGATTGACCGTCTCGTCGCGCTCGTGGGAACCATCCTCATCGTCGTTGTCGGCTTGTGGTGGATCCTCGGCTGGATCGACATCATCGCGTTGCGCGTCGGAGTCTTCGCCACCGTGCTGACAGCAGTGGTTGGTGTGACCGTTCTGCTCTTCGCCGACCAAGTGAGCTCGGTGCGCCGTCTCGCTCGCCGATCAGGCCTAGCCCGCGTTCTGCGTTTGCCGGTGATGGCCCGCCTCGTCTTGTTCAGGCCGAGAACTGCAGCTCCGGCGCTGGCGTTGTCTGTGACCATCCACCTCGGCGTTGCATTGTCGGTGTGGGTGCTCGCGGACGGGATCGGCGTAGAGCTCACCTCGGCCGAGGCTGCCTTTCTCGTGCCGGTCGTGATCCTGTTCTCGATGGTGCCAATCACGATCGCAGGGTGGGGTGTGCGGGAGGGAGCCATGGTTGTAGCCCTCGGTACGGTCGGTGTCGGACGCGAAGAAGCGCTCGCCGTCTCAGTGTTGTTTGGAATCGCGAGCGCAATCGCTGCCTTACCGGGCGGCGCGATATGGCTGGCTACGGGCCGATCGCGCGAGACCGGCGCCAGCACGGCTGCAACGACGTAACAGCGGGCGAGCGTCGATGCCCGAGTGACGTGACCCCCTGAAATCGGTCCGGTCGTTGCGAGAGTCTTACCGCCCGACCATGGGCAAGGAGGACAATCGGAGCGATGGGACACAGGAGACGCCGGCACACGCCGGAGCAGATCATCAGGAAGCTGCGGGAGGCCGACCGACTGCCCGGGGAAGGTGTCGAGGTGCCAGAGGTCGCCAAGCAGCTCGAGGTCTCCGAGCAGACGCTGCACCGCTGGCGTCAGCAGTACGGAGGGCTCAAGGCCGAGGACGCGAGGCGGCTCAAGGAGCTGGAGCGCGAGAACACGAAGCTGAAGCGGATCGTCGCCGAGCAGCTGCTCGAGAACCAGGCCCTGAAGGAGATCGCGAGGGGAAACTGGTGAGCCCGTCGCGCAGACGCGAGGCCGTGCACATGCTCAAGGCGCGGCTCTCGCTGTCTGAGCGGCGGGCGTGCCGGATCACCGGGCAGCACCGCTCCACTCAGCGCCACCGACCGCGCACGGCCGACCGCGACGACGCGCTCCGGAGGGAGTTGCGCCGGCTTTCCCGAGCGCATCCACGCTGGGGCTACCGGAAGGCGTGGGCCTCGCTGCGCGAGGCGGGCTTCCAGGCGAACCGCAAGAAGATTCAACGGCTGTGGCGCGAGGAGGGCTTGCGGGTGCCGCTCAGGCGGCGCAAGCGCTACCGGCTCGGGGCTTCCACGACCGCGGCAGCGAGGCTCCGGGCCGAGCGGCCCGACCAGGTGTGGGCACTCGACTTCCAGTTCGACACGACCGCAGACGGTCGCCTGCTCAAGCTCCTGCACGTCGTCGACGAGCACACCCGCGAGGCGCTCGCCATAGAGGTCGAGCGGCGGATCGACGCCGACCGCACTGTGAGCGTGCTCGAGCGGGTCGTCGCCGACCGCGGCCGCGCACCCGAGCTCGTGCGCATGGACAACGGCCCCGAGCTGACCGCCAACGTCCTGCGCGACTGGTGCCGCTTCTCCCGCGCGGGTAGCGCCTACATCGAGCCCGGCTCGCCCTGGGAGAACCCGTTCGTGGAATCCTTCGCCTCCCGCGTCCGCGACGAAGTGCTCGCGGTGGAAGCTTTCCACTCGCTGCCCGAGGCGAAGATCGTGATTGAGGAGTGGAGAAACACCTACAACACCCTGAGGCCGCACTCGAGCCTCGGCTGGCAGACCCCCGCCGCCTACGCAGCAGGATGGAGGACCTGAGGAAGCCCGACTGTCATAGCGAGTGGACCGACGAACGGGGTCTGGTCACGAGCACTCGGGCACGAGCAGCCTGGGCACCTGAGTCTTAG
>Ga0233416_10000139_pt1 | contig 20881 bp, 29 predicted proteins | sample Sediment_Towuti__2_FD_188638 | JGI IMG/M metagenome (GOLD analysis project Ga0233416, IMG submission 188638) | Sediment microbial communities from Lake Towuti, South Sulawesi, Indonesia - Sediment_Towuti_2014_0_MG | ecosystem: Environmental > Aquatic > Freshwater > Lake > Sediment | place... | reverse complement strand
GCTGTACACGGTGATGGAGAAGCTGCTCGAGGAGGTCTCGTTCGAGGCGGGCCGGCGCAGCGGCCAGAAGATGGCGATCGACGCCGCGTACGTGGACGCGCGGCTCAAGGACCTCGCGGCGAGCGAAGATCTCGCGCGCTACGTGCTCTGAACGTCCTGCCGCGCGCGGACCTCGGCGAGGCACCGCGGGCACAGGCAGCCCGTAGCGGCCGGGTCGGGCGCGATCGGCGGGTGCTCCGCGCACCAGCAGCGCTCTGCGCCGGCCTTCATCCCGCATTCGAACAGCGCTCCGCAGCGCGCGCAGGGTTCTCCTGCGCCCGGTGAGTGGCGGTCCTTGTCGCCGCTCTGGGGGAGGGTCAACGCGGCGGGCTCAGCGTTTCGGCTCTTCCTCGGGCCCCGGATACTCGCGCGCGGCGCGGCGGAGGAAGTCGAGCTGCCGGGTCAGCCGCGTGCACGCGACGCAGATCGCGAGATGGAGCCGGAGCTTCGTCCGCTCCACGAGGCCGAGATCGCGGTCGAGCCCCTCCGAGATGAGGCGCGAGGCCTCCTTGCAGGTGATTCTCATGGTTTCGCGGCCGCCTTCCCGCCGAACCAGCGCTGCTCGAGGCATTCGCGCAGCGCCATCCGGGCACGATAGAGCAGCACCCAGCAGTTAGACGGGGTGATGCCCAGTTCCTTACAGATCTCCCCGGTGTCGAGCCCCATCACTTCCCGCATCGTGAAAGCCCGGGCGGTGTTCTTCGGCAGGTCCGCCAGGCAGCCCTCCAGGGCCTCGAAGAACCGGCGCTGGGTGAGCGCGGCGTCGGGATCGCCCCAGTCAGCGGGCTGGTCCTGGAAGTGCCCGTTCTGGGTGAAGAGCAGGGCCTGGAGGTCGTCGACCGAGGTCTCGTCATCGGCAATCGCGAGCGGCTGCTCGCGGGAGCGCCGGCGCATCGCATCGATGATCTTGTGCTTGAGGATGCCGATCAGCCAGGTCTTCACCGAAGACTGGCCGGCGAAGCTCCCCGCTGACTGGATGGCCGCGACGAGCGCCTCCTGCGCGGCGTCCTCCGCCGCGGCGGCGTCCCGCAGCTGGAGCATCGCGAACTTGACGAGCTGCGGCCGATACCGTTCGAGTTCAAGCGGATCGATCGCTTTGCGGGCCGGGGTTGCCATCGCCGTCGCTTCCGTGGGGGCGGCCGATGTTACCGCCGCCGCAAACCCCTTGAAAGCTCGGGGGTACTCCCCATCTGCGGGGAGTGGGGCGATTGACCCCGAAACCGTTAAAGAGGACTAGGACATGGCAAACGTGACTCGCTATGACCCCTTCGGGGAACTGTTCGATGACCTGATGAAGGGGTTTTTCGTCCGCCCGATCGCGGGTGATCCGACCGTGACGACCGGACGCATGAAAGTGGACGTCGTCGAACAGGACGGCGCCTTCAAGGTCGTCGCGGAACTGCCTGGCGTCAAGAAAGAGGACATCCGGGTCAACATCGACGGCGACCAGGTGTCCGTCACCGCCGAGGTACGCAAGGAAAAAGACGTCAAGGAAGGCGAGCGCCTGGTTCACAGCGAGCGCTTCGTCGGCAAGCTGTCGCGGGCTTTCCGCCTCGGCTACGAGATCGACGAAGCCAAGGCGCAGGCGAAGTTCAATGACGGCGTGCTGGAGCTCGCGCTGCCGAAGAAGGCGACGCCGAGCGCGACACAGCTGCCGATCCAGTAACCGGCGCCAACCGGACCGGTAATGGGGGCGACCGAGGGTCGCCCCTTTTCTTTTCGTCCGCACGGCACCGCACCGGCCACCGCGCTGCGCCGCGGTAGAATCCTGCGGTCCCGCTTCTCGAGAAGCCGAATGCCGGTCACACCGAGTGGCGCCGCGCTGAAGGCGCAGATCCTCGCCGAGGCGCTGCCCTACATCCGCCGCTTCCACGGCAAGACGCTCGTCGTCAAGTATGGCGGCAACGCCATGACCGACCTCGCGCTCCAGAGGAGCTTCGCGCACGACGTCGTGCTGCTCAAGCTGGTCGGCATGAACCCGGTCGTGGTGCACGGCGGCGGGCCGCAGATCGAGAGCGTCCTCGGCCGGCTCGGGAAGAAGGGCGAGTTCGTGCAGGGGATGCGCGTCACCGACGCCGAGACGATGGACGTGGTGGAGATGGTGCTCGGCGGCACGGTGAACAAGGAGATCGTGACCCTGATCAACCAGGCGGGCGGCAAGGCCGTCGGCCTGACGGGGAAGGACGGCGGCTTCATCCGGGCGAAGAAGATGCTCGTCGCGAGCGACGCGAAACCCGACGAGAAGCTCGACATCGGGCAGGTCGGCGAGATCGAATCGATCGATCCGGACGTGATCTCGTCGCTCGAGGAGGGCGGCTTCATCCCGGTCGTCGCGCCGATCGGCGCCGGCCGCAACGGCGAGTCCTACAACATCAACTCGGACCTCGTCGCGGGTAAGCTCGCCGAGGTGCTGAAGGCCGAGAAGCTCGTGCTGCTCACGAACACGCCGGGCGTCCTCGACAAGCAGGGCAAGCTGCTCACGGGACTGACGCCGAAGCGGATCGATGAACTCGTCGCCGAAGGCACGCTGTCGGGCGGCATGCTGCCGAAGATCGCCTCGGCGCTCGACGCAGCGCGCGGCGGGGTGCGGTCCGTGCACATCATCGACGGGCGCGTCGAGCACGCGCTGCTGCTCGAAATCCTCACCGACGAAGGCGTCGGCACCCTGATCCGGTCGCGGTGAAAGCCCTACGGCCGGCCCGCCTCCCACCGCCGAGGGGAGGGCCGGATGCCCGGCACGTACCGCGGATCGCGGGCCCGGATCGTCAACGTCCTGCGCCGGTTGCGCCGGCCGAACGCGAGGTGAACCCACCCGCCGTCCGCCGCGTCGCCGAACTCGTGGATCATCTGGTCGAACGCGAGGCCGCGGCGGCGCAGCGCGCGGCAGACGCGGAATGGCCGTCCGAAGGACGGGCAGGCGAAATCGGCCGCCAGCCCAGCCTGATGCCGGGAACGCGGGCTGCCGCCGACGGCGCGGTTCAGGACCGGGCTACGATAGCCGCTCGAGACCTCGACCGGGCGCCGGAGGATCCGCTGCACGCGATCGAGGCCGAGCGCGAGCCGGCGCAGGTTCCTCATCACCCTGGGCGGCGGCCGGTTGTCGATGCCCATGCGCTGTGCGGTCTCGGAGCGGACGAGCTCGGCGAGCCGGAAATAGGCGGATAGCTTCATCCCGTGACGACCTGGATCTTCGACCTCGACAACACCCTGCACGACACCACGCCGCACATCATGCCGCACATCAACCGCAGCATGACGGCGTACGTGCAGCGCCACCTCGCGCTCGACGAAGCGGCCGCGGCCGCGCTGCGGGTCCAGTACTGGCACCGCTATGGCGCGACGCTGCTCGGCCTCATGCGCCACCACGGCACCGACCCGCATCACTTCCTCTGGCATACCCACCAGTTCCCCGAGCTCCGCCGGATGGTGGTCTGGGAGCGCGGCGTCTGCCATGCCCTGCGGAAGCTGCGCGGCAGAAAGCTCCTTTTCTCGAATGCGCCGGCGCACTACGCCCACGCGGTGCTCGACATCCTCGACATGACGCAGCTCTTCGACGGCGTGTACACGATCGAGCACACGCGCTTCCGGCCAAAGCCGGCGCTCGACGGCTTCCGCCGGCTGCTTGCGGCCGAACGCGTGACCCCGGCGCAGGCGGTCATGGTCGACGACACCCTCGTCAACCTGCGCGCGGCCCGCCGGCTGGGCCTCGCCACGGTCTGGGTCAGCCGCGAGCCGCGCACGCCGGGCTACGTCGACGCCCGGATCGCCTCGGTGCGCGAGCTCCCGAGGCTTGCGGGGCGGGTCGGCGTCCGGAAGTAGGCAATCGCTCACGCGAGGGTAAAATCCGGCTTCCGCTGCGCGCATCAAGACGCGGGGCACAGGGGGGCGCCATGGCGACCAGAACCGGGGAGCGGAAGCTGCAGATCCTGCAGACGCTGGCGGAGATGCTCCAGGATCCGAAGGCCGAGAAGGTCACCACGGCCGCGCTTGCCGCGAAGCTCGACGTCTCGGAGGCGGCGCTCTACCGCCATTTCGCGAGCAAGGCCCAGATGTACGAGGGCCTGATCGAGTTCATCGAGTCGAGCGTCTTCGGGCTGATCAACAAGATCACCGGCGAGGAGCAGAACGGGCTCAAGCAGCTGCACGCGGTCGTCGCGATGCTGCTCGGTTTTGCCGAGAAGAACCCGGGCATGACCCGCGTCCTCATCGGCGATGCGCTGGTGAACGAGGATCCCCGGCTGCAGGCCCGGATCAACCAGCTCCATGACAAGCTGGAGGCGTCGCTCAAGCAGTGCTTCCGGATCGCCGCCACCCAGGCGCCCCAGAAGGAGGGCGGGCGCGAGGGGGCCGACGACACCGGGCCGCACGCCAACGCGCTGCTCTGCTACGTGATCGGCCGCTGGCACCAGTTCGCGAAGAGCGGCTTCAAGCGCAAGCCCGGCGAAGGCTTCGAGAAGCAGTGGCCGCTTCTGGCGTGAGCGCCTGAGCACGCGCCCGGTCGCCTGGACGTTCATCCCGGCATGCACACCTTGCAGCCGGGGTCCTTCTTCAAGCGGATCGTGCGCCATTCCATCGTGAGGGCGTCGAGCAGCAACAGCCGTCCGCAGAGCGAATCGCCCGCTCCGGCAAGGAGCTTCAGCGCCTCGGCCGCCTGGGTCGCGCCGATGATCCCGGTGAGCGGCGCGAACACGCCCATCACCGCGCACCGCTCCTCCTCAGCCGGAACGTCCGCGGGGAACAGGCAGCTGTAGCAGGGGCTGTCGCCGCGGCGCAGGTCGAACACGCTGATCTGCCCCTCGAACCTGACCGCGGCGCCGGAGACGAGCGCGCGCCGGTGCTTCACGCAGGCGCGATTCACCGCATGCCGCGTCGCGAAGTTGTCGGAGCAGTCGAGCACGACGTCGGAGCGCGCGACGAGCTCTTCGAGGCGTCCCTCGCCGAGCCGCTCCTCGAGCGCGGCAACCTGCACCTCCGGATTCAGCTTCGCCAGCGTGTCGCGGCCCGATGCCGCCTTGGCGCGACCGACCGCTCCGGTCGTATGGAGGATCTGTCGCTGAAGGTTCGTGAGGTCGACCGCATCCCCGTCGGCGAGCGTGAGCGTCCCGACCCCGGCCGACGCGAGGTACAGCGCGGCCGGGGATCCGAGTCCCCCGGCACCAATCACGAGCGCGCTCGCCGCGAGCAGCTTCTCCTGACCCTCGACGCCGATCTCGGGCAGCAGGATGTGCCGCGAGTAGCGCAGCAGCTGGTTGTCGTTCATCCCGTGTCGCCAAACAAAAAGGCCGGCTCGGAGCCGGCCTCGGTCCGCGCGCTCGACTGCTCAGTTCTTCTTCTCGGCGCCGGCCGGCTCCGCCGGCTTCTCGATCTTGGCGAGCACCGGCAGCCCCTTCAGCTGGTTCATCGCCTGCTTGAGCTGGAAGTCGTCGGGACCGCCTAGTTCGATCGGCTTGTCGAGCTTCGGATCGGTCGCGCCCGGCTGTGGCTTCGCCTCCTTGTCCTTCGACGCCTCGGTCTTGTCGCGGTCGTTCGTCAGGTGCCGCTCGAGGTCTGCCTCCCGCAGCCGGCCCGACGTCGAGCCCGGCTCCTCGACGATGACGTCGGGCGTGATGCCCTTCGCCTGGATCGAGCGGCCGTTCGGCGTGTAATAGCGTGCGGTCGTCAGCTTGATCGCCGTGTTGTTGCCGAGCGGCATGATCGTCTGCACCGAGCCCTTGCCGAACGTCTGCGTGCCCATCACGGTCGCGCGCTTGTGATCCTGGAGCGCGCCGGCGACGATCTCGGACGCGGAGGCCGAGCCGGCGTTCACCAGCACCACCATCGGCACGGTCTTGATCTGCGCCGGGAGCTGCCTGAGGTAGTCCTCGCCCCGGCCGCGCAGATAGTCCTCGGAGCTCGCGATGTACTTGCGCTTCGCATCCTCGGTGCGGCCGTCGGTCGTGACGACGGTCACCTTCGGTGGCAGGAACGCCGCCGAGATGCCGACCGCGCCGTTGAGCAGCCCGCCCGGATCGTTGCGGAGGTCGAGCACGAGTCCCTTCAGCGGGCCGTCCTTGTACAGGGCGTTGACGTGCTTGACGAGGTTCTCGCCGGTGTGCTCCTGGAACTGCGAGATGCGCACGTAGCCGTAGCCGGGCTCGAGCATCTTCGACTTCACGCTCTGGACGCGGATCACGTCGCGCACGATCGTGACCTCGAACGGCTTCGTCTCACCCTTGCGCACGATCGTCAGCCGGATCGAGGTCTTGGGCTTGCCGCGCATGCGCTTGACCGCCTCGTTCAGGTTCATTCCCTTCACGGGCGTGTCGTCGAGCTTGACGATGAGATCGCCGGGCTTGAGGCCGGCCCGGAACGCGGGCGTGTCCTCGATCGGCGAGACGACCTTGACGAAGCCGTCCTCCATGCCGACCTCGATCCCCAGCCCGCCGAACTCGCCCTGTGTCCCGACCTGCAGCTCCTTGAACGCTTCCTGGTCGAGGTAGGCCGAGTGCGGGTCGAGGCCGGTCAGCATGCCGTTGATCGCCTCGGTGATGAGCTTCTTGTCCTCGACCGGCTCGACGTAGTTCGCCTTGATCGAGCCGAACACCTCGGTGAAGGCGCGGAGCTCGTCGATCGGCAGCGGATACTTCGCGGGTTCGCGCTGCGCGACGGCTGAGAAGTTGAGCGATAGCAGCACGCCGGCCAGCACTCCGACCAGGACGAGGCTTATCTGCTTGAATTTGCTGCCCATGAAAAGCTCCAAAGAACCGCCTATCTCGCCTGCAACCAGGGCGCCGGGTCGAAGGCTTGACCCTGATGGCGCAGCTCGAAGTATAAACCCGAAGATTCGTTCCCGCCGCTCGCGCCCACCGTCGCGACCACGTCGCCGGCGTGAACTGCGTCACCCACCCGCTTCAGGACCGACTCGTTGTTGCCGTAGATGCTCAGGTAGCCGTCGCCGTGGTCGAGGATCAGCAGGTTGCCATAGCCCCGCATCCAGTCGGCAAACACCACCTGCCCGGCCGCGACCGCCCGCACGTCCGCCCCTGAGGCCGCCCGGAAGAACACGCCTTTCGGGGACGGGCTCAAAGCCTCCTGTGGACTGCCGAACCGTCCCGCGAGTTCCCCTCGAACGGGCGGTTGGAGGCGACCCTTCTGGCGGCCGAACGCGCCGACGACCGGCGCATCCGGGCGGGAGGTGCGCGACCGCGGCGGAGACCGAGTGGCGCGCGCAATCTCTTCGATGAGGCGGGCAAGGCGCGCCTCGTTCGCGCGCGCGGTCTCCAGATCCCGGCGGGCCTTGCGCACCTCGCCGGCGACCCGGGCGAGGACCTGACGCCGCTCGGCCACCTTGGCCTGCAGGGCCGCGCGCTCCGCGCGGGCCGTTGCGTCGACCGCCGCAAGCTCCGTCGCGCGGTCGCGCGCCTGCGCCTCCAGTGCCACGAGCCGGGCTAGATCCTCGCGTGCCGCGCGGATGATCTCCGTCTGGGCGCGCGACACGTAGGTCGTGTAGACGAGCCGGCGAGCCGTTCCGTGCGGGTCGTCCCCGGAAAGGAGCACGCGCAGCACGCCGCGCTCTCCCTGGACGTACTGCGCGCGGAGCAGGCGCTCGAGCTGCGCTCGCCGGCCCTCGAGATCCGTGCGCGCTTTGCGTGCTTCCCCGCCCAGGCGATCGAGCTCGCGGCGGGCGCGATCGCGATCACGCGCGAGCTCGCGGAGCCGGCGGTTCGCCTCCGAGATCGCAGTCTCGGAGTCGCGGAGCGCATCGACCGCCGCGACGCGTGCGCCCTCGGAGGCGGCGAGCTCCTTCGTCAGCTGCTCGATCCGGCCCCGCAGCTCGCGCAGCTCGGCATCGCGCGGCGGCTGTGCCGAGGCAGTTCCAGCGGCGATCAGCGCCGCCAGGACGAGCTGCCGGACCGCCCGGATCAAGCCTTCGCTTTCGCCTGATCGGCGACCGCGCGCGCCTTGGCTTCGGCGGCCGCCTGGTCGCCGAGGTAGTAGTGCCGCAGGGGCCGAAGATTCCCGTCGAGCTCGTACACGAGCGGAATCCCGGTCGGGATGTTGAGACCGACGATATCGGCGTCGCTCACGCCGTCCAGGTGCTTCACCAGCGCGCGCAGGCTGTTGCCGTGCGCGGCAATGATCACTCGCACGCCGCTGCGCACCGCCGGGGCGATCGATTCGTTCCAGAGCGGCAGGAATCGCGCGACGGTATCGCGCAGACACTCGGTCATCGGCATCGCGCCGGGCGGGATCTCGCGATAGCGCGGGTCGGCTGCGCAATTGCGCGGGTCATCGGGCGCGAGCGGCGGCGGCGGCACGTCGTAGCTGCGGCGCCACTGCTTGACCTGTTCCTCGCCGAAGCGCGCCGCCATCTCCGCCTTGTCGAGCCCCTGGAGCGCGCCGTAGTGGCGCTCGTTGAGGCGCCACGAGTTGCGGACCGGAATCCACATCAGGTCCATCTCCTCGAGCGCGAGCCAGAGCGTCTTGATCGCCCGCTTCAGCACCGAGGTGTACGCGACGTCGAAGGCGAGTCCCGCGTCCTTCATCAGCCGGCCGGCCTCGCGCGCCTCCTGCTCGCCGCGCTCGGTGAGCCCGACGTCGGTCCAGCCGGTGAACCGGTTCTCCCTGTTCCAGACGCTCTCGCCATGCCGCAGAAGAACGAGTCTTCCCATGCCGGTGTCTGCCGCTTGCTCGACCTATAATATCGCGCTTTGCCGTCGGACCGACCATGATCCTCAAGTTCGTCCAGGAGAACATCTTTCTCATCGCGATCGCGTTCGTGAGCGGCGCGATGCTGGTGTGGCCGCTCGTGCGCCGCGGCATGGGCGGGCCATCGGTCAGCACCCTCGAGGCGACGCGGCTGATCAACCAGAAGGACGCGGTCGTCATCGACGTGCGCGCCCCCGGCGAGTACGCGCAGGGCCACATCCTCAACGCGCGCAACATCCCGCTCGGCGAGCTCGACGCGCGCCTGAAGGAGATCGAGCGCTACAAGGAGAAGCCGCTGATCCTCTCGTGCGGGAGGGGCGACCAGTCCGCCAGCGCGGCGAGCGCGCTGCGCAAGCACGGCTTCACGCAGGTCGTGAACCTGAGCGGCGGCATCGCGGCCTGGCAGCAGGCGGGGCTTCCGACGGAGAAGTAGGTGGCGCGGGTGCGGATGTACGTGACCGACTGGTGTCCATTCTGCCGCCGCGCAAAGGAGCTGCTGCGATCGAAAGGGGTGACCGAGATCGAGGAGATCCGCGTCGAGCTCGACGCGCGGGGCCGCGCGGCGCTCGAGGCGAAGACCGGCCGGCGCACGGTGCCGCAGATCTACATCGGCGCCACGCACGTCGGCGGCTGCAACGAGCTCTACGCCCTCGACCGGGCGGGCAGGCTCGAGCCGCTGCTCGGCACCGAATGACCGTTCGGGCGACCGGCGCCCGGGCGCGCGCTTGGCGATTCCCGAGCGCCGAAACCCAAGGAGAGCGCTCATGAGCGACGAGCAACCGGTGTTCGCGATCGAGAAGATCTACGTGAAGGACGCGTCGCTCGAGGCGCCGAACTCGCCCCAGGTCTTCCTCGAGGCGGTGCAGCCGCAGGTCGAAGTGCAACTGCAGAACGCTGCCACCAAGGTGGCCGACGGTCTCTACGAGGTCGTCGTCACGGTCACCGTCACCGCCAAGGCGGGCGAGCGGACGTGCTTCCTCGTCGAGGCCGCCCAGGCGGGAATCTTCCAGCTGCGCAACGTCCCGGAGACCGAGCTCAACCCGATCCTCGGTATCGCCTGCTCGAACATCCTGTTCCCCTACGCGCGGGAGACCGTGGCCGAGCTGATCACCCGCGCCGGCTTTCCCCCGATCCATCTCGCGCCGGTGAACTTCGAGGCGATGTACGCGGCGCGCGCGCAGGCCGCGGCCGAGCAGGAGGGGAGCCGGATCGAGATCGCCCACTGATGCGCGCGGCCCTTGCCCTGCTCGCGCTCGCCGCGCCGCTCGCGGCGCAGGCCGAGTTCCGCTCGGTCGCGGAAGCCGCGGTCATGTACGACGCGCCGTCGACCCGCGCGGCCCGGCTCTACGTCGCCGGCCGGAATCTCCCGGTGGAGGTGATCTCGACCGACGGGGCCTGGGTCAAGGTGCGGGATCCGTTCGGCGCGCTCTCGTGGGTCGAGCGGAAGAGTCTCGCCGACCGGCGCACCGTCCTCGTGACCGCCGCCATCGCCGATGTGCGGCTCCGTCCCGAGGACGCGGCGCCGCTCGTTTTCCAGGCGCAGGCCGGCGTCGTGCTCGAGCTCGCCGAGGTCGGCACCAGCGGGTGGGCGCGGGTGCGGCACGCCGACGGCGCGAACGGGTTCGTGCGCATCGGCCAGGTCTGGGGAATCTAGAAGCGGCGCGCGGCCGTGAACATCGCCATTCTCGGCGCAGGGGCCTGGGGCACCGCGCTCGGGATCGCGCTCGCGGAGCGGCACCGCGTCACGCTGTGGGCGCGCGATCCGGCGCAGCGCGCCGCGCTCGCCGCGGGTCGCCGCAGCCGCTATCTGAGTGAGATTCCGCTGCCGGACGGGGTCCTGGTCGGCGAGGATGCGGTGGCGGCGATCCGGGAGGCCGAGCTCGTGCTGGTCGCGGCGCCGACGGCGGGCCTGCGCGCTTCAGTCACGCTGGTCCGCGACGCAGGCAAGCGGCTTCCCGTGGTCTGGGCGTGCAAGGGCTTCGAGCAGTCGAGCGCGAAGCTGCCGCACCAGATCGTCGCCGAGACGCTCGACCCCGAAGCGCCCTGCGGCGCGCTCTCCGGGCCGAGCTTCGCGCTCGAGGTCGCGCGCGGCCAGCCCACGGCGCTGACGTTCGCCGCCGCCGATGCCGGCGTCGCGCGCGAAGTGGCGCGGGCGCTGCACCAGCCGCGCCTGCGCGTCTACTACACGGACGACGTGGTCGGCGTCGAGGTCGGCGGCGCGGTGAAGAACGTGATGGCGATCGCCACCGGCATCGCCGACGGGCTGGGGCTCGGCCAGAACGCACGCGCGGCGCTCATCACGCGCGGGCTGGCGGAGCTGACGCGCCTCGGCGTTGCCCTGGGCGGACGGCCCGAGACGTTCATGGGTCTCACCGGTGCCGGCGATCTGATCCTCACCTGCACCGGCGACCTGTCACGCAATCGGCGCGTCGGGCTCGCGCTCGGCAGGGGCGAGCGGCTGGATGCGATCCTGGGCGGCCTCGGTCACGTCGCCGAGGGCGTCTTCACCGCGCGCGAAGTCGACCGCCTGGCGCAGGACCGCGCGATCGAGATGCCGATCACGCGCGAGGTCTGTGCGGTGCTCTTCGAGGGCCGACTGCCCGAGGTCGCGGTCGAGCAGCTGCTCGCCCGCGACCCGCGCAGCGAATCGGGGGACCCTAGTCCTCGTACTTGAACGAGAGCTGCATCCGCGTCCGGTAGGCGACCGCTTTGCCGTTCTCGACCTTGACGTCCATCTTCGTGACCTCGGCGATCCGCAGGTCGCGCAGCGACTTCGAGGCGGTCGCGACGGCGCGCTTCGCGGCGTCCTCCCACGAGACGGTGCTCGTGCCGATCACATCGATCACGCGATAGATGCCGTCGGCGCGGTTCTTCTTGGCCATGGGCCTCTCCTTCGGGGCTGGTTGATCAGGGGAGCGCCGCTCCCGCGGAGCGGCGCACACATCATACGCGCCTTCGCGATGCCGGAGGCCGCTGCCGGCCGACGGGATCGGGGAGGCGCCCGGTTGCGTCAGTGCAACCAGGTGCGCGCGATCACCCAGTTCTCGACCCGCGTTGCGCCGGCGCGCTTGAGCGTGCGGGCGAGCTCCTCGAGGCTCGCGCCGGTGGTCATCACGTCGTCGACCACGGCGAGCACCCGGCCGGCGACGTCGCCCGTGCAGGCGAAGGCGCCGCGCACGTTGGCCGCGCGGGCGTCGTGCGGGAGATCGGTCTGGGAGGCGGTCTCGCGGGTGCGCTCCGCGAGCTGCGGCTCGAGCGCGATCCCGGTGCGGCGCGCGACGTGCCGGCCGATCTCGAGCGCCTGGTTGAATCCGCGCTCCGCCAGCCGGCGCCGAGCGAGCGGCATCGGGACGAGCGCGTCGGCGCGCAGCGCCGCCACGCGCGACGCGAGCGCCTCGCCGAGGCCTTCGGCGAGCGCGAGCCGCTGTCCGTACTTCAGCGCGAGGATGAGCCGGTCGACCGGGAACTCGTACCGCCACACCGCGATCGTCGCGTCGAAGGCCGGCGGGCTCGCGAGGCACGCGCCGCAGCGCTCGCCGCGGGCGCTCGGCCCGGCGCACTGCGGGCACGCGCCGTCGGGCCGCGGCAGGTCGGCCGCGCATCCGGCGCAGAGGAACGCGCCGCCGCTTCGTCCGGCGCACAGCACGCAGTCGCGCGCGAGCAGCGCGCGCTTCACGGTCGAGACGATATCGAGCCAGCCTCGGGCCACGGGTTGACAGTCAGCGGCCGCCGCCAGACACTCGCCGCTGTCCCGAAAGGCTAGTCGTGAGCGATGTGACGGTCAACGCGACGCAGGTCCGTGCGGCGAGCGCCGCCCGGCGCTGGCCGCCGGCGGAGGTCGAGCGACTGTTCGATCTGCCGTTCAACGACCTCGTGTTCCGTGCCGCGAGCGTGCACCGCGAGCGCTTCGATCCGAACAAGGTTCAGCTCTCGACCCTCCTCTCGGTCAAGACCGGCGGCTGCCCGGAGGACTGCGCCTACTGCCCGCAGGCGGCGCGCTATCGCACCGGCGTCGCAGCCGAACCGCTGCTCGATCTCGACGCGGTGATCGCCGCGGCCCGGGCCGCGAAGGCCGCCGGCGCCTCGCGCTTCTGCATGGGGGCAGCCTGGCGCGGCCCGAAGCAGAAGGATCTCGAGCAAGTCGCCGACATGGTCCGCGCGGTAAAGGCGATCGGATTGGAGACCTGCGCGACGCTCGGCCTGCTCCGCGAGGGTCAGGCGGAGACCCTCGCGAAAGCGGGGCTCGACTACTACAACCACAACCTCGACACCGCGCCGGAGTTCTACGGCGAGATCATCCGGACGCGCGTTTATCAGGATCGCCTGGACACCCTCGCGAGGGTGCGGGAGGCCGGCATCCGCGTATGCTGCGGCGGCATCGTCGGGATGGGCGAGTCGCGCGCGGTGCGCGCCGGCCTGATCGCGGCGCTCGCGAACCTCGACCCGCCGCCGGAGTCGGTGCCGATCAACGAGCTGGTGCAGGTCGAAGGCACGCCGCTCGCGGACGCGCCGAAGCTCGACTGGACCGAGTTCGTGCGGACGATTGCGGTCGCGCGGATCACGATGCCGGCCAGCGTGGTGCGGCTCTCCGCGGGGCGGCGCGAGATGCCCGAGGCGGTGCAGGCGCTCTGCTTCCTCGCCGGGGCGAACTCGATCTTCTACGGCGACCGGCTCCTCACGACGGGCAATCCCGACGCCGCGGCCGACCGGGCGCTCCTCGCCAAGCTCGGACTCGAGCCGCTGGAATGAGCCGCTGGCTCGACCGGCGGGCGGCGCGCCGCTGGTTCGAGCGCGCCGCGGCCGGGGCCGGCGACGATCCGGTCGCGCGCGAGGTCGAGCGGCGGATGGCGTCGCGGCTCGAATACGTGAAGCTCGCGCCCCGGCGCATCCTCGACGTGGGCTGCGGCGTGGCGCGCGGTGCCGCGCTGCTCCGCAGCCGGTACCCGCGGGCGAAGATCGTGCTGGCCGATTCGGCGCTCGAGCTCGTCCGCAGCGGGCGCAGGGCGCAGCCGATCACCGTGCGCGCGCGGTCGGCCTTCGGCGCCGCGCCGGTCGACTTCCTGTGTGCCGACATGAGCGCGCTCCCGTTCGCGACCGGCGCCTTCGGCATGCTCTGGTCGAACCTCGTGCTCGCCTGGGCGGATGACCTGGCCGCCGCCTTCGCCGAGTGGCACCGCGTGCTCGAGGTCGGCGGCCTGCTCATGTTCTCCTCCTACGGCCCGGACACGCTCAAGGAACTGCGGACGGCGTTCGCCGCCGCCGGTCCCGGACCGCACGTGCACCCGTTCGTCGACCTGCACGATCTCGGCGATGCGCTCGTCGCGACCGGTTTCAGCGATCCGGTGATGGACATGGAAATGCTGACCGTGACCTACGACCGGGCCGCCGCACTGTTCGCCGATCTGCGGGCGACCGGGCAACGGAACGCGCTCCTCGCGCGCCCGCGCGGGCTCACCGGCCGGCACGCGTGGGAGCGAATGGTCGCGTCCTATGCGGCGCTCGCGCGCGACGGACGCGTGCCGGCGACGTTCGAGATCGTGTATGGCCACGCGTGGAAGGCGGCGCCGCGCGTGACCGCGGACGGCCGCGCCATCATCCGTTTTGATCGGCCGCGCAGGACTGGATAAACCGACTGATCGCGCTCAACTTTTCGCCGGCGTCTCGCTTGCTGCGCGGGGCCGCGGTGTGCTACCTTAGCGCGCCTTGACGCGGCGCTTCCACGCTGGGCTAGCGCGAGAGTCGAACGGCCATCGGGGAGGCGCCCGCGCGCACCTTCGGGCACGAAGACCCCTCGAGCATGAACGACGCGCGCATTGATGTCCGGACGGCCGGAGCCGGTTCCGGCTTCAGCCTCACCGTGAAGCGGAACTGCTCGATCTCGCCGCAGGCGCTGCTGTGGCTGCTCGCGTTCACGGCGTGCCTGTCGTTCGCGATCGGCATCGGGTTTGCGCTGTTCGGGGCGTGGCCGATCCTGCCGTTCGTCGGGCTCGAGGTCGCGGCGCTGGCGGGCGCGTTCTACGTCAACGGGCGGCACGCCACGGATTTCGAGCGGATCACGCTCGCGGACGGGCTGCTGGTCGTGGAGATCCGCGACGGCGACCGCGTCGCGGAGCACCGCTTCAATCCGCACTGGGTGCGGCTGGTGGTGAGCGACGCCGGGCGGGACGCACGGCTCGCACTGCGGTCGCAGGGCACCGAGCTCGGGATCGGGCGCCACCTCGACGCGCCGGGTCGCGAGAAGCTCGCAAGCGAGCTGCGCGGGCGACTCGCGGCGGGGATTGCAGACTGACAAGAAGGAACCGGGGAGCCGATGGGAAAGATGTCGAGACTGACTTGCGCCGCGGCGGGAGCCGTCTTCGCGTTCCACTCCGGGCTCGCGGCCGCCCAGCACAACCTGCAGCCGCCGGTGACGCCGGTCGCGCGCGACATCTACGACCTGCATCTGCTGATGCTCGGCATCTGCGCGGTGATCTTCGTCGGCGTCTTCTCGGTGATGGTCTATTCCATCTACGCGCACCGCAAGTCGGTCGGACACAAGGCGGCGCCGTTCCACGAGAACACCACCGTCGAGATCGTGTGGACGATCATCCCGTTCTTCATCCTGATCGGCATGGCCTGGCCGGCGACCAAGGTGGTGCTGGCGATGAAGGACACGTCGAGCCCGGACATCACCATCAAGGCCACGGGGTATCAGTGGAAATGGGGCTACGACTACCTCAAGGGCGAAGGCGAAGGCATCAGCTTCGTCGCCAATCTGGCGACGCCCCTCGACCAGATCTACGGGCGCACCCAGAAGGGCGAGCACTACCTTCTCGAGGTCGACCAGAACCTGGTGGTCCCGGTCGGCAAGCGGATCCGGCTGCTGCTGACCGCCGGCGACGTGATCCACGCCTGGTGGGTGCCGGCGTTCGGCGTCAAGCAGGACGCGATCCCGGGGTTCGTCCGCGACACCTGGTTCAAGGCCGAGAAGGAGGGCGTCTTCCGCGGCCAGTGCGCCGAGCTCTGCGGCAAGGACCACGGCTTCATGCCGATCGTCGTCGAGGTCGTCTCGCCCGAGAAGTACGCGGCGTGGGTCGGCGACCAGAAGAAGAAGATGGGCGCCGCCGCGGACGATCCCGCCAAGCAGTGGTCGCTCGCCGAGCTGCTCGAGCGCGGGAAGAAGGCCTACGAGGCGAATTGCCAGGCCTGCCACCAGGCGACCGGGGCGGGGATCCCGAACGCCTTCCCGTCGCTCGTCGGCTCGAAAGCGGTGCTCGGACCGAAGGACGAGCAGATCAAGCTCGTGCTGCAGGGCCGGAAGCACGTGTACACCAAGACCTCCGAGATGCCGCCGCAGGCGAACCTCTCCGACGCCGACATCGCGGCCGCGCTGACCTACACGCGCAACACCTGGGGCAACAAGACCGGCGAGGCGATCCAGCCCGCCGAGGTCAAGGCGGCCCGGAAGTAAGGCTTCGGGAATCAGGAGCAACTCGATGAGCGCAGTCCTCGACCACCACGACCACCACGACGACCACGCCCACCACCCGAGCGGGATCATGCGGTGGATAACGACCACCAACCACAAGGACATCGGCACGCTGTACCTGTGGTTCAGCGGGATCATGTTCCTGATCGGCGGCGTCCTGGCGCTCGGCATCCGCGCCGAGCTGTTCATGCCCGGCCTGCAGGTCTGGAATCCCGAGTTCTTCAACCAGCTCACCACGATGCACGGCCTGATCATGGTGTTCGGAGCGATCATGCCGGCGTTCGTCGGGTTCGCGAACTGGCAGGTGCCGATGATGATCGGCGCCCCCGACATGGCGTTCGGGCGCCTGAACAACTGGAGCTTCTGGCTGCTGCCGTTCGCCGCGTCGCTGCTCGTCATCTCGTTCTTCGTGCCGGGCGGTGCCACCGGCGCCGGCTGGACCCTCTACGCGCCCCTCACCGTGCAGATGGGGCCGGGAATGGATCTCGCGATCTTCGCGGTGCACATCCTGGGCGCGTCCTCGATCCTGGGATCGATCAACATCATCACCACGATCCTCAACATGCGGGCCCCCGGCATGACGCTGATGCGGATGCCGCTGTTCGTCTGGACCTGGCTGATCACCGCATACCTCCTGATCGCGGTGATGCCGGTGCTCGCCGGCGCGGTGACGATGACGCTGACCGACCGGCACTTCGGCACCTCGTTCTTCAACGCCGCGGGCGGCGGCGACCCGGTGATGTTCCAGCACATCTTCTGGTTCTTCGGGCATCCCGAGGTGTACATCATGATCCTGCCCGGGTTCGGGATCATCTCGGCGATCATCCCCGCGTTCGCGCGCAAGCCGCTGTTCGGCTACTCGTCGATGGTGTACGCCACCGCGTCGATCGCGATCCTGTCGTTCATCGTCTGGGCGCACCACATGTTCACCGTCGGGATGCCGGCCGCGGGGCTGCTGTTCTTCATGTACGCGACGGTGCTGATCGCGGTGCCGACCGGGGTGAAGGTCTTCAACTGGCTCGCCACGATGTGGCGCGGGGCGATGACCTTCGAGACGCCGATGCTGTGGGCGTGCGGCTTCATCTTCGTGTTCACGATGGGCGGCTTCACCGGGCTGATCCTCGCGATCGTGCCGGTCGACATCCAGCTGCAGGACACCTACTACGTGGTCGCGCACTTCCACTACGTGCTGGTCGCCGGGTCGCTGTTCGCGATCTTCGGCGGCGTGTACTTCTGGCTGCCGAAGTGGTGCGGCCGGATGTACGACGAGACGCTCGGGAAGTGGCACTTCTGGCTGAGCATGATCTTCTTCAACATCACCTTCTTCCCGATGCACTTCCTGGGGCTCGCCGGCATGCCGCGGCGGATCCCGGACTACGCGCTGCAGTTCGCCGACTACAACCTGATCGCGTCGATCGGCGCGTTCGGCTTCGGCTTCTCGCAGCTCCTTTTCTTCTGGGTGGTCCTGAAGTGCACGGTGCTCGGGCAGGGCGAGAAGGCGCCGGCGAACCCGTGGGAGGGCGCCGATACGCTCGAGTGGACGCACCTGCCTTCGCCGCCGCCGTACCACAGCTTCGAGACCCCGCCGGTGATCCGGTAGCGCGCGGGTGACAAGCGACGGAGCCGCGGTGGCGCTCTCGAACAACGCGAAGACGGCGCTCGTGCTCGCATCGATCGTCCTGGTGTTCTTCTTCGGCATCATCCTGAAGTACTGGGTGCTCGCATGACGCCGGATGCGGCGACCGGACGCGCCAACCGGCGGCTGCTCGCGAAGCTCGTCGTGATCGCGTGCGCGATGTTCGGGTTCGGCTTCGCGCTCGTGCCGCTCTACGAGAAGATCTGCGAGGTCACCGGCATCCGCAGCCCTGCGAAGCCGGACGCGCCGGTCGCGAGCACTCAGGTCGACGGCGCTCGGCTGGTGACGATCGAGTTCGACTCGAACACCCACCAGCTCGGCTGGGTGTTCCGGCCGGTGCAGCGCAGCGTCCGGATCCATCCGGGCGAGCTCGCGACCGTCGCCTACGAGGTGCGCAATCCGCTCGACCGGCCGGTGACCGGGCAGGCGGTGCCGAGCTTCGGGCCGCTGTACGCGGGGCGGTACTTCAAGAAGATCGAGTGCTTCTGCTTCACGCAACAGACGCTCGGGCCGGGCGAGGTGCGGGAGATGCCGGTCATGTTCGTCGTCGACCCGGCGCTGCCGAAGGACGTTCACACGATCACGCTGTCGTACACCTTCTTCGAGGTGGCCGCGGCGGCGGGTCGGCGGAGCTGACGCGACCGGATGGAGACCTCGGTCATGACGCAGGCGCCCAGGAAGGCCGGGCCGCTGCAGGTCGCGAAGGCGGTGTTCTGGTCGTTCCTCGGCATCCGCCGGCGCGCGGAGCACGAGGCCGACGCGGTGCGGCTCACGCCCGCGCAGGTGATCGTCGCCGGCCTGATCGGCGCGGCGTTCTTCGTCGGGACGCTGGTCGTGATCGTGAAGCTCGTGATCGGCCGCGCCGCCTGATTGACAACGCCTCCAGGGAGGGGAAATGACGCTCGCGAAGACCGAACACTATTTCGTGCCCCAGCCGTCGGCCTGGCCGGTGGTGGGCTCGATCGCCCTCTTCCTGATGGCGGCCGGGGCCACGATCTGGTTCAACGGCGCGGGCTGGGGCGCCTACGTGGTGCTCGGCGGCTTCCTCGTGCTCGTCTACATGATGTTCGGCTGGTTCGGCAAGGTCATCGGCGAGTCCGAGGGCGGCCGCTACAACCATCAGGTCGACGTCTCGTTCCGCTGGGGGATGAGCTGGTTCATCTTCTCGGAGGTGATGTTCTTTGCGGCGTTCTTCGGCGCGCTCTATTACGCCCGCGCGTTCGCGGTCCCGTGGCTGGGCGACCTCGAGAGCAAGCTCCTGTGGCCGGACTTCTCGGCGCAGTGGCCGACCGCCGGCCCGGGGTTCGACGAACCGTTCACCCCGATGGCGGCATGGGGGATCCCCGCGCTCAACACCCTGCTGCTCCTGTCCTCCGGGGTCACGGTGACCTGGGCGCACTGGGCGCTCAAGATGAACAACCGGCCGCAGCTCATCCTCGGGCTCATCGCGACGATCGCCCTGGGCGTGACCTTTCTCGGCTTCCAGGCCTACGAGTACATCCACGCGTACGCCGATCTCAACCTGAAGCTGACGACCGGCATCTACGGATCGACGTTCTTCATGCTGACCGGCTTCCACGGCTTCCACGTGACGATCGGCGCCATCATGCTCACCGTGATCCTCGCGCGCTGCATCGCCGGGCATTTCCGGCCCGACCATCACTTCGCGTTCGAGGCGGTCTCGTGGTACTGGCACTTCGTCGACGTCGTCTGGCTGCTGCTGTTCGTGCTGGTCTACTGGCTTTGAGGCGCCCGGCGGAAACGGACCGGGGGAGGAGCGACTCGCCAAGGGCGAGAGAACAACGAGGAGGGGGCACCCGCGAGGGTGCATTTGGGAGCGCCGCACACCGTGCGGCGTCTTTTTTTCCGCGCCCCGGCCGCCTCCGGTTCGGTCAGGTGATCCGCCCGGTGATGAAGCCGAGCTTGTAGCCGATCATCAGCAGGAGGAACAGCGCGATCGACAGCCCGACCCGCACGGCGAGCGCCTTGACGGTGCGCGTCGACTGCCCCTTGTCGCGGATCAGGAAGAACAGCGCCGACCCCAGCGAGAACAGGATCAGGGCGATGATTGCGAAGACGAGGTACCGCATGGACGCCGCGCGGCGATGCTGCTCCCAGTCTAGACGAGCACCCGCGCCTTTGCCAGGAACCGGATGCCCGTGAGCGGTGGCTGGACCTTCCGGCCGAGCGTCGCGGTCACGATTGCAGCGATCGCCTGCTGTGCGCTCACCCTCGCGCTCGGGCTGTGGCAGACGCGCCGCGCAGCCGAGAAGGAAGCCCTGCAGCTCGAGTACGACCGGCTGTCGGCCGCGCCGCCGGCCCGGCTGCCGACACAGCCGGTCGCCGCTGCGGAATACGCGCTGCGGCGGGTCGTCGCGCGCGGCGAATACGCCGATCAGTTCACGATCCTCCTCGACAACCGCGTGCACCGCGGTCGCGCGGGTTTCCATGTGCTGTCGCCGCTGCGGATCGCCGGCGGGAACGTGTACGTCCTCGTCAACCGCGGCTGGGTCGCCGCGGGGCGGACTCGGGCGGACCTGCCCGAGGTCACCGCCCCGGCCGGCGAGCAGTCCGTCGAGGGCACCGCCGTTCTGCCGCCGGCGCGCGCCTACGAGCTGGCGGCCGAGACGGCGCCGGGGCGGGTGTGGCAGAACCTCGTGCTGGAGCGCTACCGCACCTGGTCGGGGCTCGAGCTGCAGCCGCTGGTGATCCAGCAGACCGGCGATGCCCGGGACGGACTGGCGCGCGAATGGGATCGACCCGATGCCGGGGTGGACCGGCACCGCAGCTATGCGCTGCAATGGTTTGCGCTCGCGGCCCTGACTGTCGTGCTGTATGTCGTCCTCAACTTCAGGCGGCGCGCGGGCGACGCCGCCTGACGCGCGCGCCGCGGTGCGGCGCCGCGGACGGCTGATCGCCGCGGCGATCCTCGTCGTCTGCGCGCTGCCGCTCGGCGCGGCGCTCGTCGCCTATTACTTCTTCCCGCCCGCCGGCCGGACCAACTACGGCGAGCTCCTCGAGCCGACGCCGCTCCCCGGCGTCGCGACCGC
>Ga0233416_10000138_pt1 | contig 20939 bp, 16 predicted proteins | sample Sediment_Towuti__2_FD_188638 | JGI IMG/M metagenome (GOLD analysis project Ga0233416, IMG submission 188638) | Sediment microbial communities from Lake Towuti, South Sulawesi, Indonesia - Sediment_Towuti_2014_0_MG | ecosystem: Environmental > Aquatic > Freshwater > Lake > Sediment | place... | reverse complement strand
CGCGCGCTCTCGAGGCGGAGACGGGTCGGGATCCCGTACAGAGCCTCCAGGGCGAGCGCCACCTCGAGCAGGTCGGCGTTCCCGGCGCGCTCCCCCATCCCGTTGACGGTGCCGTGGACCCACGTCGCACCCGCCTGCACGGCCGCGATCGCCGCCGCGGTCGCCAGCCCGAAGTCGTCGTGCCCGTGCCAGTGGACGGGCACCTCGTAGTCGAGGCGCTCGGCGACGTCGTTCACGAGGAACGCTGCCGCCTCGGGTGTCGCGATCCCGAGCGTGTCCACGACGACGACCTCGGCCGCCCCCGCCTCCGCAGCCGACTCGTAGGCGATCCGCACGAACTCGACGTCCGCCCGTGTCGAGTCGACGCCGAAGAAGGCGACCCGGATCCCGTGCCCCACGGCGAAAGAGACCGCGCCCGTGATCCGCTCGAGCATCGTCTCCCGCGAGACTCCGAGCGCCGCGAGCTTCCCGTCGGAGATCGGGCTCTCGATCACGGACGCCTGCAGGCCCAGCTCGACCAGCGCCTCGACGTCGGCCGGGACCGCGCGGGAGAAGCCCCAGACCTCGGCGGAGAGCCCTGCCTCCAGGATCAGCGCGATCGCACGCCTGTCGTCCTCGGAGACGCGCGGGAAGCCGGCCTCGATCCGGTCGATGCCCGCCTCGTCGAGCGCCTTCGCGATCGCGAGCTTGTCCTCCGGGGAGAGCACGACACCCACGCTCTGCTCCCCGTCGCGGAGCGTCGTGTCGTAGAGGCCCACCGTCACGTGCGGCTGCGGCTCGAGCGCCTTCGCGTTCAGGTCGCCGGTCCACAGCTTGGAGCGGTCGAGCGTCATGCCTGCACGACGCCGTCCGGGAAGGACGAGAGCTTCTCGGCGCCGTCGCTCGTGATCACGAAGTTGTCCTCGACGCGCAGGCCGCCGCCTCCGTTCCAGTAGCACCCGGGCTCGATCGCGAGCACCATCCCCTCGGCGATCTCGCCCTCTCCTGCCTGATGCGCGTACGGCGGCTCGTGCGCCCGGGCGCCGACGCCGTGACAGACCGGGTGCGACGGCTGGCCGGCAAAGCCGAGCGCCTCGATGCCCGTCCGGATGCGGCGGTCGAGCTCCGCCAGGCTCGCTCCGGGACGCGCGAAGTCGACCGCGTCCCCGTACACGGCGAGCAGGCCCTGCTCGAGCTCGCGGTAGGGCTGCGCGAGCTCGCCGACGACGAGGTTCTTCGTGTGGTCGCACCAGTAGCCGTCGGCGCAGACCCAGATCTCGAAGAGCGTGGGCTCGCCGTCGACGACCGGCCGTGACGTGGTCGCCGTGAAGGTCTTGATCCCTGCGCCGGACCAGACGAGCGAGAAGCCGAGCGCGAGCTCGACCTTCCCCTCCCAGCCCGTACCTTCCCCGTGGACGAAGCCTTCCCACTCGGCGGCGATCTCGGCCTCGCTCATCCCCGGCTCGATCACGTGACGGCAGTGCTCCATCGCCGCGGCCGCGATCTCGTTCGCGAGGCCCATGCGCTCGAGCTCCTGGCCGGTCTTGAGCGCCCGCGCCTCGGCGAGGAGCGGCGTCGCGTCCTGCGCGTCGCCGAACGCGCGGAACCACTCGGCGGTGAACGTCGTCGGCTCTCCGACCATGCGGTCGGAGGCCTGCGTGCCGAGCGAGAGCTCGAGCCCGATCGTCCCGTACGCCGAGGCCGCTTCCCTCGCGAGGTCGAGCGTCCGCGCGAGTGGCGGCCTCGGGTCCGACGGGTCGTACCCCTTGACCAGACGGAGGTCGCGCGTCCAGGAGGTTCGCGCCGCGTCCTCCTCGGACGCCTCGAGGCAGATCAAGGACGGCTCGCTCTCACGCGGAAAGACGCAGGCGTCGTAGCCCTTCATCCCCCAGAAGCTCGTCAGATAGAGGACGTTGTCGGGGGCCCGGACGACGAGCGCGTCGAGGCCGCGCTCGGCCATGAGCGCGCGTACGCGCTCGAGCTTCGCGTCGTCCCGCGGCCAGCTCACCCGCGCGGCACCACGTTCAGAACGGGAGGAACTGGAGAGGCGAGTGCGCCACGTCCGACAGGTTTGCCTCGATGCGGACGTCCGCGTCTTCTGGAAGCTCACCCTCGAGTCGCGCCGCGAGCTCCTCGGCCCGCTCCTCGGTGAGAACACCGACGACGACGTACCGCCAACGTCGCTTCACCGCCGCTCCTTCGGTTGCGAGGCGGCCCGCGAGCTCTGTCGCGGCGGTGCGGCTGGGCAGGTGCACGACGACGTGCCAGTCGAAGTCCCCTTCCGCGGCGGCCTCCGCCGCTTCGGCCGCCTCCCGCGCCGCCATCTCCGCCGCCTCCTCCTCAGGGGTAGACGGGAGCGGCGCCGACACGTCCTTCCAGGCCTCCTCGATCGGGTGCCAGCGCGTCACCCGGACTTCCGCCGTGTCGACGAGGTCTCTCGCCGTCTGCTCGGCGCTCCGCGCCTGGGCCTCGGTGTTCGAATAGAGGAAGACGTGTCGCCCGTCCCGCGTCACCATCACGCCCTCGAGCCCCGCGGCCGCCGGAGCCTCCGCGCGCAGCCGTTCTTGGAGCGCGGAGGCCTCCTCCTCGCCGGCGAGCTCTACCTCGACGCGGAAGTCCTCCATCGCCTCCGACGCTACCAGCGGACGCGCGGCGGAGGCGGCACGCCGTGCGCCTCCTCCCAGGAGATCACGGGGTTGCGGAGCACGCCGATCCGCTCGATCTCCGCTTCGATCACGTCGCCGGGCCGCAGGTAGAGCGAGGCGGCGTCGGGCGAGAACCCGGCCACGCCCGACACCGTTCCGGTCGAGAGGACGTCTCCCGCCGAGTACCCGAGCGGCGAGTAGTGGCTCAGGATCTCGGGGATCGTGACGCTCATCCGGCCCGAGTGCGAGGTCTGGCGCACGTCGCCGTTCACGCGGAGCTCCATCGCGAGGTCGTGCGGGTCGGGGATGTCGTCGGGCGTGACGATCCACGGGCCGAGCGGGCAGAAGGTGTCGATCGCCTTGCAGAACGAGAAGACGCCGGAACGCATCTCGCGGCGCTGGATGTCGCGGGCGGTGACGTCGTTGAAGATCACGTAGCCCCCGATGTAGTCGGTGGCTTCCTCGGGCGGGAACCACCTCCCGTTCTTGCGGATGACGACCGCGAGCTCGAGCTCGTAGTCGAGCTCCTCGGTCAGGTGCTCCGGGTACACGACCGGTTCGTCGGGGCCGACGATCGCGTCCACGTTCTGGAAGAAGACGATCCAGGGCGCGATCTCGTGCGTCCAGCCGACCCGCTTCGACTCCTCTTCGTGCTCGCGGAAGTTGCCGGCGGTGTGGAAGAGCTTCTTCGGGACGATCGGCGAGCGGAGCCGTGTCTCGGCGAGCGGGACGCGCTCTCTCGTCTCGTCCGCTCCGCCATGCTGGAAGTAGGCGCGCATCGTGGGGGCGTCGAGGACCGCGATCTCCTCGCCGTCGAGGACGCCGACACGTCCCTCGCCCTCGCCGAAGGTGACGAGCTTCACGCCACCCCGCAGACCTTCATCGCCGCGCGGGCATACACCTCGGCAGTCTTGACGAGGCCGTCGATCTCGAGGTTCTCGCCCTTCACCGTGTCCAGGAGCCCGCTGGACGTCCCGTAGTTCACGGTCGGGATCCCGTACCGGGTCAGCACGGAGGCGTCCGAGAACCAGCGCGTCACGTCGCGTCGGGGCGGCGACCCGAACACCTCGGCGTGCGCGGCCTCGAGTGCGCTCACGAGCGGGTGGTCCTCGGCGATCTCGGCGCCGGGCGCCGTCACGTACACCTCGCCTTCGACCCCGTGCTCCGGGAAGCGCTCCGCGAGTCCCCGCACCATGTCGAGCACCTGCCGGCGTGCGACCGGCATGTCCTTCGTCGGCGGTACCCGGACGTCGAGGAAGAGATCGGTGCGGTGCGGTGTCCGCGACACCCGCCACCCGAACCCGCCCTCGATGCCTCCCACGTTCACGATTGCCCTCGTCCCGCGGTATGCATTCTCCGGGTCGTCCTCCCAGCTCGGGATCCACTCGAGCACTGCCTCGAGCACGTCGCGCATGCGGAGGATCGAGTTGAGGTTCCGCTTCCCCTCGCTGAACGCCGTGTGGACGAAGGGCCCGTGGGTCGAGATGCGGAGCCAGAGCGAGCCGAAGTGGCCGACCACGACCTTGGACTCGGTCGGCTCCCCGAGGATGCACATGTCCGCGACACCGCCGTGCGTCACGAGATGCCGTGTGCCGGCGGCGTAGCCGCGGAACTCCGCCCCCTGCGCGTCGCCCCACTGGGCCTTCTCGATCTCCCCGCTCACTGCGGCGATCAACACGTCGCCCCGCAGCCGCACGCGGGCGTCGCGGAGCGCCCGCAGCGCCTCCACGTAGCACGCGAGCGCCCCCTTCATGTTCGAGATCCCGAGCCCGTAGAGGCGCCCGTCCTCGACCAACGCGGTCGGCTGGAACCCCGGGACGTGCGCGAGCCACGCCTCCCTGCCCGAGTACGACGTGTCCAGGTGCCCGTTGAACATCAGGCTCGGCCCCCCGCCCGCGCCCGGCTTCGTCCCGAGCACGTTCGCGCGGCCGTCCTCGACCTGCTGCCACTGCACTCGAAGGCCCATCTCCGCGAACGTCTGCGCCATGAGCTCGGCCATCGCCTGCTCGGAGCCCGTGAAGCTCGGCGTCCCGATCGCCCGGCTCGCCCACTCCACCAGGCGGTCACGATCAACGGAGATCTTCGGCAGCCCTGCTGTCATCCCACGCGGATCCTAGGCTCGAAAGTACGGCAGCACTTCGGAGCCGAAGAGGCGGATCTGGTCGCGGCGGCGGTCGCCCCAGAGCTCGAGCATGACGTGGGTGCAGCCGGCCTCGCGGTACTCGTCGATTGCTGCGACGCAGTCCGCCGGCGTGCCCGCGATCGGCTTGCAGCGGTCGAGAAGTGAGTCCGTCACCTGCGCCTTCGCGGCCAGGCGCCCACCGTGCTCCATCGCCTCGGCGACCGGCGCGAGCTCCTCCATCTCGATCCCGGCCAGCTCGAGGAGCGTGTCGGCGGCGCCCTTGATGTTCTGGAACTTGTTCGCGAGGTACATGCCCGCGATCTCGCGCGCGCCGTCGCGACCCGCATCCCGGTCCGACTCGTGGATGGAGGCGACGATCGTGCAGCCGATGTCGATGTCCGCGCCCACGTTCTCGCGCGTGTAGCGGACGAAGGCGGGCGTCGTGATCGAGGGCGTGAGGCAACCGTCGGCGATCTCGCCCGCGAGCGCCTGCATCCGCGGCGCGGTCGCGGCCACGTAGACGGGCGGCACGTCGCGAGGCGTGAGCGCATTGGGAGCGAGCCCCGGCACGGAGGCGCTCCACGTGTCCCCGGTGTACTCGAACGGCTCGCCGGAGAGCACGCCGCGCACGATCGCGACCGCGTCGCGCATCGGGCCAAGCGTACGCGTCGTCTGGGAACGGGTGTTGTTGAGGAAGATCTTCGAGGTCCCGAAGCCGAGGAGGAAACGCCCCGGGCCTGCCGCCTCCTGCACGACCCGCGCGTCCATCGCCACCTGCACCGGGTGGCGCGTGAAGGGCGAGATGATCCCCCAGCCGATCGTGAGGCGCTCCGTCTCGCGGGCCATGAGCGCGGAGACGACCGTCGAGGAGCGCGCCTCCATCCCGTGCTTGCGCCACCAGGGGTAGGCCTCGGCGAGCCAGATGGTGTCCAGCCCGGCCTCGTCCAGGACCCGCGCCGAGGCGAGCATCTCCTCGAGCGGCTCCATCGTCAGCTGCATGACGCCGACCCGGAACGGCGGCGACACGCCCGCTCGCCTTCCCCTTCTAGGTCCCGCCGCCCGCCGCGGCTTCCGTCACCCGCTGCTCGAGCGCGGCCAGCACCTGGGTGACCTGCTGGTTCACGATCGGCTGGAGCACGCGCTGGCCCATCGCCCCGACCGGTCCGGCGATCTTGACGTCCGCCTCCCAGTCCATCGAGGTGCCTTCGCCGGCATCGGAGAGCGTGAACGAGGTCGTCATGTCCATGAGCGCACCCACTCCCTGGCCCTTCGCGCGCATGGCCGCGAACTCGAGCGGGCGCTCTTCGAGGCGCTCGAAGTTGATCGTCATCTTCAGGCCGCCCAGCCCGAGGGGGACCTTCACCTTCGCGGTCCAGTGCCGCTCGTCCGTGATCTCGAAGCTCTCCACCCCGGGCATGAGCCCCGCCATCTCCGACGGATCGTTGATCACGCTCCAGACGATCTCCCGCGGTGCGGACAGCTCCTTGGTGCCGCTCACGATCACGTCGAGATCACCTCCACTCCGGCGCGGGTCGCATCGGGATCCTGCAGCATCGCCCACACGCGGTGCGGCGGGTTGCAGCTGGTCGTGACGATCGGCCGTCCGGCCGGTTCGAGCGCGTCCTGGATCGCAGCGCAGAGGCAGTGGATCCCGCCGCCTCCTCCCTCGCCCATGCCTTTCGCCCCGAGCGGGGCGACGGGCGACGGCGACTCCATCGCGCCCGTCTTGAGCGGGGGCATGTCCAGCGCGTGCGGCACGTGGTAGTCGTAGAAGTTGGCAGTCAGGAGCGTTCCCTCCTCGTCGTAGACGAACTCCTCGGACAGCGCGGCGCCGATCGCGTGCGCGGTCGCGCCGTGAACCTGGCCCTCGACGATCTGCGGATGGATACGGACGCCGCAGTCGTCGACGGCGGCGTAGTCGACGATCTCGACCTCGCCCGTCTCGGGATCGACCTCCACCACCGCTGCGTGGATCTGGGTCGCGTAGGTGAGCGTGAGCTGGCCGGTCTTGCGCTCCTTGTCCACGACCCCGAAGTACGGCCGGCAGACGTAGCGGTGGTTGAGCGTCGGGTTGAAGTCTGGCGGCAGGAAGGCGTTGTTCGCGTTCACGATCGCCCCCAGGGCCATGAAGGGGAGCGCCGCCTCCTCGGGGCCGTCCTTGATCCGGGCGAAGCCGTCGGCGAGCTCGATCGCCTCCTCGGGCGCCTGCAGCACCGCGGCTGCGAGCTGGATCATCTCCGCCCGGAGCAAATCGGCCGCCCCCTTCACGGCGCCGAGGCCCGTGAACGCGAACTGGCTCGCGTACGTGCCCGAGAACCCCGCGTGCGAGTTGAACCACGTGTCGTGGCCGCGCCGGACGTTCACCTGGTCGGGCGAGCAGCCGAGGATGTCAGCGACCACCTGCGCGGCCGTCGTCTCGTGCCCCTGCCCCTGCGGGACGGTTCCCAGCGTGACGACGACCTCGCCGAAGATGTCGAGCTTCACCGAGGCGGCCTCGTTGTTCCCCGAGAACTGGAGGTCCGGATTGAGAAGCGTCGACTGCCCGAAGTTGTTCGTCCCGGAGTCGAGCGTCGAGCCGATCCCGAAGCCGAGCAGCTTCCCGCGGGCGGCCGCCTCCGCACGGCGCTCGTCGATCGAGCCGTGGTCGATCAGGTCGAGCGCGATGTCGAGCGCGGCCGCGTAGTCGCCGGAGTCGTAGACGCAGCCGTTCGGCGTCTCGTACGGCATCTGCTCGGTCTTCACGTAGTTCCGCCTGCGGATCTCGACCGGATCGAAGCCGAGCTCGTGCGCGACGATGTCGACGATCCGCTCGGTCAGCCAGAGGTGCTGCATCCGGGAGTACCCGCGGTTCGGCGAGACCGGCGACTTGTTCGTGCAGACCTGCGTGAAGTCGACGCGGACGTTCCGCCACGCGTACAGGCCGGGCGTCACCTGCGCCCAGATGATGCAGCCGAGCGGCTCGTAGCGCGGGAACGCGCCGCAGTCGTCGATGGCGCGTACCTTGAACCCGGTCATCGTCCCGTCGGCCTTCACCGCCACCTCGACGTCCAGGAACGTGCGCTCGTTCCCGTGCGCGTTGGCCATGTGCTGGTCGGTCCGCCACTCCGTCCACTGCACGGGTCGGCCGAGCTTCCGCGCGAGCAGGCAGAGGACGACGTACTGCGGGTGGAGGCAGATCTTGTTCCCGAAGCCGCCGCCGATGTCGTGCGTGACGAAGCGGAGCTTGTCGATGCCGCAGCGCAGCGCGGGCGCCATCCAGATCGCCCCGACGCCGGGCATCTGGTGGTTGCAGGTGAGCGTCCACTCGCCCGTCCCCTTGTCGTACTCGACGAGCGCGCCCGCGCACTCGAGCGGCGTCGAGGAGAAGCGGTGGAAGTGGAGGCGCTCGATCTTGACGACGTGATCCGCATCGGCGAGCGCGGTGTCCACGTCGCCCCAGTCGAACACTCCCGTCCAGACGACGTTCGAGCCCGCGTCCTCGTGCAGGATCACCTCGTCGCGCAACGCCTCCTCGGCGTCGACGAGCACCGGGAGGGGCTCGTACTCGACCTCGACCAGGTCGGCGGCGTCGCGCGCGAGCTCGCGCGTCGCCGCGCACACGGCGGCGACGGGCTCTCCGCTGTGGCGCACCTTCCCGACCGCGAGCGCGTAATCCTTGATCAGCCCGCCGGGCTCGACGGACATCTCGAAGAAGGGGTCGGTCTGGATCGCGACCTCGTCGCCCGTGATCGTTCCGTACACGCCCTCGAGCTCGAGCGCCTTGGAGACGTCGATGGAGACGATCTTCGCGTGGCCGTACGGGGAGCGCACGAAGTGCACGTAGCCCATCCCGTGCCGGCGGACATCGTCGAAGAACGTCCCTTGACCCTGAACGAGCCGGCGGTCCTCCTTGCGCGGAATCGACTGGCCGACGAAGCCCCGCTTCAGGGTCGTGGCCGGCTGCTCGGTGACGGTGGTCACGCTCCCCCTCCGGCGGCCACGACCGCCTCGACGATGTTCACGTACCCGGTGCAGCGGCAGATGTTGGACCGCGGGGGAACCCATGGTTCCCCCGCGAGCCCCCTCCTTTGCCCTGCGCTGAGGAGCGCCGTCGTGCGACTCACGCGCCGCCCCCTCCGGCGGCCACGACCGCCTCGACGATGTTCACGTACCCGGTGCAGCGGCAGATGTTGCCCTGGAGCGCGTAACGCACCTCCTCCTCGGTGGGGTGCGGGGTCCGCTCCAGGAGTGCGGTCGCGCTCATCAGCATCCCCGGCGTGCAGTAGCCGCACTGGAGCGCATGGTGCTCGTTGAACGCGCGCTGGAGCCGCGTCAGCTCGCCGTCCGGAGCGAGGCCCTCGACCGTCGTGATCCTCGCGCCGTCCGCCTGCACCGCGAGGAGCATGCAGCTCTTGACCGGCGCCCCGTTCAGGTGCACCGTGCACGCGCCGCAGTTCCCGGTGTCGCAACCCACGTGCGTGCCGGTCAGGCCCAGGTCGTCGCGGATGAAGTGCACGAGGAGCCTCCGCGCCGGGACCTCGATCTCGACCGACTCGCCGTTGATCTCGACCGTCACGGGATGGCTCGACGCGGGCGCCGTCACTATGCGTCCCTTCTCTCGGCGGCCTGCAGGACGGCACGCACGGCCGACACCTCGGCGAGCTGTCGCCGAAAGTCGGCCGACCCGTGCACGTCCGAGGGAGGGTCGAGCGACGCGCCGAGGTCCTCGGCAGCAGCGAGGACGGCGGCTTCCGAGAAGTCGCCCGCGAGGAGCCGCTCCTCCATCGTGCTCGCGCGGACGGGGGTGGCGGCCACGCAGCCGAGCGCAACGCGGACGCCGTCCTCGGTGATCGTCGCGGCGGCGTTCGCGATGTACGTCCCGTGCCTCCCGATCGTGACGCCGGCCAGGCCGTCGCCGGCTCCGCTCGAGGGTCGGATCGCGATCTTCGTCAACAGCTCCCCTTCCCCGACCGCCGTCACGTAGACGCCCACGAAGAACTCGTCTGCCGTGACCGTCCGCTCGTGCTCCTGGCCGCGGACCGTGAAGACGGCGTCGAGGGCAACGAGCAGCGGCGGAAGGTGGTTCGTCGGATCCGCCACACAGACGTTCCCGCCGACGGTTCCGCGGTTCCGCACCTGGACGTCCCCGATCGTGGCGCAGACCTCGGCCAGGATGGGCCGGGCGACGTCGACCTCCGAGGAGGCCGTGATCTGCGCGTACGTCGCCATTGCCCCGATCTCGAGCATCCCGTCTGCGGAGAAGCCGATCGCCCGCAGCTCGTCGAGCCCATTGAGGTCGACGAGCACCTCGGGGGCGGCAGCCCGCGCCTTCATCACGTTGACGAGCGTCTGGCCGCCGGCGAGCGCGCGAGCCCCTTCGTACGCCGCGAGGAGTCTGACGGCCTCGTCGACGGTGTCCGGACGTGCGTACTCGACCTCGGGCAGCAGCACGACGAGATTCAGTCACACGGCGCCCGCGCATGTCAACCGGGATGGGTCGTCCACCGACGGCCTCCCGAGACGGGGGCGTCAGACCGTGCCGTACAGGGCCAGCACGATGCGCACGAACTCCCCCGTCTCGGCGTACACTCCGCGCTCCCGCACCGCTCTCGCTCCCTGGTACCAACCGGCGAGCGCGAGCCGCATGTCTCCGCCGAACTCGTCCAGCTGCCAGCGCAGGTAGCGAACGCCGGCGCGAACGTTGCCCTCGTACGTCCGCGGGGTGCGGAACCCGAGGAGCACCGTGTCCACGAACTCCCACGTCTCCGGGAGGAGCTGCATGACGCCGATCGCCCCGGCGCTCGAGACGACGTCTTGCTGGAAGCCGGACTCCATCCACGCCAGGGCCCGGGCGAGGCTCGGGTCGACGCCGTAGGCGCGCGACCACCGGTCGATCGCGGCCCGAACGGCATCGCGGCTGGCTGGCACGGAGGCGGCGACGCCCGGCGGGCGCAGCCGCGCGCCGGCCGGCAGGACGAGTCGCTGGCCCGGGACGATCACCTGCATCAGCGACAGCCCGTTCTCGCGCGCGAGCTGCCACGGGCTGACCTGGTATCGCGCCGCGATCGAGAAGAAGCTCTCCCCCGGGCGCACCGCATGCACGCGCACCGGCCCATGGCGTGCGAGGATCTTGAACGTCTGGAGCCCGGCGATCCCGTCGGCGACGAGCCCGTAACGGCGCTGGTAGCGGCGGAGCGCAGCTGCCGTCGACCCGGTGAACCTCCCGTCCACAGCGCTCCCCGGGAGCCCGTTTCTGCGCAATCGGAACTCCAGGACCGCGACGTCCCAGCCGATCGCGCCGACCGAGAGCTCGCGCTGGCCGAGGAGCGGTCGCCCCCACCTGCCGAGCGCGCGCCGCGTGCGCGGGCCGAACGACCCCGCGGGCTCGATCCGGTGCGCGCGCTGGAACGCCACGAGCGCGGCTGCCGTCGCCGGCCCGTGCACGCCGTCGATCGGCCCAGGGTCGAACCCGTGGGCGCGAAGCCCTACCTGGAGCGCGGCGATCCGAGGGGTGCCGGCGAACGCCTGCGGAGCGAGCGCAAGTACCCCGACGAACACCGCGACGCCGGCGACGGCGAAGCGACGCATATGCCTCGGTTCGCAGCCGACCGGCTGTCTCCTCCGGCCGGTCCTCCGAGCCGGGAGCCGGTGCGACCCGCGGCTACAATCTCGCGGCTGCGTTCCCCGGTAGCTCAATTGGCAGAGCATCCGGCTGTTAACCGGAGGGTTGTCAGTTCGAATCTGACCCGGGGAGCTGTTCGTGTGAGAGAAGGGGTTCGCAAGGGAAACGTGTTCTCCCCCGCGCCGAGGGCGCTCCCGCTGTCGATCGAGACGACGTAACCAGGCCCGATCTCGCCCCCGTGCCGTCCGGACCGCCTCAGCCTCCCACCGAGGTCGTGGCTCGCGGTGTTCCTGGCCCTCGGAGCGCCCTCAGCGGACCGGGAACCGGAACCGAGCGGTGACCGACTTTCCGCCGGAGCGGACGGTCATCGAGCCCGAGAGCGCCGTCGCGCCTCGGGGAACGACGAGCGTGCAGTACCCCGCTCCCGCGCGAACGCTTCCGGTCGCCCGAATCCGCTTCGCTCCCGCGAGCACGTTGCACGTCACCGTGCCCGACGCGATCGAGCGCTTCGTGTCGGATCTCGTCACCGGGGTGCTGATCGTGAACGACTCCCCGGCCCGCGGGCGGGCGGGCGTCGCCGTGACCTTGCCGATGATCAGGCGGAGGGCGGGCGCGTTCGCGAGGGTGTAACGCCAGAAGCGGCCGTTCTCGGGAGCGACGTCCGCCGCCACGATCAGCTCCGCCTCCTGGTTGATGTCCACAGCCGCGACGATGAAGCCGAACCGCGGGGTGTCGCCGAGCTCGCTGCGGTGCACGTCGATCGTGACGACGCCCCCGCTGCTCTGCCCGCGCACGAGCGTCGGCTTCGTGTCTGCCGCCCAGTCCATGTCCATGGGGCTCCACCGCCGTAGCAGCACCTCACCTCCGCTCATGGAGACCATGGCGTCCACTCCCCCCTGGCCGGTGGCCGCGCGGTTGTCGCTGTCGATGTTGACGGCGAGCACCGCGCTGCTCGGGAGCACGGTGTAGTTCGACGTGGAGATCGCGAACCGGATCCACCCGTCCTTCCCGTCGGTCACCCGTACCGACCCGATGTCCGGGGCGGCGTCGTTATCCGCCGCGGGATCCGAGTACGTCGTCTCCGAGGGACCTGCCCAGGCCGCCCGCCCGGTATCCGGCGCGAAGTCGGACGAGATGAACTCGGTCGTGAGGCTGAGGTTCTGGCTGCGCGCGGCCACCACGAGGAACCCGAAGGTCGAGGCGCCGCCGAGCTCGCTCTTCGGCATGGTGAGCGTGAGCACGCCCGCCTGGTACACGCCGACGAAGCCGGAGGCGGCACGCTCGACCAGCCGAGCCCCGTTCCACATGTAGAAAGCAACGGAGCCGTCCGACCGGTAGCGGACGAGCGCCTCGTCCCCGAGACTGCCCGTCTCGGGGTTCGAGTCGAGATCGAGCCACACGTTGAACCACGAGTCCGCCGGGAGGGTCGGGAAGTTCGACACCGCCACACGCAGCTCGATCGTTCCCGGAACCCGCTCCGCGAACGTGACCGACGTGATGTCCGGCGCGGGATTGTTGTCACCGATTCGATCCGAGAACGACGCCGCCCCTGAGGCAACGCCCGCAACGGCCATGACGCAAGCGCCGACCGCGCCCACGAGCGCCCTCTTCACGCCCCGTCCCCGGTGGGTTGCGTCGGACTCGTTCCGGAACCTTGGCCCAAACCGTTTGACATGTCAAACGAACGCTCGGTTCCGGCTGCGAGAATCGCATTCGTGCCGGGCCGCCTCGAGACGATCGGCCTCCAGCTTCGCGTCGCGAAGCGCCTCGCCCCCCGGAGGCGGGGAACCGTCGCGGAGAGGCTCGGGAGGCTCGACGACCGCCTCGTCTTCGTCGTCGGCTCGCCGCGCTCGGGCACGACCTTCCTCGCCGCCGCGATTGGCTCGCTGCCCGGCTTCGTCGACCTCGGCGAGGTCCCGCCCGTCAAGGCGACGGTCCCCGAGCTGGCCGGGCTCGAGCCACGCGAAGCGGCCCGCCGGCTCCGGCGCATCTTGGCGGTCGCACGACGCGTCGGGCTCGTCGGATCCGTCCGCGCAGTCGAGCAGACTCCCGAGCTTGCGCACCTCGTGGGCGCCATCGAGCTCGCCTACCCCGAGGCACGCATCGTGCACATCCTGCGCGACGGGAGGGATGTCGCCAGCTCGCTTCTCGAGAAGCCCTGGCTGCGTGCCGGGCGGTCGGGAGCGGACGATGCCGGCATCGCCTACGGCTCGTATGCGCGCTTCTGGGTCGAGCCCGAGCGGCGGGAGGAGTTCGAGCGTGCGAGCGACGCACGCCGTGCGGCCTGGGCCTGGCGGAGCTACGTGACGGCGGCGCGCGCGGCCGCGGCCGCCGTCGAAGTCCGTTACGAGCGACTCGCGGAGGACCCGAAAGCCGTCGCGGGCGTGCTCGCGGCGGCGATCGGCGCCCCCGAAGCTCCGCTTGCCACGGCTCTCGCCGGCGCCCACGGCGAGTCGGTCGGCCGGCATCGCCGCGACCTCTCGCCGGAGCAGCTCGACGACGTCCTCGCCGAGGCCGGCGACCTCCTGGCGGACCTGGGGTACCTCGAGCGTCCCTGACGTGCTCGGGAGCCCGGCCGGCGAGCGGCGTCAGGCGAGCTCGGCGAGGGCTTCGCGGACCTTGGCGAGATGCGCCTGCAGCTCCGTCGTTCGCGCGAGGTCGGCGCCGGCGAGGTCGCGCTTCAGCTTCCGCTCGCGCAGGCGGAGCAGGAGCTCCGCCCCCGTGCGCTCGTCGAGCGCCTCCTGCGCGGCGCGCGCGTCGAGTTCGGCCCGGAGCGCAGTCAGCTCGGGGTCGTCCCGTCCGGCGATGAGCGCGGTACGGAAGCTGCGGTTCTCCTCGGAGTCGAAATGGTCCGGCGACAGCTCGGCAAGGCCTCGCACGAGCGACGGATGCGCGACGCAGGCTGCAAGGACGTCGCGCTCGAGGCGGGTGCCCGCGTCGAGGAGCCGCGGCGGCTCGGGCGCGGCCTTCGCCATGCCGCCGCGCGACGGAGCGAGCCTGGCGAGCGTCTCGCGCGGGAGATCGAGCCGGTCGGCCAGCAGCCGGAGCGCCTCCTGGCGCTCCGGCGAGTCCTCGGCGCCCGCGAGGACCTCTCGTGCCCGGACGAAGCCCTCCTGACGATCGGACGAGTGATCGAGCTCGAGCCGGACGCGGTAGAGCAGGTAGCTCTCCGCCCCGTCGAGCCGGTCTGCGAACCCTTCGGGCGCGTCCGCGGGGTCCGTGTCGGGCGGCAGCGTCACGACCTCGACGTCGAACCCACGCCCGACGGCGAGCTCCATCCCGCGAAGCGTCGCGTCCTGCCCGGCCTTGTCGGCATCGAAGCAGAGGTAGAGCTTTCTCGTCAGGCGACCGAGCTCCCGGAGCTGGCGCTCGGTGAGCGCCGTCCCCATGGACGCGACCACCGGCTCGAACCCGGTCTGCCGGAGCGCGATCACGTCCGTGTTGCCCTCGACGACGACCGCGTACGCCGCCTTCGTGATGGCGGCTTTGGCGAGGTCGAGCCCGTACAGGATCGAGCCCTTGTGGAAGAGATCGCCCTCGGGCGAGTTCACGTACTTTCCGCGCAGCGGATCGTCGTCCGAGAGCCTGCGGGCCTGGAAGCCGACGACGCGCCCCCGCGCGTCGCAGAGCGGGAACATGAGCCGGCGCGGGAAGTAGTCGCCGCCGCGAGCGGTCGCGAGCCCCGCCGCCCGCAGCTCCTCGAGCGTGAATCCACGCTCGCGGGCCTTCTGGGCAAGGCCGTGGCCCGGAGAGAGGCCGAGCCGAAACTCCCGGCAGGCAGCTTCCCCGAGCCCCCGGCCCGCGAGGTACTCGCGAGCCGAAGCCCCCGTCTCCCCCTCCCAGAGCAGTCGCTCGAAGTACGACGCCGTCTGCTCGAGGAGCGCGAACAGGCGCCCGCGGCGCCTCCGCTCCGCCTCGATGCGCGGCGACAACTCCTCGTACTCGAGCGCCACCCTGAACCTCTCCGCGAGCCACTCGACGGCGCCGACGAAGTCGAGGTTCTCGGTCTCCCGCACGAACGAGATGACGTCCCCACCCTTGCCGCAGCCGAAGCAGTAGTAGAGCTTGTCCACGGGATTGACCGAGAAGCTGGGCGTCCGCTCCTCGTGGAACGGGCAGCGGCCCATGAAGCGCGACCCGGAGGAACGCCGGAGCTGCGTGCGGCCCGAGACGACCTCGACCATGTCGGTCGCTGCGACGACGTCGCGCACCGACGAGTCCCTGATCCGGGCCACAGCGTGAGACTACTCGCGGCCCAGGCCGTAGGCTCTTCACATGACGGAGCGGTCTGCGCGTCGCGAGCGCAAGGTCGTCACGGTCGTCTTCTGCGACCTTGTCGGCTTCACCGCCCGCGCCGAGTCGATGGATCCCGAGGACGTGGAGGCGCTCCTCCATCCATACCACGAGCGCGTCAGACACGAACTCGAGCGGCACGGGGGGACGGTCGAGAAGTTCATCGGGGACGCGGTCATGGCGCTCTTCGGCGCGCCGACGGCGCACGAGGACGACCCCGAGCGGGCCCTGCGCGCCGCGCTCGCGATCCGTGAGTTCGCCCTCGAGGAGGAGCTCGAGCTGCGTGTGGGGATCACGACCGGAGAGGCGCTCGTGCGTCTGGACGCGCAGCCCGAGGCAGGCGAGGGCATGGCCTCGGGCGACGTCGTCAACACCGCGTTCCGCCTACAGTCGGCAGCGTCCGTCAACGGCATCCTCGTCGACGAGACGACCTACCGCGCGACCCGCTCCGCCGTCGACTACACCGATGCGGAGCCGATCGAGGCGAAGGGCAAGGCCGAGTCCATCGCCGTCTGGGTTGCCGTCGCGGCGCACTCGCGCGTCGGCGTCGACGTCGCGCACGAGGCCCGCTCCGAGCTCGTCGGCCGGGAGCGCGAGCTCGGAGCCGTCAGGGACGTCTTCGAGCGCGCCCGCCACGGGACGCCTCAGCTCCTCACCCTCGTCGGCGTCCCGGGAATCGGCAAGAGCCGCCTCGTCTACGAGCTCCAGCGCATCGTCGACGCCGATCCGGAGCTCATCACCTGGCGGCAGGGCCGTTGCCTCGCCTACGGGGACGGGATCACGATGTGGGCACTCGGCGAGATCGTCAAGGCGCAGGCGGGCGTCGTCGAGCAGGACACGCAGGCGGAGATCGGGGAGAAGATCCACCAGGCGGTCGAGGACACGCTCGCCGGCTCGGGCGACGAGCGGCGCGTCGAGGCGCATCTCCTGGCGCTCCTCGGCCTCGCCGAGGAGGCGCAGCTCGGTGGCGATCGCCGCCAGGAGGCGTTCGCAGCGTGGCGGCGGTTCCTCGAGGGGCTCGCCGAGCAGCGGCCACTCGTCCTCGTCGTCGAGGACGTCCACTGGGCTGACGAGAGCTTGCTCGACTTTCTCGACGAGCTCGTCGACTGGGTCACCGATGTTCCCATGCTCGTGGTCTGCACGGCGCGGCCCGAGCTCCTCGAGCGGCGGCCGAACTGGGGCGGCGGCAAGCTGAACGCGACGACGCTCGCGCTCGCGCCGCTCTCCGACGAGCAGACCGCCTTGCTTCTCGGCCGGCTGCTCGGGAGGCCGCTACTCGAGGCTGAGCCCCAGCAAGCGCTTCTCGAGCAAGCAGGCGGGAACCCGCTCTACGCTGAGCAGTTCGCCGAGCTTTACGCCGAGCGCGGCTCGGCCGACGAGCTCCCGCTCCCGGAGACGCTGCAAGGCATCATCGCTGCGCGCCTCGACGGGCTACCCGCCCAGGAGAAAGGGCTCCTGCTGGACGCCGCCGTTGTCGGGAAGGTGTTCTGGGCGAGCGCGATCGGCCGCGACCCCGGAACCGCCAGGTCGGTGCTGCACTCGCTCGAGCGAAAGGGCTTCGTCCGCCGGCAACGGCGCTCGTCACTCGAGGGCGAGAGCGAGTTCGCGTTCGCGCACGCGCTTGTTCGCGATGTCTCGTACGGACAGATCCCGCGCGCCGAGCGCGCCCAGCGGCATCGAGCCGTGGCCGGGTGGATCGGGTCGCTCGGGCGACCGGAGGACCACGCCGAGATGCTCGCCTACCACTGGAACTCGGCCCTCGAGCTGGTGCGCGCTACGGGCCGCGACGATCTCGAGCTCGCCGAGCGAACGCGCTTCGCCCTCCGCGACGCGGGCGACCGTACAGCCGCGCTCAACGCTCATGCCACCGCAGCGGCTCAGTACGAAGATGCACTCGCGTTGTGGCCGGACGATGCCGAGCGCTCCGATCTCCTGTACAGGCTGGGGCGCGCACTCCATCTCGCGGGGGACGACCGCGGCGAGGCGGCGCTCGAGGAGGCCCGAGTTGCGTTGCTCGCCTCGGGTGCGGTGGAGGCAGCGGCCGAAGCCGACTCGTTGCTCTCACGCACCGCGTGGTATCGGGGACGGCGCAGCGATGCGGACGACCACATCTCCCGGGCGCTCGAACTGATCGCCGATCGCGGCCCCTCTCCACAGAAAGCTCGGATCCTCGCCGTCGCCGCTCGCCACCGCATGCTCGGCGGCCGGCCCGAGGAAGCCATCGCGATCGCGGACGAAGCACTGGGTCTCTCGGAGGAGCTGGGCCTCGACGAGATCCGCGCGCACGTGCTCTCGACAATCGGCTCGTCCAAGAGTCGGCTCGAGCTCGACGCTGGTCGCGCCGACCTGGAAGCGGCGCTGGCGATATCGAAAGCGATCGATTCGCCGCTGGTCGCCAATGTCCTCAACAACCTCGCCGTGCTCGCGGTGTGGCACGGGGAATTCCTGCGCGCCCGCGACCTCTACCGGGAGGGCATTTCCGTCGCGGAGCGCTTCGGCGAACGAGACATGGTCCGCTTCACGCGGGCGAACCTCTTGTTCGACATGTTCGTCCTCGGCGAGTGGGACGAGGCGCTGGAGGGAGCGAATGCGTTCATCGCCGAGTGCGCGGTGTCCCCGCACTACGGCGAGGGCATGGTGCGCGGCGTCCGAGCGTCCATCCGCCTCGCGCGAGGCGAGGTCGCCGAGGCACTCGAAGACAGACGTCTCGCTCTCGAGACAGCACGGGCGATTCAGGATCCCCAGAGACTCCTCCCCACCCTCGCCGAAACGGTGACGACCTTCGCGCTCCTCGGCCGGGACGACGAGGCCCGCGCGCTCGCGCACGAGGCGATGGAACTCGCCCGCGAGAACGTCGACATGGCGGTCACCCTGAATCAGCTGGTGCCTACGACGGACTGGCTCGGCATCCGCGCCGAGTTGCGCGAGATCGTCGAACAGGCTCCAGGCGGTCCTTGGAAGGACCTGACGCTGACCGGGCTCGACGGTGACCTTGTGGAGGTTGCACAGGTCTTCGCGGGCTTCCATGCACCGACGCTCGAGGCGCAGGTCCGGCTTCTCGCCGGGGAGAGGATGCTCGAGACGGACGACCCCGCGGTGGGAATCGCACAGCTGGAACGAGCGCTCGCCTTCTACCGATCCGTCGGAGCGACGTTCTTCGTGGACCGGGCGGAGCGGCTCCTCGCGGCAGCCTACAGCGACTCGGCGTAGGCGAGAGCGAAGCGGTCGGTCATCCCCGCGATGTAGTCGACGATCTCGTCGACCTCGTCGCCGCGCTTGGCGAGGTGGTCAAAGATCGCACGGACGACCTCGTGAGCTCGCGCGTGTTCGGGAGCCGCCTGCGGCCCGAGGTAGACGTGCTCGAACATGAAGGCGCGGAGCGAGAGCATCGCCTCCCCCACCTCGGCCGACTGCCGGATGTCTCCGATGCCCTCCGACGCGTCGACGATGTCGTGGGCGAGCATGTCGATCCGCTTCGAGCCGGTGTCGCCGAGGATTGCGATCTCCTCCCGCGGCAGGTCGTCCTCCGTGAGAAGGCCGTACCGCAGCGCGTCGTCGATGTCGTGGTTGATGTACGCCACGCGGTCGACGAGGCGCACGATCCGCCCCTCGAGCGTCGCCGGCTCGCGCTCGCCCGTGTGGGTGAGGATCCCGTCGCACACCTCGTGCGTGAGGTTCAGCGAGCGCGCGATCCGCAACGACTGCTCGTTGTGGCGGAACCGCCGCCCGAACCGTTCCCGGAGAGCTTCGTCGAGCGCGTCCTCCCCGGCGTGGCCGAACGGCGTGTGCCCCATGTCGTGGCCGAGCCCGATCGCCTCGACGAGGTCCTCGTTCAGCCGGAGGGCCCGCGCGACGACGCGCGAGATAGCGGTCGTCTCGAGCGTGTGGGTCATGCGCGTGCGGTAGTGGTCGCCTTCTGGGTCGATGAAGACCTGCGTCTTCCCCTTGAGGCGGCGAAACGGCTTGGAGTGGACGATGCGGTCGCGGTCGCGCTGGAATTCCGTACGGACGCCACATGGCTCTTCGGGTCGCTCGCGGCCACGTGTCTCGAGTGAGCGCACGGCGCGAGGCGACAGACTCGACTCGAGCTCTCGGATCCGCGCCTCGAACGCTGTCTGCACCTGTCCCGCAACCTCCACGGGGTCAGCGTAGTTGCAGTGCCGGATCGGTCGTGGCGCTCGCCGGAGACGCGGAATCGCCGCACCGACTCCCGTGATCCGAGGCGAGCGTGTCAGACGATGATCGGAACGGTTCCGCCGTCCGCGCTCCAGGCGGCGCCTGTCACGTACGACGCGCGGTCCGAGCAGAGGAAGACGATCACCGAGGCGATCTCGTCGGGCCGTGCGAGGCGCCCGAGCGGTCGTCCCGCCCCGACCTTCGCCAGCACTTCCTCGCGATCACCCTGCTGGTCGGCGAGCCCGCCCTCGCCGAGCCAGGCGTCGGTGGCGGTCGGCCCGGGCGTTACCGCGTTGCACCGGATCCCGTCGCGCGCGTACAGATCCGCGACGAGCCGCGAGAGCGAGAGTACCGCGGCCTTCGTCACCGAGTAGTGCGGCATGCCCGTGGACGGACGTTTCCCAGAGGTCGAGGACACGTTCACGATCGCGCCACCGCTCTTACGGAGGTGCGGGAGGGCCGCGCGGATCGCGCGGACGTAGCTCATCACGTTGAGCTGCCAGTACGCGTCCCACTCGCCGTCGGGAACGTCCTCGAAGCTGGCCTGCCGCGCGATGCCGACGTTGTTCACGAGGACGTCGAGGCCGCCGAGGACGCCGGCCCCTTCCGCTACCACGCGCTCGGGCTCACCGGCCACGGACAGGTCGGCGGCGACGTGACCGACTTCACCCGCGACCGGGGCGTCCGACCGCAGGCCGCAGGTGACGACGCTCGCGCCCTCGGCCGCGAGCAGCCGCGCTGTCTCCAGCCCGATGCCCCGGGTCGAGCCCGTGATGAGGCAGCGCTTGCCGGCGAGCCCGAGATCCACCGGGCGCAGCGTATCCGGCTCTACGTCCGCGTTCGGCGGCCGACAGAGCTGAGGTGAGTCGGAGGACTGCACGAACGAGTGGGACGTTCGCCGCGTTCTGAGCACTTCCCCACGGATCAGCACCAGAAGCTGATCGGACGGCCTCGACTCCCTTGTTGCGTAATGCGTTACTCACGGCCCGGCGCACGTGACGCCCGTCAGGCTTGCATCGGGCTGCGCCCAGACGTAGCCGACGTCTGGCAGCATCGACGGGGCCGACGCCAACGGCACGTTCGGCTCGGCGCACGTGACGCCCGTCAGGCTTGCCTCGGGCTG
>Ga0233416_10000137_pt1 | contig 20941 bp, 21 predicted proteins | sample Sediment_Towuti__2_FD_188638 | JGI IMG/M metagenome (GOLD analysis project Ga0233416, IMG submission 188638) | Sediment microbial communities from Lake Towuti, South Sulawesi, Indonesia - Sediment_Towuti_2014_0_MG | ecosystem: Environmental > Aquatic > Freshwater > Lake > Sediment | place... | reverse complement strand
GGAGCGGCCGCTGCGCGCGTGGAGCACAGGCTGCGCGTCGGGCGAGGAGCCGTACACGCTCGCGCTCGCCTGGGAGCTCGAGGTTCGACCCGAACGCCCAGCGGCGACGCTCGGGATCCTGGCTACGGACGTCGACGAGGCGGTTCTGCGCCGCGCGAAAGCGGGAGCGTACGAGGAGAGCAGCCTCCGCGACCTGCCCGAGGAGTGGCGCCGCCGCGGGTTCACGCGGCGCGGGGATCGCTACTTCCTGCGGCCGCGGCTCCGGTCGCTCGTGACGTTCGAGCGGCGCGACGTCCGCACGCCGGCGCCGGACGGGCCGTTCGACCTCGTCCTCTGCCGGAACCTCGCGTTCACGTACTTCTCGCTCGAGGTGCAGACGCGGGTCGCCGTCGAGATCGCCCGCGTCCTGCGCCCCGGCGGCGCGCTCGTCGTCGGCTCCCACGAGCGGCTCCCGGACGGCGCCGCCGGCTTCACACCGTGGCGCGAGCGTCTCGGCGTCTACCGGAGAGCCGGCTGACGACGGCCCGGAGACCGCTCAGGCGCCGGCGTCGGCCGGGCTCGTGACTGCGCTCCGCGCGAGGTCGAGAGCGTCGATCAGGTCGTCGATGTCTTCCGGTCCGGTGCGGTAGTTGGTAATCGCGGCACGTATCACCCGCCGGCCGGCAGGGATGGTCGCACTGAAGATCCGAGCGCGGCCGGAGGCGCTCACGGCTTCCACGATCTCGTCCGGATCGCGATTGGCGTCGTCGACGAAGCACACGAGCGGCAGCGGAGTCTCGTTCACGACCCGCCAACCCGCCCCTCGCAGCCGCTCCCGCAGGAGCTGGCCCATGGCCACCTGGTGTCGGAGAACCGCTGCGTATCCGTCCCAGCCGGCGACGGCGAGCGTGAGCAGCACCTTCAGCCCGATGAAACGCCGAGACCACTGCAGCGAATGGGCGTACGGATTCACGAGGTCGCCGCTTCCCGGAACGTACGAGGCGGAGACGCCGAACGTGGTTCCGAGGACATCGGGGTGGCGCGTGAGGTAGAGCCCTGCGCCGAAGGGGACCGAGAGCAGCTTGTGCGGGTCGAAGGTGATCGAGTCCGAGCGCTCGATCCCCGCGAGCACCGGTCGCAGCTCGGGCACGAGCGCCGCGCCGCCGCCCCAGGCCGCATCGACGTGCAGCCAGAGACGCTCCCGAGCGGCCACGTCGGCGATGGCGGCGATCGGGTCGATCGCCCCGGCGCTCGTCGTCCCAGCGGTCGCGACGACCATGAAGGGTGCTGATCCGTCGAGGCGATCGCGGGTGATCGCCGCTTCCAGCCGATCGACGTCGAGGCGCAGCTCGTCGTCGACCGGTATTCGCCTCATCGCGACCTCGCCGAGGCCCGCGGCGCGCGCGGCCTTGAGCAGCGACGGATGCCCTTCCTCCGAGAGGTAGAGAACCGGCTGCGCCGGGAGCTCACGCAGGCCGCGTTCCGGGAGCTGCGGGAAAGAGTGCGTCAGCGCCGTGAGCACGGCGGTGTGGTTCGCCTCCGCTCCGCCGGACGTGAAGGAGCCGTCGACCTCGTCGTCAGGAAGCCCGAACCGAGCGCCGAAGACGCGGATCAGACGGCGCTCGGCCTCGATCGCGAACGGGCTCGCGAGCCAGGCCGTCAGCTGCGGATTGAAGGCCGCCGCCAGCGCCTCCGCGGCGACGCCCATGGTCGCCGGCGCCGGGTCGAAGAGACCGAAGTAGCGGGGGCTGCGGAAGTTGACCGTGTAGCGCGAGAGCCCCTCGACGGCGAAGCGGAGCGCCTCGGCCGGTTCGAGTGGGGCCTCGAAGTCGAGCCGTTCGACGTACGCTCGCACCTCGGCCGCGTCGAGCTCGCCGAAGACCGGGAGCTCCTCCGCCTCGATCGCAGTCTCGAAGGCTGCCACGAGCTCGCGCCAGAGGCCGGCTCGGGCTGAAGCGTCGAGCTCGAGCATCGCGCATATTTGGCCGCACAGCCCCACTCGGCGTCAAGCTCCGGCCCGAGACGGAGCTACCCTGTCCCGCGCGCCCCCGTAGCTCAGTGGATAGAGCAGCGGTTTCCTAAACCGCGAGCGCTGGTTCGATTCCGGCCGGGGGCACTCTCGAGGCGCGAGCTTCACGATCATCTCAGCACGATCGAGCCCTGGGCGGCGCGGCAGCGCAGGCCGCCGGAGGAGGAGGGCCGAAGCCCTCCCCCTCCACGGGAAGCTACGGGCGCAGGGTGGCGGAGTAGACGTCCTGTGAGACCGGGCCGTTGCCCGTCCACGAGACCGCGACGAGCTTGTCCGTCGACTCGATCCCGAGGTAGTCCCCCATGAACGGCGTCTGTCCCGGGCCGCGCGGCGGTTGGGCGTCACCGTCGATGCCGCTCTGCAGAGTCGTGCGGGTCATCGTGCTACCCCCCGGCGCGATCTGGCCGTAGACGGCATCCATGAGGCCTGTCGAGCGGTCGTAGTCGTAGAAGATCGTGTCGATCCGGCCGCTCGGAGCAATCGAGAGCCACGGCATGACCTCGTCGTTCTCGTCATTCGTCAGGTTCACCTGGCTCGGGAACGAGAGCCCGTGATCGGTCGAGCGGGCGAGGTACATGTCGAGGTTCCCGGTGACGAAGTCGCCGGTGAGGAGATCGACCGTCCCGTCGGACTCGACGCCGATCGAGGCCTGCATCGACGTACGCCATGACTCTCCGGGCAGGTTGTAGGGCGCCGGCACGAGGTCACGCACCTTGACGCTGCGGGTGAACCGGGTCTCGCCCGGTCGCATCTGGCTGACGACGACCGCCTGCTCGTTCCACTCGTTCACAAACTGCCAGATGCCCGAGGTCGCGTAGATCGTCCCGTCGGGCGCACCCGCGAGCGACACGTCGAACTTGTCGACCGCGTTCGCCTTGTAGTCGGACGCGATCTCGTACGGCCCTTGGTACGTGCGTCCGCCGTCGGACGAGACCAACGCGTAGGAGCGTGCCCTGTAGCCGTTCCAGACCGAGTAGGCCACGAGCGCGCGGTTGTGGTACCGGTCGATCGTCAGCATCTGGTGGTCCTGCAGGTGGCCGAGGCTCTTGCCGAAGGTCAGTTGCTGCACGGGCTCCCACGTTCTGCCGCCGTCGGTCGACCGGCTGGAGAAGACCGCGCTCGGCTGACTCCTGCTCGCGCCCCAGGCGGCGCAGCTCAGGACCGCCGTGCCGTCGTTCAGGAAACCGACCGAAGGGTCGCCGGCGCCGGAGTCGAAGGTCGGGTTCCCGCCTTCGGGTGTGACGCCGCGGAGCCAGCTCGTGCTCCACGTACGGCCGCCGTCGCTCGAGTAGCCGAGACCGCAGGAGCCTCCCTCGCCGTAGTCGTTCCAGTCGGCGATGAGATTCTTCGGATTCGTGGGATTGATCGCGATGTCGACCTCGTTGTCGCCGTTGTCCGCAGGACCGTCGCTCGAGATGTTCGCAACGGCCTGCACGCTCACCGCGCCTGCGCCGGCGGCCAGCGCGAGCACCGCGACACAGAGCGCGAGCCCAGTCCCCAGTCGCTTGTTCATTCCCCCCTCCTCATCGGATTCGGGTCTCACCAGGGCCCGGGTGCCCACTATAGACCTGTGAGGTAGGTAAGAGCCTATTTCGCTAGGCAGGGACCCGTCGTCTGACGGCGAAGCCGGTCCCCGTCATCCGACGAGGGAGGTGGACGATGGGTCTCGTGGTTGCAGACGATGGTTGGAGGATCCCGGATGACGTGTGGGCGCAGGTGGAGCCGCTGTTGCCGCCCCGGCCGTCGCATCCTCTTGGCTGTCACAACCCGCGCGTGCCGGACCGGGACGCGATGAACGCGATCCTGCTCGTGCTGCGGACGGGAATGCAGTGGAATGCGCTCAACGCGACCGCGATCTGCTCCTGCTCGTCGGCCTACCGGCGCTTTCGCGAGTGGGCCGAGGCGGGCGTGTTTCTAGAGTTTTGGCGGCGTGGGCTGCTCGCGTACGACGACGCGTTCGGGATCGAGTGGGAGTGGCTGGCAATGGACGGTGCGCTCGGCAAGGCGCCGCTCGGCGGCGAGAAGACAGGCCCGAATCCCACTGACAGGGCTAAAAAGGGGCGAAACGGAGCCTTCTCTGCGAGGGCAAGGGCATCCCGGTCGGGATCGCGCCGGCGGGTGCGAATCTGAACGACTTCAAGCTCGCCCGCGCGACGATCGAAAGCATCCCGATCGAGCGGCCTGAACCGAGCCCGACGTCGCCGCAGGGGCTTTGCCTCGACCGCGGCTACGACTACGACGAGGTGCGTGAGCTCACCGAGGAGTTTGGCTTCACCGCGCACATCCGCGCCCGCGGTGAGGAAGCGAAGGCACTCAAGCTGGAGGCCGGTTTCCGGGCCCGCCGATGGGTGGTCGAGCGCACTCACTCCTGGCTGAATCGCTTCCGCCGCATCCTTACCCGCTGGGAGAAACGCGCCGACACCTACCTCGCCATGCTGCACCTCGCCTGCGGCCTGATCACCTGGCGCGCCGCCAGGTGGGGACGGCCCCCTGCGGCTTTGCGTTGAGATGTGGGAAAGCCGTAGCACGCTCGGGGAACTTCCCAGATTTCAGACGCTCACGGCGATGCGAATCTGAGGCCAAGGAGGTTTGCGGATGACTGTCGGAGGTGTTCCTCAGCGACTGCCGGTCAAGAGAGCGCGTCGATTCGTCATCCTGCCGACAACCCGCCTCGGCAAGTGGGCAGTGGGGTTGGCGGCGGCGAACGTGGTGCTGGTTCTCGGCTGGAGACTCATGGGGCCGCTGGGCGCGTTTCCCGGCTTTGCCTGCGGCCTGGCGGGCGGGATCGTCGCGCTCGTTGCGATCTCACGGCGGGGCGAGCGGGCGATCGCCGTCTTCGCCGCGACGGTCCCCGCGCTGCTTGTGGTGCTCTTCGTTCTCGCCGAGCTCCTCATCGGCCACGACTGAGCGGGAAGACGGCTGCGCGCAGCGCGCCGTCCATCCCAACTGCAAGCCCAGGGGGGAACGTCTACCGGAATAGGCTCTAAGCCGCAGCGGCGACCGAGGGCGAAGGAAAGGCCCGAAGCGAACTGGAACCAGCTTCCGATAGGCCCCCCTCGTTCGGGTCTGGCGCCGCCGGTTCCGGAAGCCGATTCCGCTTGCATGGCATCACAGGAAGCGTCTGCGAGAAAGCGGCGCGGTCGTCCGCGCGTGTTCACCGAGAAGGCGATTCGCGAGGCCATGCACTTCTCGTACGCGCGTACGGTTCGCACTCGACGCGGAGCCCAGGATCTCGTCTACCGGAAGTTCGCCGTCGCCGCGCTCGAGCTCTTTCGGGAGACGCATCCGAAAGAGGGCGCGTCGCTCGAGTGGCTCCTCGCACCGACGCTGCGCCACAGCCTCCTGACCGAGCTCGGGCGCGTGGCGGGGCCTCGGTCCGACGAGAACGGCGTCCTGCGCTGGACCTCGCAGGACGTGTACCGACTGATCGACGCCGCCTTCGCGGTCGTCGAGGCCAAGCCGAGCACGAAAGAGGGGGTCGCGATGATCCGGAAGCTGCGGCGACGCGGGAACAGGTCGAGCTCCGAATAACCCCGCTCTCGGGCTCCAGCCGAGCAGGACCCCATCGCGTGCACGTTCGAATCGCTGGTTGACTTGCGGGCCGATGGACCAGCCCACGCGCACGCTCGCGAACGGAGCCCGGATGCCGGTGCTCGGCCTCGGCGTCTGGCAGATGGCCGCCGGGCGGGAGACCGAGCAGGCGGTGGAGTGGGCACTCGAGGCCGGGTACCGCCTCGTCGACACCGCGGCGATGTACCGGAACGAGCAGAGCGTCGGCGCGGCGCTCCGCCGAAGCGCCGTACCGCGCGAGCAGGTGTTCGTGACGACGAAGCTCCCGCCGCCCCACACGGACGCGGACCGGCAGCTCGCCAAGAGCCTCGAGCGGCTCGGGCTCGAGTACGTCGACCTGTACCTCATCCACTGGCCGCTCCCGTTCGGGAACACCCACGTGTGGCGCCAGCTCGAGTCGCTGCGGGAGCAGGGGCTGGCGCGCGAGATCGGGGTCAGCAACTTCGGCGTCGAGCGGTTGCAGAAGCTGATTCGACGCGCACGTCGTCCGCCCGCCGTCGACCAGGTGCAGTTCAGCCCGTTCAGCTACCGGCGCGGCGTCCTCGAGTACTGCGCGGAGCAGGGGATCGTCTTCGAGGCCTACAGCCCGCTCGAGCGCGGTCGAGGCGTCCGCGATCCGACGGTCGTCGCCGTCGCGGAGCGGCTCGAGCGGGCACCCGCCCAGGTCCTGCTCCGCTGGGCCATCCAGCACGGAGCCGTCGTGATCCCGAAGTCGAGCCGGAGAGAGCGAATCGTGTCCAACGCCCAGGTCTTCGACTTCGAGCTGACGGACGGCGACATGCGGCTCCTGGACGCTCTCGACCGCACCGGAGGGAGCTCCAGGGCGCGCGGCTGACGCACCGCGCTCGTGATCGCTGTGAACGCGCTCGCAGCGTGTGGCACGGTGAGCGGGTGTGGCGCTCCTACATCGGCTGCTCGGGCTGGAACTACGCGCACTGGCGCGAGGTCCTGTATCCGCGCGGGCTCCCGGCAGCGCGCTGGCTCGAGCACTACGCGACGCACTTCGACACGGTCGAGGTCAACGCGACCTTCTATCGCCTCCCGACGGAGAAGACCGTGACCGCCTGGGCGGAGGCGACACCGCCTCAGTTCGTCTTCGCGATCAAGGCGAGCCGGTATCTCACGCACGTGAAACGGCTGCGCGAGCTCGCCGACGGCGCAGCCCGGCTGCTCGAACCCATCGCGCCGCTCGCCGAGGCCGGCAAGCTCGGGCCCATTCTCTGGCAGCTCCCGGAGACCTTCCACCGAGACGACGAGAGGCTCGCCGGTGCGCTCGAGGGCCTCCCGCCCGGACGGCATGCCTTCGAGTTCCGCGACGCGAGCTGGTTCGTGCCCGACGTCGAGCAGCTGCTCCGCGAGCACGGTGCGGCGCTCGTGATCGGCGACCATCCCGGGCGGCCGTTCCAGACGCGGGCGCGGACGGCCGACTGGACGTACGTCCGCTTCCACCACGGGCGTGGGCGGGACGGGAACTACACGCCGACACAGCTCCGAGCGTGGTCCGAGCTCGTGCGCAGATGGCGCGCGGAGGGGGACGTCTACGGGTACTTCAACGACGACTGGGCAGGCCATGCAGTCGAGGAGGCGCGGCTCCTGCGAGAGCTGTCGGGGTGAGAAGGCAGAGACGGCCCGCGCGGAGCGGGTCGCAGGGGCACACGGAAGGCGGGCCCGCCGGAGCGGGCCCGCCTCGGTGGGCATATCGCTAGACCGTCACCAGCTCGCGCGAGCGGTGATCGAGTGGGACGTAGTCGCGCTCGTCCTCGCCCACGTAGAGCTGACGCGGCCGAGCGATCTTCTGCTCCGGGTCGACGACGCCCTCCATCCACTGCGCGAGCCAGCCGGTGGTGCGCGGGATCGCGAACATCACCGGGAACATCGCGACGGGGAGACCGAGGGCCTCGTAGATGAGGCCGGAGTAGAAGTCGACGTTCGGGTACAGCTTCCGCGACACGAAGTACTCGTCCTCGAGCGCGATCTTCTCGAGCTCGAGCGCAACGTCCAGCAGCGGGTTGCGGCCCGTGACCTCGAAGACGGCATCGGCCGTCTCCTTGATGATCCTCGCCCGCGGGTCGTAGTTCTTGTACACGCGGTGGCCGAACCCCATCAGGCGGAAGTCGCCCGCCTTCACGCGCTCGACGTACTCGGGTACGTGCTTGACGTCGCCGATCTGGGCGAGCATCCGGAGCACGGCCTCGTTCGCGCCGCCGTGCAGCGGCCCGTAGAGCGCAGCCGCAGCCCCGGCCATGGCGCTGTAGGGATCCACCCGGCTCGAGCCGATCGAGCGCATCGCGGCCGCCGAGCAGTTCTGCTCGTGGTCGGCGTGGAGGATGAAGAGCACCTCCAGCGCCCGCTCGAGCACCGGGTCGGGCGCGTAGCGCGGCTCCGCCATCCGGAACATCATCGAGAGGAAGCTGCCTGTGAACCCGAGCTCGTTGTCCGGGTACACGTAGGGCAGCCCGCGCGAGTGCCGGTAGGCCCACGCGGCGAGCGTCGGGACCTTCGCGATCAGGCGCTTCGCCTGGAGGAGCCGGTTCTCGGGATCGTCGACCTCCGACGCCTCGGGATAGAAGGTCGAGAGGGCGGCGACCGCGGAGACGAACATGCCCATCGGGTGGGCGTCGTAGCGGAACGCCTCCATCAGGTGCTTCACGTTCTCGTGCACGAAGGTGTGGTGGACGATCTCGTCGACCCACGCGTCGAGCTCGTCCTTCGTCGGCAGCTCGCCGAAGAGGAGCAGGTACGCGGTCTCGAGGTACGTGCTCTCCTCCGCCAGCTGCTCGATCGGGTACCCGCGGTAGCGCAGGATCCCCACGTCGCCGTCGATAAAGGTGATCGCGCTCCGCGCCGAGGCCGTGTTCAGGAACGCCGGGTCGTAGCTCATGAGCCCGAAGTCGTCGTCGTGGACGCGGATCTGGCGGAGCTCGGTCGCCCTGATCGACTCATGCTCGATCGGGATGTCGTACGTGCGGCCGGTTCGGTTGTCGGTCACGAACAGGGATTCAGAGCCCATGAGGCCTCCTCTCGTCGAGTCGTCAATGGGCCGAATCCTGCGACCGGCCGCCCCGCCGCGCATCGCGGGACGCGCTGATGCACGTTGCCGGGAATTACGTAGCGCCGGCGGCTTCGTCGACCACGTCCTTGACCTCGTAGTAGTGCCGTCGGGCCTCGTCGAGCGTGTCGCCGATCGCCGTCAGGCCGATCCGGCCGGCAACGGCGATCGCGCTGACCATGTGCAGGACGACGCCGGTCTCCGCCTCCTGGTCCCAGCCGAGCCCGCGCTCGGCGACGACGTCGAGGAGGTCGTCCGGTGTCAGCGACCGGTACGCGAGGTTGTCGAGGTGGTCGGTGGCGGCGTAGTGCTTGAGCTCCCCGGATCGCGTCCGCCACTCGCCCGCAAGCGGCTCGTACGCGCCGTCGGTCAGGGTCGTGAGCGCGAAGAGCGGATGCGTCGTACCACCGCAGCGGAGGTTGATCTCCAGCGCGTACGGGCTCCACTCACCGTCTCGCCTGACGGCAACGAAGTCGACAGCGGCGCGGCCGATGACACCCTCGCGCGCGAGGCGGCGGCCGACCTTGAGCCCCTCGAAGGCGATCCGCGCGGCGTACTCCTGGTCGGCGGGAAACCAGCAGCCGAAGTACGTCTGCCCGTGTGGGCCGCCGAGCACCTGGTCGTGCGTGGACATGATGTCCACTTGGCCCGCGGGGCTGATGCGGAGCTGGACGCTCGGGCTCCGGTAGTCCTCGCCGTCGATCCGCTCCTCGAGGATGCCTCCCTGGTCGTCGAGGGCCGCGAGGTAGTCGGCGACGGCCGTCTCCGCATCCTCCAGCTCCAGCGCCCGACGCAGGTCGCCGTCGGCGGCGGAGAGGTCGACGAGGGCGTTGCCGAGACCGCTCACTCCTCGGTCGAGCTTCAGGACCGCGCCCTTCGCTCCCGGGCTCCGGCGCCCGATCTCCGCGAGCGCCGCGCGGACGTCGCGCACCCCGTCCACGTCGAGGCCCACCGGGTGGGGAACGTCCTCCTCGGCGAAGATCCTGCGGCTTCCCGTCTTCGTCCCCAGCCAGCCGAGCGCGGGGTCCGAGCCGTAGATCGGCAGGCCGAGCTCGACCGCCAGGCGCACCTCGTCGTCGGACATGCAGAAGGGCAGGATCACGGCGAGCTCGGGGTCGCCGACGAGGCCGTGGATGCGCCGGATAGCGCCCGGCCGAGCGAGGAGCTTGCGTGTGAGCGGTTCGTTCCGGCCGTCGACCAGCGAGACGGGGATAAAACGGCTTCTCGCCTCGGCGTTGTCGAGCTCCGGGACGAGCCCGAAGTAGTAGTCGAGGAGGCGCGGATGGATCGGCTGGGAGGTCACGTAGACGACGCGCGAGCGCGGAGCGCGGAGGAGGCTCAGGACGAGGCAGAGGAACCGCTCCTCGTACGCCGGGAAGACCGGGACGAGCTGGTCGGGCACGTCCATGCTGATCGAGTGGACGACGACGACCGTCCGCTCGATGTCGCCGATCGAGCGCAGCGTCACCACCTGGTGCCAGAGAGCGCGGAGCTTCTCCTGCAGCTCGGCGAACCGCGGGTCGGTCATCGCTCGAAGGTACTCGACGGGGACCGGAACGTCGAGAGGCCGCCCGTTGGTAGCGTCAGCGCGGATGGAGCTCGGGTCGCTCGCAGGGAGGGTCGTCGCCGTCACGGGCGCCGGCGGAAGCCTCGGCCCCGTGGTGGTGCGGCGGCTCGCGCCGACCGGAGCCCAGCTCTGCCTCTGCGGGCGCGAGCGCGAACGGCTCGACGCGCTCGCCGCGGACGCCGGCGGCGAGATCGAGACTGACGCCGTCGACCTGCTCGACGCGGACGCGACCCGGCGCTGGGCGGACGGACTCGCCGCCGGGCACGGGCATGTGGACGCGCTCGTCCACCTCGTCGGCGGCTGGCGCGGCGGCAAGCCGATCGAGGAGTCTCCCGAGGAGGACTGGACGTTCCTACTCGAGCTGCTGATTCGCACGACGCAGAACGTGACGCAGGCGTTCGCGGGGCACCTGCTCGAGAGCGGGCGCGGCCGGTTCGTGCTCGTCTCCTCGGGCCAGGCGCAGGCGCCGACGCACACGAACGCGGCCTACGCGGCCGCGAAGGCGGCGGCCGAGGCGTGGACGCTGGCCCTCGCCGACCGCTTCCGCGGCTCCGGGGCGACCGCGAACGTGGTCGTCGTGAGCGCGATCGTGACGCCCGAGATGCGGGCCGAGAGCCCCGACAAGGACTTCTCCACCTTCACGCCGGCGGAGGAGATCGCCGAGGCGATCGCGTACCTCTGCTCGGACGCGGCGGCGTCCATGAACGGCCAGCGCCTCACCCTGCGCGGCGCGGCATAGCTGCCGCGCAGCTCGCTGGCGCGTCTGGCCACGTCAGGGTTCCTGGCGTCGCTCGTCAGGCCGGTGCGGAGCGGGGCTTTCACCCCAGAAAGTGCTGCGCACTTTCTGGGGACCCCGGAAGAGCGGCCCCGCGGGAGCCCGGCCGGCGAGCGGCGTCAGCTCGCTGGCGCGTCTGGGGCGTCGCTGGCAAGGGAGGCGAGGCCGAGCGGCGCAGCACAGTACATGGAGTACGGGCAAGCCGCGAGGCCGAGGCATCCTGCCGCCAGCGGCGTCAGCGCACGGCGGAGCCGGGCTCTGACCGGCGGCGCCGTGGGCGGCCAGACGCGTCAGAGGTTCCAGCCGCCGGCGACGTCGAGTACCTGGCCAGTGACGTACTCGGCCTCCGGGGAGACGAGGTACAGGACGGCGGCGGCCACCTCCTCGACGCGGCCCGTGCGGCCAGCCGGAATCTCCGCCAGCGGCTTCGTGCGGGAGGTCTCGATCACGCCCGGCGCGACGACGTTCGCAGTGATCGCGTGAGCGGCCTCCGCACGCGCGATCGCCTTGGTCAGGAGGACGACACCCGTCTTGGCGATCGCGTAGGCGGTGAGGTTCGGGCGGGCGACGAGGCTCTGCGCGCCCGCGTACCCGATGTTCACGATGCGGCCACCGCCCGCCGCTCGCATGAGCGGCACCGCCGCGCGGCAGGTCGTGAAGGTCGCATCGAGGTTCGTGGCGAGGACGTCGTCCCACTCCTCGAACGACACCTCGGCGAGCGGCTTGTACAGGTAGCTCCCGACGTTGTTGACGAGCACGGAGAGGCCGCCGAGTGCGTCGTAGGCGGCGTGGACGAGTGCCGTGGCCTCGTCCCGGTCGGTCAGGTCCCCCTGGAACACGATCGCCCTGGCTCCGCGCTCCTCTGCCTCGGCGCGCGTGGCCTCGGCCTCCGCCTCCGAGGCGCGGAAGTGCACGCCCACGTCGTAGCCCGCTCCGGCGAGCGCGAGCGCGATCGCGCGCCCGATGCCCACGGCCGAGCCGGTCACGAGAGCAGCCTTCGTCATCGCGCGAGCGTGCTCCGGGCTCGGCGCTCGCGACGGAGCTGAAGCGCCGGGAGCAGCGCGAGCGAGGCGAGCACCAGCCAGAGGTACGCCTCCGGGGCGCCGAGCACGAGGCAGACGCCGAGTACGAGGAGCTGCGTCGAGAGCCCGAGGTTCGCGAGGACGGCCACGGTACCGCGGTCGTGGTAGGCGAGCGTCGCTCCGGCGATCCGGTCCGCGTCGGTCTCGCCCGCGAGGACGCGCGCGAGGCGCCGGTCTGCGACGAGCCGAACGAGGCGGTCCTGAGGAGCGAACACGGCGCGGTAGACCTGCTCGAGCGCACGCTCCGTGCGGCCGCCCGTCCGAGCCGGTTCCTCGCGGACGAGCCCGCGAGCCTCGGCGAACAGGACGGACACGTTGAAGTCGGCGCTCAGGATCAGCGTGAGGGCGACGAACGCGGCGATCGCGAGGGCCGGCTGGCCCGTCAGGTAGCCGAGCGCCGCGACGAGCGCGGCGTTGACGGCGAGGTCCGCCTCGGTGTCGAGGTAGCGGCCGGCGAGCGTCACGCGGCCCGAAGCCCGCGCGAGCCGGCCGTCGGCGTTGTCGAGGAGCGTCTTCAGCTGGAGGACGAGCGCCGCCGCGACGAGCGCTCCGTCCGCGACGAGCCAGGCGCCCGCCAGCCCGACCGCCGAGTGCACGAGCACGAGGACGGGCGGCGGTATCCGCGCGGGCAGGAACGCGCGTACGAGGACGTTCGCGAGCGGGGCGAAGACCGTCGAGACGACGACCTCCTGGACGGGACGGCTCGAGCCGGGCGCGGCGACGATCCGAGGGGACGCGTTCTCGCGGGCGACCGTCACGCCACCGATCGTAGGTGCAGCGAGGCGGCTCAGGCCTCGCGCGGGATCTTGACGACCACGACGGGGCACGCCGCGTGGTCGACGACGTGCCGGGTCACCGAGCCGAGCAGCGCGGCGGCGATCCCCGATCGCCCCCGCGATCCCACCACCACGAGGTCGGCGTGCTTCGCCTCGGCCTCGAGGGCCTCGGCCGGATCGCCCTCGACGAGCTTCCTCTCGATCTCGACCGGAGGGCCACCCGGAAAGGCCTCGTCCAGGGCGGCGTCCAGCTCTTCCTCGGCGGCAGCGCGCTCGGCATCGAGCTGGCCCGGGAGGTCGGCGGACGGCATCGGCACCATCCCCGGCTCGGCCAGCGGAGCCGGGGGAACGAACGTCCAGGCCGCGACAGCGACGAGTCTCGCGTCGCGAAAGGCCGCCTCCTCGACCGCCCAGCGGAGCGCAGCCAGCGAGGTCTTCGAGCCGTCCACTCCGACGACGATCGATCCGGGCATGCCTCCAGCCTACGCCAGACAGCGGGTTGTAAGGTGGGCTCGTGGGGACGCGTCCGGGCGTGACGGTGTGCGAGGTCGGCCCGCGCGACGGGCTCCAGAACGAGCCGGAGGTTCTCGCGCCCGCGGTCCGGGCGGAGCTCGTCGAGCGGCTCGGGCGTACGGGACTCCGCGAGGTCGAGATCGCGAGCTTCGTCGACCCCCGCCGCGTGCCGCAGATGGCGGGGGCCGAAGAGGTCGTGGCAGCCGTCGAGCGGAGAGAGGACGTCGTCTACGCAGGGCTCGCGCTCAACGAGCGCGGGTACGACCGCCTCGTCGCGGCGAAGCTGGACGAGGTGCGCTTCGCGTTCGGAGCCACCGAGTCGTTCAACCGCCGGAACCAGGGCGCTTCCGTCGAGGAGTCGCTCGCCGCCGCGCTCCGGATCGTCGAGCGGGCGCGTACGGACGGCATCCGGTCGGCCGTCACGATCAGCGTCGCGTTCGGTTGCCCGTTCGAGGGCCGTGTCGACGAGGGTCGCGTGCTCGAGCTCGCGGAGCGCATCGGCGCCGCGAGGCCCGACACGCTCCTGCTCGCCGACACGATCGGCGTTGCGACTCCGAGCCACGTGCGCCGCCTCGTCGCCCGCGCGACCGGACTGGGGACTCCGGTCGGGGGCCACTTCCACGACACGCGGAGCACGGGGTACGCCAACGCGCTCGCGGCTCTCGACTCCGGGGCGACGGTGCTGGACTCGTCGATCGGCGGCCTCGGCGGCTGCCCTTTCGCACCGCGCGCGACCGGCAACGTCGCGACCGAGGACCTCGTCTACCTCCTGCACGGCGAGGGAGTCGAGACGGGAATCGACCTCGAGGCGCTCATCGAGGTCTCCGAATGGCTCGAGGGCGTCCTCGGGCGGCGGCTCGAGGGCCAGGTCTACCGCGCCGGCCCGTTCCCGGTCAGAAGCTGATCGTCCGCTCGGCCCAGAGCGTCCACTCGGTCAGCTCCTCGAGCGACGAGTGGTGCGCTCCGGGAGTCAGCATCGCGTCCTGGATCCCCCGCGCTCGAAGGCACGTGCCGCAGCACCCAACAGGGACGCGCTTCTTCTGAAGGCCCTTGATCATGCGCTCGAGGTTGTAGTAGCCGTCCGGAGTCTGCTGCCCTGCCAGCGCGCACCCGACTGCATCGCCCATGAGGAACACGCGCACGTCGGCGTCTTCGTGCTTGGCCAGAGACGACGCCAGCCGGAGCCCGTTGTACGAGCGCTCGCTCCCGTAGGGGGCGTCGTTCAGGATCACGAGGTAGCGCATGCTCACAGGGTCGGGCCGCGACGTTTCCGGAGCATCGTGGAGAACGCCGATCGGCCTCCGGAAAAAGCCGGATCAGCAGGGGGCGGGCAGGATCGTCCCGCGCACGTCGCCGAGCTCGACCTCATCCGCCCGCCCGCGCAGCACGACCTCGTCGCCGTCCTCGAGGAACGTCCGCGTGCTGCCGTCGCCGAGCCGGAGCGGGTGCGCGCCGTTCCAGGTCAGCTCGATGAGGGAGCCCTCGCTTCCGCGCTCGGGCCCGGAGATCGTCCCCGAGGCGAAGAGGTCGCCCGTGCGGACGGACGCCCCGTTCACGGTCGCGTGCGCCAGCTGCTGAGGCATCGTCCAGTAGAGACCGCGGGCGTTCGTCCGGGAGACGACGGTGCCGTTGAGCTCGACCTCGAGGTCGAGGTCGAGGCCCCAGTCGCCCGTCGTGCGGAGGTAAGGCAGCGGCTCGGGATCCTGCTCGGGGGCGGTCACGAGCCGGTCTTCGAGCAGGGCGAGTGGAGTCACCCAGGCGGATGTCGAGGTGCCGAACGACTTCCCGAGGAACGGGCCGAGGGGCTGGTACTCCCACGCCTGGAGGTCGCGCGCGCTCCAGTCGTTCACGAGGACGACGCCGAAGACGTGATCCCGGAAGGCCGCCGTCCCGAGCGGCCGGCCCGGCTCGCTGCCGACGCCGACGACGAAGCCGAGCTCGAGCTCGAGGTCGAGCCTCCGGCTCGGGCCGAAGAGCGGTTCCGGATCCTCAGGGGCTCTCGCCTGCCCGCACGGCCGCACGACGGGGGTGCCGCTGACGACGACGGTCCCGGCGCGACCGTGATACCCGACCGGAAGGTGCCTCCAGTTCTCGAGCAGGGGCTCGGCGTCGGGACGGAAGAGCCGACCGAGGTTCGTAGCGTGCTCGAGCGAGGAGTAGAAGTCGACGTAGTCGCCGATCTCGAAAGGCAGGTACAGGCTCGCCTGCTCCAGAGGCACGACGTCTGCGCCGGCACGAAGAGCGTCGTCTATCTCCTCCAGCGCCGACTCCCAGGCGCTCCGGCCAAGCGCCAGGAACGGATTCAGGCTCGCCGCGCGGAGCTCCGGCACGAAGCGCTCGGACGAGAGATCGAGGACGCCGTTGCCGCTGCGGAAGCCGACGCGGGGAGCGTCGCCGTCCGTCGAGAAGACGCCGAATCCGACCGCCCCCGTCAGAGCGGAAGCACCCCCAGGCGCTCGAGCTCCTCGATCGGCTCGAAGAAGCTGCAGCTGCCGATCGAGCGCAGGCGCTCTCGTCGGGCTCGCACGAGCGCCGAGCCGTCCGCAGAGCGGTCGCGCCAGGCGAAGGCGCAGGCGTCGAGCGCGAATGCCCCGGCATCGCGCTCCGAGAGCGCCTCCTCCTCGTCGCCAAAGACGGCCGCCGCGAGCAGGTTCAGGAAGCCGTGCTCGCCGTCTTTCCGGACCGCGTGGTGCAGCCCGGCAGTGGCCTTGAACGGGATCCGGCGCTCTCGGCATGCGCGCACGAAGCGAGCCAGCCCTGGCACGTCGGGCGCGGACGCGCCGCCGCAGCGGACCTTCGCGTGGAGGCCGACCCGAGCGATTCGATCCAGGCGATCCTCGAGCGCGCGGTCGATGGGGACCTCGACGTAGCCCTCGGCGGCGAGGTCCGCGATCGTCTCGAGGCCGTCCCGCCACGGCGTCTCGACCGCCTCCGGGTGGCCGTCGGGGTCGAGCGGGGCGTCCAGCACCACGCTGATGCCCCGCCCCACGGGCGGCAGCTCGGCGAGGCGCGAGGCCGGACAGACGAAGCGTCCGAGCGCGAACCCGGAAGCGCTCGCGCGGGCGCGCTCGTCTGCCGCGACCGCCTCCGGAAGGGGCAGCGAGGCCGGGGGAAAGAGCGGGGCGTGGTCGATCAGCCCGGAGAGCAGGGCGATCCGAGCGTCGGCGGGCGCCTCCATCGCGCGAGATCTTCGCAGAGCGCCGGCGGGCGCCGAGCCGCGGGGTTTCCTGCGGGCTCAAGCAAGCCTGGCGGCCGTCCGATGAGTCCAACGAGATCTCATGTCCGACCCTGCTCAGATGCCGCTCGATCCGACTCCACGGCCCCCGCCGATGAGCGTCGTCCCGGGAGGCGGCGCCGAGCCATACCGACTCCTCGTCGAGGTGTTCCACGACGTCCTCTCCGAGGACAACCTCGACACCCTCCTCGACCGGATCGCGGACACGCTCGCCGAGCTCATCCCGTACGAGGACGTCCACATCTACGAGGCGGACGTCGCGAAGCGGGAGCTCATCCCCGTCCTCGCTCGCAGCAAGTGGGCCGACGAGGTCATGAACGAGACGTTCTCGTTCGGCGAGGGGATCACGGGCTGGGCGGTCGACCACCTCGAGCCGGTGCTGGCCAACCAGGCGCACCTCGACCCTCGCGTCCGCTTCGTCCCCGGCACGCCCGTCGAGCCGGAGGCGCTGATCGCGGTGCCTCTGATCGCACGCGGCCGGCTCAAGGGGACGCTCAACATCTACCGGGTCGGCGAGGACGCGCGGTTCACGGACGACGAGTTCCGGCTGGCGACGCGCTTCGGCGACGCGGCCGCGCTGGCTCTCGACAACGCGCACATCCGGGCCAGGCTCGAGCACCAAGCCTCGACCGACGGGCTCACGGGCCTGTACAACCACCGCTCGTTCCAGGAGCGGCTTCGCGCCGAGGTGATGCAGGCGTCGGCGGAGCACACGGCGGTCGGGCTCGTGATGCTCGACATCGACGACTTCAAGCGGGTCAACGACATCTACGGGCACGGGATCGGCGACGAGCTGCTGGCCCAGGTCGCCGTCCTCCTCCGCGGCTCCGTGCGGGCGAACGACGTCGTCTGCCGGATCGGGGGCGAGGAGTTCGCGATCATCCTCCCGTCGGGGGACCTCGAGAGCTCGATCGGCCTCGCGAGGCGGCTCGGGCGGGAGCTGGAGACGCTCGAGGTCGAGGCGGCCGGGCGCATCACCGTCTCCACGGGCGTGGCCGTCGGGCCGGAGCACGCGGCCAACCCGCGCGAGCTGGTCGCCTGCGCCGAGGCGGCGATGATGGCGGCCAAGGCCCGCGGCAAGGGGCTCGTCGTCGTGTACGACGACACCGGCCTCGAGCGTCCGTCCGAGGAGCGCGCGCGCCGGGACGACGTCCGCTCCATCGCCCACCTGAAGATGCTGCAGCGGCTCTCCGGGAAGCTATCGCGGCTGAACGACGTCGCCCGGATCGGGCTCATGATCGCCGACGAGCTGCGCCGCCTCATCGACTACCACAACTGTCGCGTCTTCATCCGCGACGGCGTCGAGCTCGTGCCCATCGCGTTCCGCGGCGACCTGCTCGCCGCGGGCGAGCCGGACGGAGCGGTCGAGCTCCTGCGGACCCGCGTGGGCGTCGGCATCACCGGCCGCGTCGCCGAGACCGGCGAGTCGCTCGTCGTCCCGGACGCGGCGAGCTGCGAGTTCGGGAGACGAATCGCCGGCACGCCCTCGATCGACGAGTCGCTCCTCGCCGTACCTCTCGAGTTCGGGTCGCGCGTGATCGGCGTGATCGTCATCTCGAAGCTCGGCCTCGACCAGTTCGACGCGAACGACCTGCGCGTGGTGGAGGTGCTCGCGGGCCACGCGTCGGTTGCACTCGAGAACGCACGGCTATACGAGGCGCAGAAGCGCGAGGCCGAGAGCGCGACCGCGCTCCTCGAGTTCGGGCGGGACCTGGCCGAAGTGGAAGGGCTCGCGGACGTCGCGGAGCGCGTCGTCCAGGGCGTCGCCCGCATCCTCGCCTGCTCGCACGCCTCGCTCTGGCTGCAAGACGCCGAGAGCGGCGACCTCGTCATGCTCGCCGGGGTACCCGAGCTGCCGGGACAGCACGGTCCGATCGCCATCCCCGTCCCCCTCGTCGCGCCCTGGCTCGAGCGCCGCGCGCCCTACGTCGTCACGAAGGAGGAGTACAGCACGATCGCAGGCCCGCCCGAGGGGACCGAGGGCACGTTCGCGATCGCGCCGCTCACGGTCGACGGGCGCTGGGGAGTCGTGGCGGCCTCGGTCACGGCCGACGAGTTCGGCGACAGGGAGCTCGAGCTGCTCGGAGGCCTCGCCCAGCAGACGAAGCTGGCCCTCGGCAGCGCCGAAGGCTACGCGACCCTGGAGCGCACGTTCCTCTCGACAGTCGAGGCGCTCGCGAACGCGCTCGAGGCGAGCGACGAGGGAACGTCCAAGCACGCGCGCTGGATCACGGACCTCGCGCTCAAGGTCGGCGTCGAGCTCGGGCTCGGCCAGCGGGCCCTGAAGACACTCGAGCTGGGAGCCCTCTTCCACGACATCGGCAAGATCGGCGTGCCGGCGACGATCCTCGCCAAGCCGGGCCCGCCAACGGAGGAGGAGCGGGCGATCGTGAGGGCGCACCCGCCCCTCGGCGAGCGAATCCTCGCCCCGATCGCGCAGCTCGAGCACGTGCGCCGCATCGTCCGGAGCGCGCACGAGCACTTCGACGGGAGCGGCTACCCCGACCGGCTCGCCGGCGACGCCATCCCCCTCGAGTCGCGGATCGTGCTCGCCTGTGACGCCTTCCACGCGATGACGACCGACCGGCCGTACCGCAAGGCACTCGGCGCCGAGGAGGCGCGACGCCGTCTCGTCGAGGCCTCCGGGTCGCAGTTCGACCCGCAGGTCGTGGACGCGCTGCTCCGCGTGCTCGACGAGAGCTGGTAGGCGCTGGTCAGCCGATCGGTATCCAGCTGCACTTCGGGTCGCACGTGACCGCGTAGATCACCCGCTGATCCCGTACGGGCTTGCCGTCGGGCGAGAACGCACGGTAGACGCAGCGAAAGCCCGGCTCCGCCACCCTGCAGTCGACCCGGATCGTGTACCCCTCGCCGAGGTTCGCGGCGATCGTGGGCACGATGGAACGAGTGATCAGCTTCTCGACCTGGGCCGGAGTGAAGTTGCCCGTCGCCAACGTCATTGTCTCCTCCACGGCGGTGGACTCGTCGCCGGACCCGCCACCGCACCCTGCCGTCGCGACCGCGACCACCCCGACGCAGACGAGCAGCCCCAACCCGCGAAGGGCCTTCACGACTTCGCTCCACGGGACGCACGCAGAAAGGCGACGACACTGCGGAGATTCGTGTCGCCCAGCGCCGCGTATGACGGCATGAGGCTTCCCTTCTTGACGCACGTCGGGCAGCGTAGTCGCCGCAGCAGCTCTGCATCCGACCGCCCGCGGAGTCCTTCCCTGGTGAGGTCGGGGCCTGGATCGCGAACGCCCACGCCTGCGTACGTGTGGCACGAGAGACAGCCGACCGAGGCGACGATCTTCGCGCCCGGAACCGCGGGTCGGGGGAGTCGGGCGACGCGTGTCCACCGGTCGACGGTCGCACGACACGACGCCTGCCTGGAGCACGCAGCGGCCGGGTTCGACGGGAGCTTCGGGGGCGGGCTCGTGTAGGGCGCCTGGATCAAGAAGGAGACGAGGTCGTCGAGCTGCTTGCGGCTCAACTCCTTGAACGAACGCATCACGCCGCTCACGTAGCCGGGAGCGACGTCGGCGTCTGGCGAGACGATCCCCTCGGCCACCCAAGGCCCGAGGGGCCTGCCGAGAGAGCGGGCGCGCTCGGCGAGGCTCTCTCGGTCGAGGACCGGACCGGTCGCCGGGAAGGTCGCTCCAGCCGTCACGGCGTGGCATCCCCCACAGCCAAGGGAGCCGAAGACCCCGCGGCCCGCGGACGGGCTGCCTGCCGATTCCGACGTCGCACCAGTCGGCGACGGAGTCGCCGAGGTCGCCATAAGGACACTCCATCCCGCCAGAAGCCCTGCAACGACCCCCGACAGGAGCAGGATTCGACCGGAGCGAGCCATGCGACCATGGTATAGACGCGGCCTCGCGCAGCCTCCGGACTACCCCGAACAATCCCCGGGAGGGACTCGCGCATGGTTGCGGGATGTCCGCAGACCTTGTCCGCGTATCCGCCCTTCCGTGTAGCTACGCTTTCTGCCAACTTGTGCGGATCCATGGATGGTCCCTGTCCCCGACAGAAAGGATCGGTAATGAGAGCTCTCAAGCTGCTCGTCGTGGCGGCGGCGGCGACCACGGCGCTCGCGATCGCCGTGCCGGCACCCGGAGCCAACGCCCCGTTCCCGATGAACCCGTTTCCGGCGGCAGAGGTCGGCTACACGTTCAATCTGCAGACCCTCTTCGGCCACGGGTCGAGGGTGCGCCCCGCGGTGTACTGCGCCGACTCGAGCGTGTTCCGCCGGGGGCAGCAGGTCGTCTTCCGCCTGTACATCGTGGACGCCAAGACGGGGAAAGTGTTGACCGGCAAGGACATCCGCCGGGTCGTCCTGCGCATCGCGGGGCAGCCCGACCAGACC
>Ga0233416_10000136_pt1 | contig 20953 bp, 17 predicted proteins | sample Sediment_Towuti__2_FD_188638 | JGI IMG/M metagenome (GOLD analysis project Ga0233416, IMG submission 188638) | Sediment microbial communities from Lake Towuti, South Sulawesi, Indonesia - Sediment_Towuti_2014_0_MG | ecosystem: Environmental > Aquatic > Freshwater > Lake > Sediment | place... | reverse complement strand
CCTTGATGTGGGGAGGGCTGCTGGCGGGGTTGGCGACGGGAACCACCACCGGATTGGGGTTTGCCGGGCCGCCGCCGGCACATCTGAAAGAACATACGATCACCATCGATGCCACCATGTTGGCACCTCCCTCCTGGTGGCAGGTGCCGGGGGTTACGCCCTCTATCTGGGCCTCGGATCCCGATTCGCTCGACGCGCCGAAAACCTCCGAGCGTCGTGAGCTGGCGCTGAAGCCCGGGAAGTATAAATTCATCAGTTTCACCTTCGACTTTCCTTTTGTGGTGAACCTCGAGGGGAAGCTGGAATTCGCCAAGTCGCTGGATCAGTGTATCGAGGGACGCGGCACTCAAACGCTCGTTATTCGCTGCACCCGGATGTACCCGTACGGGGGCGAGCGCGATGCCTATTACGAGCAGGCCCCCTAGCCATGGCTCATCGACTTGAAGATCTCTTAGAGGCCTTGGAAGACGTCGACGACGCGACGCGCGAAGAAGCGGCCAAGACGTTGGCCGGCATGAGCGATCCCGCCACGTTGGACGCGCTGCTCAACGCCTGCCGCGACGAATTCTGGACGGTCCGCGCCTACGCAGGCCGCGGCGTGGCGAACATCGGCGGCCCCAACGCGATGGAAGCGCTCCTCGGGTTGTTCAACGACCCGATCATGGAAGTCCGCAATCAGGCCGTAGAGTCGGCAGCCCACATGGGCCCTGCCATGCTGGATCGTCTCATCGCCGCCCTGAAGGATGAACGATGGCGTGTCCGCGAACATGCCGCCAAGGCCTCTGGGGCGATCAAAGACGCGCGCGCTGTCGATGCGCTGATCGTCGCCTGTCGCGACCGCGATGGCGCCGTCAAGAGCGCGGCAGCCGAAGCGTTGGGTAAGGTCGGCGATCCGAGAGCCGTCCCGGCGTTGATCAAGCTCTTCCGGGATTCCTCAAAAATCGTGCGTGAAACAGCCGGGACCGCGCTCGTTTACATCGGTCGCCCGTCGGTCGATCCTTTGATCGAAAGCCTCAAAGATAAGGATTTTGTGGTCCGCTGTCATGCGGCCCGGGCGTTGGGAGGCATGACGACCGACTATCAGATTGGCCGGACCTGGGTACGCGATCCAAAAGTAGTCGATGCCTTGATTGCCGCCTTGAAAGACCCGGATCGGGCGGTCCGCGAGGACGCGGCGATCGCGCTCGGGATGATCGGCGATCCTCGCGCCATCGATGCGTTGGTGGAAGCGATGAAGGATGGCGCGGTCAAGCGCCACGCCATTGCCTCACTCGGCATGATCGGCGACCCACGCGCTTTGCCCGCCGTCATGGATGCCTTGAAAGGCAAGGGCATCAAACAGGAAGGCTCCCCGACACCCGGTTGCATCGTGAGTGAGGATGCGTTCATCAAGGAAGCCGCTGCGACCGCACTGGGTCACTTCCGCGATCCCCGTGTCATTCCTGATCTGATCATGTTGCTCAAGGACGGGGTACTGCGGGAAAAAGCAGCGGCGGCCCTGGCGGTGATCGGTGACGCCGCCGTCGAGCCGTTGATCGCCTTCCTCTACGACCCCAAAGCCTCCGAGGTCGAAGCGGAACAGGAGAGGGTCCTTTCCTATGCCTCGGTGCGTTTGACCGCCAAAGACGCGCTCAGGCTGATTGTCCTGGAGACGTTGGAGAAACTCGGGTGGACGCCCCCGGTCGAAGAAGCCGAAATCAGCTCCAGCCGGGCGGACAATCTTCGAGTCGATCGACCGTTGGGAGAGACGGGGCGGTTCGGACCCTCGGGCGATATGACTTAGTCAGCAAAGAGGTCGTCGGCCCCTCGACTTCGCTCGAGGCCGTCAGCCGCGCTCCTTTATGTTCCACCGGTTCCAATGCTGACCGCTTAAGGCTGACGGCTGATCGCTATTTTCTCACTGCGATCCCGTGAACGTCGGCGGTCTCCTTCCCGTCCTTCACGTTCGTGACGGTAACCTGCCCAACGTAGTGGCCGACTTTTCCCCCTGCGTCGACGTGTATCACTCCCACGCCTGGGATCGTGCCCTTGGCATTGTGTACGTCCTTGTCATTGCCGGTCAGTGGATTCGGCCCGCGCAGGCCGACGAAGACATATTGGCCGTCTGGAGCCACATCCATCAGGTCCGGCGCAGGATCCGAGTTGGCGCTCGTCACGAGATCCACTGATCCGACACTCAGGTTGCTGAGTGTATCGATGATCTCGACGTTATTTCCGGCCCGGTCCGCGTTCCACACATACCTCCCAACGGCCGCCATGCCGTGGGAGTCGGCAAACCTGTCATCTCGCTGCGAGACAAGCTTGGCCGAAATCGATTGGGGCAGTTTCGAGATGTCAAGCGCATACACATCGTACGACAACGGCGCGATCGGCCAGCCGCCGCCGGAGTTAATGTACATCGTGCCTCCGACTTCAATGCCGCCGCAGCCGGCCGGGTGGATCTGATTATTATCCAGCGAGGCCACGACCTTGAGCGGGGTGGCAGTCACGTCCACTACCAGGAGTCCTCCTCCACGGAGAGTCACGAACGCGTACTGGCTGGACGATTCGGTGATCGGACAGATCGGCGAGGTGTCGGGTCGCTCACCGCCTTCCCACGCTGCCAGGTTGAGGACATCCTTGTCGGGGTCGAAGCCGTACTTGTGGCCTGCATAGTCCGTCCAGATGCGAATGAATTTCTTTTCGGCGATATTGGCTGCGATCGCCATTTTTTGGTCCGGAGTCGGCCAGGCCGCGTGGACGTTCTTCCCCATCGAGAGGCACGCCTCCGGTTTCTTCGTCGCCGCATCCATAAACAGAACCTGGCCGCTCAAGAACGAGATCAGGACATGGTCCTGGCTGGCGTTGAAAAAGAGCATGTGGGGGCGGCGAACCGGTTTTTTCGTCGCATCTTCGCAGAATTTGCCGATCGTGCCGGAAAAGTCGATCGTCTGAGTCGGTTTGGCCGAAGCGGGATTCGCCGCCAGCTTGGCCCCATCGTAAACGTACAGGAATCCTCCGCTCTCTTTGCCCGTGTCGGACTGATCGGTGAGCCACACTTCATACGCCTGCGCGGCGGGCACGGTCAGAACAAACACGGCCACGAGGATGCCCCAGAAGAGCGATTGCCCCAGTGGCGCGGTACGTTCGCGATGAGTCATGATTTCCTCCAGCAAAAGATGGCATGAAGAAGGGGGACTGATTGTGCGCTTTTTCAAGCCGAGTTTCCAGTGGGAACCCGCAAGCTTGCTCCTTCGTTGACCCTTCGAAAAACCCTATGTTAGGGTCAACGACCGGTTCGGAGGTGCGAGTGGGAGATCCGGTCGCAGAACAGATTGCTGCCCTCAGAGACGAGGACTGGGCGATTCGCGAGGAAGCGGCCACCCGGCTAGGCTGCCTCAAAGATCCCCGGGCCGTTCAGCCGCTCGTATCAACGCTCCGGGACCAGGATCGATCCGTGCGGGATGCGGCAATCGAAGCCTTGGCCTCCATCGGAGAGCCGTCTGTGGTCGCGTTGGGGCCCTGCCTGTCCGATCCGGAGCTCTCCGTTCAGGAAGCCGCATCGGCAATCCTGGCCTCGATCGCGGATGAACGTGTGCTGGATCCGCTCCTTGGCGCCTTGCGGAGCCCGGATTGGATTGTGCGTATGCACGCGGCAAGAGCCGTCGGACGAATCAACAATCCCCGATCGATTCAGTTCTTCCTCCCGCTGTTACAGGACCACGTGAAAGCGGTGCGGGAAGAAGCCTCTACAGCACTTGGGTCGATCGGCGAAACCGCGATCCCTTCGTTGGTGGACGCCTTGACGCATCAGGATTGGCAGGTCCGCCTGCATGCCGTGGAGGCGTTGGGGAAAACACGATCCCGAAAAGCGGTGGGGCCGCTCCTCTCCGCTCTGTCCGGTGATGCGGATTCCGCCGTTCGGGAAGATGCGATTCGGGCCTTGGCTGCCATCGGGGATCCGGAATCCGTTGATGGGCTGCTCGCCGTGTTGAACGCGCCGGGGCTCCGCACCCTGGCGGTTCAGGCGCTCGGGCGCATCGGGGATCGCAGGGCCGTGCCGATGTTGATGGACCTCGCGACGGGCGCTCATCCGGCGGAAGGGATGCGGATGGTCGCCGGTTGCGGAGATCAATGGCATGAAGAAGCCGATACCCAGGCAGCCGCGGTCCGTGCGCTCGGGACGATCGGAGACGCGTCCGCGTTGCCCGTGTTGGCGGCGGCGCTCGAATCCACTTGGACCAGGGCGGAGGCGGCGGCAGCGTTGGCACAATTTGGGTCAGAGGCGGTTCCCGTGCTCCTTCCCCTGTTGACCGGCTCTGTGGATGACAATGTGCGGTATCATGTCCAGGAAACATTGTCGGCGATTGGCTGGAGGCCAGGCAAAGATAGACGGTAATGAAAGCCATGCCCAAGGAATCGATCGAAACACTCGTTTCAGAGCTGATCCATGAAGAGGATTGGCGCCGGATGCGCGCCACCGCTGCTTGTGTGGCCGGCGGCCCACGAGCGGTGCTGGCATTGATCCACGCCCTGCAGGCCGGGTCGCCTGGCCTCAAGAAGGAAGCGGCGGCAATGCTTGCCCGTATCAAGGACCCACAGGCCGGCGTGGCCCTTGTCGGCCTGCTCGAAGACCGTGACCCCACGGTGCGGCAGGCCGGCGCGACCGCGTTGGAACAGATGGCCGGCATCCTTGATGCCGAGACTGCCGAGGCGTTGGTGGGGTTGCTTCCCCAGAGTACTGACGAGGAATTGCTGCAGCTCCTCAGGCATCTGATCGGGGCCGTCCCGACTGCCGTCATGCCGCTCTGCGAGATGTTGAAGCATCCTGACCCTCAGACGCAGCTGGCGGCCGCGACCATGCTCGATCAGCTATTGGATCCGCGTTCGGTCGACGCCTTTATCGAGGCGATGGGCCGGCCCGCAGTGCGTGACATTGCGGTCGGGACGTTGAAGAAACTGGGGGCGATTCGTGAGCGAATCGACAATGCGTTCAACGCGCTGCGCGAGGTTGAGGGGGCCGGGGAGCGTGAAGAGGCCAGGATGGCAACGGTGGTCGATCTCCTCCGGATCGGACGACCGAGCGTGGAGATCCTGATCGAATACCTCGACGACGACGACTGGGTGGTGCGCGAGGCGGCGGCAGACTTGCTGGGGAAAATCGCGGATGTGCGGGCGGTAGAGCCCCTCATGAAGCGACTCGAACACGATAAGGATACCGGTGTGAAGGAATTGGCGCTCAAGTCATTGGGATTGATCGGCGACGCCCGTCCGGCCCGGCTCTATCTTGAAGCGATTCCGATCCGCCCCCTCCGCGTCTATGCGATGGAGGCGCTGGCCAAGATCAAGGATGTGGAGAGCTTACGCCCTCACAAGGCACTCTTTGACCGATTAAGGACGGATCGCGACGGATTAGTCGCCTACAATGCCGGCCTGATCGCCGACAAACTCGAAACCTTGGCCGCAGCAGCGGTTCATGCGAGCTCAGGACACGATGACCATGAATAACGACACAGACTCCGATCGGATCGATCAGCTCATTTCGGCGTTGCGTGACGAGAACGAAGCCTTACGGGACCACGCGATTGCGAGTCTTGGCCAGGCAGGCACCGACGCGATTCCCCGCTTGATCGGACTGATGGCCGATGAAGACGCGGTCATCCGGGAAGCCGCCACCAGCGCGGTGGTTCGGATCGGGTCATCCGTCGTCGAGGCCATGATTGATGCGTTGCAGGACGATGAATGGACAGTCCGGGAACAGGCCGCGTCCGCGCTCGGGAAACTGCGTGACTCTCGTGCGGTCGAACCGCTGCTTCACGCGCTCAGGGACAGGGATGGGGCCGTCCGGACAGCGGCCGTCTGGGCCTTGGAACGGATCGGCGATCCGCGTGCGGTTCCGGGATTGATCGAAGCGCTCACGGACAGCATGCTGATGGAGGACGTCGCGCGCGTGCTCAAGAAAATCGGCGATGTTCGAGCAGTCGAGGCGCTCATCGACGGTCTGTCGGGGGCCAACTGGATGGTCCGTCGCCACGCCGCGGAGGCGTTGGGCAAGATCGGCGATCAACGTGGGATCGGGCCGTTGATCGCAGCGCTCAGCGACGAAGACTGGCTCGTGCGCCGCAACGCGGCGGAATCGTTGGCCAGGCTGCGCGCCACAGAAGCCATTCAACCGCTGCTGCCCCTGCTTGAAGACGAGAATACCATGGTGCAGGAAACAGTCGAAGGCGTGTTAGCCAGCCTCGGGTGGAAACCGAGGCCCTAACGATTGACATCACCAGAAGGACACCAGCCATGCCAGACGAAGCACCGTCAAGGTTGATTCAAATCGTTCCCAAGGGCGGGGAGAAGAAGGACGGATTCAATCTGGTGACCGAACGGGTGGTGGCCGTGAACCCGGAGGCCAGGCAGCTCGAAGTCGAACTCTTGGCCTATGACGGCAAGACGGTCCTGCTGGACGTCGCGGACGAAGCGCTCGAGGAATTCAAGAGGCTCAGGGTCGGCGATGGGGCGACAATCCGCGTCGTGGAAGAGGGCGGAAAACGCATCGCCAAGAGCTTCAGAATTCGCGCCAAAGATCCCACCGCCGCCCGGGCCGATGCCATGTTGCTCGACCTTAAAGACTCGCACTGGCTAAACCGCAAGTATGCGGCTGAAGTCCTGGGGGAGCTCAAAGATCCGCGTGCCGTGGATCCACTGGTGCAAGCGTTGACCGACGAGGTCGGCGACGTCCGGCAACGCGCCTATGACTCCTTGATCAAGCTCGGCGGCGCCTCCGTGGGTTCGCTGATTCCGCTGCTGGTGTCGGAGGAGGATGACCTTCGCCAAGCCGCAACGGAGATCCTCCGGAAGATCGGCAAGCCGGCCGTTGAACCCCTCGCCACGGCCCTCTCGGACGCCGATGACCGTCTGAAGACCAGGATCATGAAGGTCTTGGACCGGATGGGGTACAAACCGAAAACCAAGGGCGAGGCTGCGGCCGAATTGCCGCGACTCACCTAGGCTCGCTCAGGATCAGGATTTGTCCTTGGGACTTCGCAACGGCCTCCCGACGGACACATGTTTGAATCCGGCCGCAGTCACTCGGCCAGGATCGTAGACATTCCGCAGGTCAAGCAACAGCGGGCTACGCATCACCGCCTTCAACTTGTCAAAGTCCAAGTTCCGGAAGACATTCCACTCGGTCACGATGACAAGAGCATCGGCCCCTTCGGCCGCATGGTAGGCATCCCGGCAAGGTTCCAACTCCGGCAGCATTCGACAGGCTTCCTCCAGCGCCTCCGGATCATACGCGCGAATGATCGCACCCTCTGCCAGTAGTTCCCGACTGATCGCCAGCGCCGGAGCTTCTCTGAGGTCATTCGTGTTCGGCTTAAACGAGAGACCGAGCATCCCAAACGTCTTCCCCTTCAGCCCTCCGGCCGCCTCCCGTATCTTGGCCATCATCCGCCCGCGCTGAACGTCGTTCACTCGAGACGCGGCGGAGGCGATCAGCATGGGATGGCCGTGCCGCTCGCCCGTTTGAATGAGCGCGGCCAGGTCCTTGGGAAAGCAGGAACCGCCGAACCCGGGTCCTGCATGGAGAAACTTGGACCCGATTCGATGATCGAGCCCCATCCCCTTCGCCACCATCTGCACATCGGCGCCGACCCCCTCGCAGAGGTTGGCGATCTCGTTGATAAACGAAATCTTCGTCGCGAGGAACGCATTGGAGGCATACTTAATCAGCTCAGCCGTCGGAACATCCGTCACGACAATCGGCGTTTCAATCAGGTATAAGGGTCGGTAGAGATCTTTCATGATGGCAATCGCTTGGTCGCTGTCCGCCCCAATGACCACGCGATTGGGTCGCATGAAGTCCTCGATCGCCGACCCCTCTCTGAGGAATTCGGGGTTGGACACGACATCGAACCCGATCGGGTTCGTTTGATGCTCTTTGATCACAGTTCGCAAGGTCTGGCCGGTTCCGACAGGAACCGTTGATTTCGTGACAATGACTTTGTAGCCTCTCATATTGCGGGCGATTCCCCGTCCCACTTCCTCGACATACGAGAGATCAGCAGACCCATCTCCGCGAGGCGGCGTCCCCACCGCGATGAAAATGACGAGCGCCTTGTCGACAGCTTTGGCGATATCAGTCGTAAACGCGAGACGACCTTCCTTCATTCCCTTGGCAACGAGTTCCGTAATACCAGGCTCGTAGAACGGAACCTCGCCCTTCTCGAGTTTCTCGATTCTCCTGACATCGTTATCTATACAGGTTACGTTCACACCGAACTCAGCGAAGCAGGCCCCGGTGACGAGCCCGACATAGCCGGTTCCGATGACACTGATGTGCATAGGTTGGTCTCCCTAGAGTAGGCTATTTCTGCGGGGAGTATAACAACGAGGGCTTGGGGGGGCAATCAATTGCGGCGTTTGGCTCTCCGTCTCCCGACAAGCGGGTGCTCCGTTGACTCTGGGAAAATGGGCTGAGTACAATCCGGCGCTCTTGCGAGCCAGTAACGAGCGGGCAAGCCAGGGACATCTTACACAGCGGGGCTCCTGTTCGAATCCCTCATGCATTCCACCCAGCCGATGACTGGTGCAACCCCTCACATTTCCCGCAGCTTCCTCCTCTTCACCGCTCTGGTGACGGGCGCGGTGGTGATGGCGTTAGAAATTCTCGGCAGCCGTCTCCTGGCCCCTGTGTTCGGGAATTCGCTGTATGTGTGGGGCGCGTTGATCGGGGTGATTCTGGCTGCGATGAGCAGCGGGTATGCGTTCGGCGGATGGATTTCCGATCGTCATACAGGTGGAGGGGTCCTGGCCGGTCTGTTGCTCTTCTCCGGTAGCTGGACCTTCCTGGTTGCCTGGGGGAACCAACCAGTCCTCTTCGAGATCGAAAAGATCGTGCAGGATCCGCGATTAGGCCCCTGTCTCGCTGCCACCATTCTCCTCGCGCCTCCGGCCTTCGGATTAAGCGGGGTGCTGCCGGCAATATTGCGGCTGGCCGTCGCGGACATGGATCATCTCGGGCGCCATACGGGCCGCATGATTGCGCTGTCGACGGTCGGCAGCTTAGCGGGAACCTGGGGAACCGCGTTTTTTCTCCTCTCGTGGGTCGGCAGCCAGTCGCTGGTGGCTTGGCTGGGTAGCATCCAAGTCGGGCTTGGGTTCCTCTGGCTCGTCAGAGGCACAAGGACCTATCCATCGGTCTCCTTCATCACATTCGTCTGCGCCGCGGCATTTGGAGTTTTGGCGCTGTACCCCGTCCAGCGATTGAACCAGCCGGTCCATCAGGAAGACAGCCCTTATCAACAAGTCCGGATTCGTGACGATCAACTGTTCCGCTACCTGGTGTTGGACCGGACCTTTCATGCCACGATGTGGAAAGCCGACCCCGTCTCGCTCTTTCTTCCTTACAGTCAGTTGATGGTGTCCTCGCTAGCCCTCGCCTCAGAACCAAGACGTGGGTTGATTCTCGGCCATGGCGGAGGGTCATTGGCGAAGTGGCTGGCACGCCACTGGCCTTCACTTGAGCTCGATATCGTGGAGTTTGACCCGACCGTCGTCCGCATGGCGGAAGAATTTTTCGACTATCACCCTCCGGCCAACCACTATATCTCTGTCAAAGACGGGCGGGCCTTCCTCAACAGGACCGATCGCACGTACGATGTGATCTGGATCGATGCCTTTGCGCGGGACATGATTCCCTTTCATCTGACGACCGTGGAGTTTTTCTCGCTCGTGCGCACGCATTTGAGCCCCGACGGGGTCGTAGCAGTCAACCTGGCGTCGTCCGGGAAGGAAGGCGATCTCGCTCGCGCCGCAGCCGTCGCGCAAACCATGAAACGATCCTTCCCGGTCCTGCAAACTTTTGCCGTTGAAGGCCCGTGGAAGACAGGGATGAGCCAGGCCAAGAATCTGCTTTTCTTCGGAGGCCACCCGATCGAAACAAACTCCCCAGACCGCATTATTGCCAAAATTACGGAGATGGCTATGAATCGACAACTGCCGATGGAAGCGATTGCGCTGCTGCACACCCGTCGCACGGACCCATGGCCGGCCGGGGTTGAGCTCAGCGACGATTTCGCGCCCTACGATCTGCTGATCGGGAATGAGAGATAGGATACACAGTCAGGTTAGTGGCGCGACGAACAGTACAGGAAGGAACTGCCCCCCCGAGAGGGTCCCGCGAGAGCCGGGTGTTCAGGAGGATTGGCTCAATGTTCTGAAGAACAGTCCGCCGAAGACCAACGCGAACAGGCCACAAAAGACCATGCCCAGCATGATCAACAACATTCCGGGCCCATCGCTCGTCCAATGGGCCTGCTGGCCCACTTTGAAGAGAAACGCCGCTGCCGCACCTGATGCCAGGGTAAGGAGTCCTGTGATCATCCGGGCAAGGGTCCTGATGATCGAAGACTTCGCCACCAGCGCCCAGATCAGAAGCACCAGAACGCCAGCGAACAGCAGTTCGAACATGAGACCCCTCGCCGTGAGCCGCACCTCTGGACTCTACTGTATGTCGAGAGGGTTCAATCGGGAAGAGAAAAGGGGATTAGGGCCAGGCTAGGAGGATGGAGGCAGGCAGGAAAGCCCCTGGAAGCGATTACCCGCTGGCCTCAATTACGATAATCCCCAAAAGAAGCCAGCGGCACGCGCAAGCGTAATGTCCCTCGACAAGCTCGGGACACCATTCGACTCGTAGAATAGTGGGCCCAGCACCTCTCAGCTGGCCTGCCATGAGCGAGCCCTGAGTTCATCGAAGGGCGAGTCGGATGGTGGAGGTGCCGGGATTTGAACCCGGGTCCGAAGATCTTCAGCGCACCGGTTCTACATGTGTAGCCGATAGTTTTAGGTTCGCAGCCACCCACGCCCATCGGCTGGCTTAGAATAGCCGCTAGCCCAGTATGTTCTCGTCCTCAGCCGCTGAGCACCAGCCTTGGACCAGCCCGCTGCATCGCGCCCCTTCCATCCCCGCGGGCCTCAGATGGAGGGACGTCGCGGTCAATTAAGCCGCGAGTGCCAGTTCTTGATTGGCAGTTGCATTGTCCCGGAGGTTTACGAGTCCCCGAGAGCTCGACATGCCCCGATGGCCTCACTATCCCCGTCGAAACCTGTCACCCCCCTTTCGTTAATCGTCACTCGTCGTTCGTATCTCGTAGCGGCTAGTTGCAAACTCTGAAACTTGGTCTGCGAGATACGCTTCACGCTTCACGAGCGACGTGTTTTCTAGATGCTCATCTTACCGCACAGGTCAAGGGGATGCCAGAGGCTCGCCCGTTATGCACTTTTGAACCTTGTCACCTTCGCGAACACGATCGCCGTGAAAGGTAGGGCGAGGCTTAAGAGCAGTTGCGTGATGAGCAATGAGCCCAACTGGCTGTAATCGGCCGGCATCTGTACGGAGCCGGTGGCCTGATCGCGAACTTCACGGGTCACGACGAAAAGCTCGTTCAGGTACTTCGTCCCGAGCTGGCTGAGGGAGAGCGCCAGATTGGTAAACGAGGCCATCACGGCAAAGAAGGTGGCTTTCAAGTTGGCCGGCGCGCTGTTGGCGATCCAGGCCAGCATCGGGATCATGGAAATCTGGCCGAGTGGGGATTCCAGCGCCGTGTCGATCAAGGCGATGAACCGCGCATCGACGATTCCACCCGTCATCCTCGATGTCCATTCGTGCAGCCCGTAGTACATGCTCACGATCGGAATCGCGAGTATCGTTCCGATCACCGTGAGGAACCCGACCACATAGGCGATGGACCGCTCTGCCATGAACCGGCGGAAGATAAACATGCCCGCCAGAGCCAGCGAGCTGCCGATGAGCGAGAGGATGGACAGAAACTGTTGATCGAATTTGAGCTGGTCGATCATCCACCAAGTGGTGCCGGGTCCGGTGCCCGGAATCGCCCGGAAGACGAAGATGACGACCGCCGTCCCGACCAACGTGAATCGCTTGTCCGGCTCCAACTCACGCACGAGCCTCGCCATAAGAAAAAGCACGATCGCCATCGAGCCGGCGAAGACGATCTCTTCGCTCTTGGACACCCCTCCCAAACCAACGGACAGCGTGAACAGCACAAACGCGAGGCTCCCGCCGAGCACCCACCAGTTGGGTGACGTCGGTTCGTCCGATACGCCTCGCACATTGACCATCTGCTCGGCATGCTCACGCGAGAACCCCTGCCGAACCAGACGTCCTTTCTGCCGTCGTCGCAGCCACCAGGCAAGTCCCACCCCCATCACCGAGACGAACGGGATCGTCAAGGCCATCAGATAGATCTGCCGGTAGAGACGGACGATCTCGGATTGCGGGAGACCTTCGACGCCCGCGAAGACATAGACGTTGATCAGCGCCACGATGATCCCGCCCGCGACGATTGCTACGCGACCCAGCGTCTGCATCGTCGTGTGCATGAGCTTCCGCGTTTGTTCGTCGAACGGCTGACCTTGATCGTTCACCCGCGGGACCGCTTCGACCGTCATGGCGTCAGCCACGGCATCTTGAATGACGTAGCCGATCGGCGCGAGCAGGACGCTGAGGACATACCACACTTCCGCCGGCATGATCGCCGCCATCGCGTCGCGATCGCCGATCAGCGCCGCCATGATACCAAGGCTGACCGCAAGCAACCCGGCCCCCAAGCCGACGAGCCAGCTCTTCCACTTCCACAAGAGATCGATGGTATGCCCGATGGGCATCTTGAGCGCCCAGGGAATGCCGGCCCAGAAGCCGAGGGCGGCGAGGAACGAAGCGGAGAGACCAAGGTAGTCCTTCACGAAGAATGTGCCGACGATGCCCGTCAGACCGGAGATGCCGTAGGCCACGTAGACCATGAGGGGCGGCAGGTAGGACAGCCGCATCTCCCGGCCAAGGGCCAGTACGTTGCGATCGATCCAGCTGAACAGTCTGTTCATCACGGGGTGACTGAGGCGTGTTGGAGGCTGGATCGGTCAGAGACCTCTTACATGACGATGCCACCGCCGGCCTGGATATTCTGGCCGGTGAGCCACCGCGCGTCCTCGCTTACGACGAAGGCCACAATATCCGCGATGTCGTTCGGCATCCCAAGTCGTTTGAACGGCGATGCCTGGACGCCGAGTTGACGGTACGGCTCGGTCAGCACCCCCGTGTCCGTAATGCCCGGTGAGACGATGTTGACCGTAATGCCTCGCGGCGCCAGCTCCAGCGCCAGACCCTTCGTGAACTGTTCCAGCGCGGCCTTGCTGCCAAGATGCGCGGTCGCGCCGGGAAACGTTCGCTGCGTCCCCGAGGTTGAAATATTCACGACCCGGCCGCCGTCCCTCATGACTTTCACGGCTTCTTGCATGGCAAAGTAGGGGCCCTTCGCGTGCAACGCGAACACGTGATCAAATTCCGCTTCGGTCATGTCCGCGAGCAGCTTCGGCAGGAACCTTCCCGCATTGTTCACCAGAATATCGAGCCGGCCAAATTGCTTGACGGTGTCGCGCACCAGCCGTCGCGCCTCCGACACCTGGCTCATATCCGCTTGGAACACGATCGCTCGTCCGCCTTTGGCTTGAATGGCCGTCACCACCTGCTCCGCCTTCTCACTGCTTTTGGAGTGGTTCACCACCACGAGAGCGCCGTCCTCGGCAAGCCGCTCTGCGATAGCCCGACCGATCCCGCTCGATGCTCCGGTCACGATCGCGACCTTCCCGCTCAGTGAAACCATTTCACTTTTCCTTCACGCTACCAGCGTCGTCCTGTTGCTAGAGGACGCCCTGCAAAACGTGACGTCGACGGTCGAGCAGGGCTCTTAGCCGCTCCCGCATCTGTTCGACGGGTAGCTTCACCCGATCTCCATGACCGGCCAGGACCCATTCGAATCGATGGACAAGCAGTTTCTCGAGCGAGGCCATCAGGACCTTCGTCCGCCACACCAGCCGCTGGGGAGCCCCCAATGCCCGCTCATGTGGATTCCACCACAGATGATCTCCCGTGAAAAGGAACTTCTCTTTGTAGAGCAGCGCCATGCTGCCGGGCGTATGACCCGGGACAGGGATCGCTCGAAAGCTGTCGGCGAGCTGGATACTATCTGAGCCGTCCACGATCCATTCGGCATCCGGTGCGACCTCGGCATCGGCCGAGTGGATGATCCGTTTCCCTCCAAAGTGCGCGGCATATTTGTCGGCATCGGCAACGTCGTCCTTGTGGGTGAGGAAAATGTGGGTGATGCCGCCATGCCGTTCAAACGCGTCAATCAAGTGTTTGATGTAGCGAGGCGAATCGACCAGCCAGTTACCGCGCGGATTCTTGATGAAGAAGCTGTTCGCCCCGAACGACTTCTCAGAATTGAACCCGCAATAGTAGACCCCGTCTTCCAGCAGCAGCGGGAAGCTGGCCATCGCCCCTTGCAGCCGTAGCTTGTCACTCTGTTCTGTCCCAATGGATCCGACCGGACAAGCGAGCAATGCCTGATAGGCTTGATGGATCTGCTCGTCATGCTCGGGCTGTTGGCAGACCGCAGAGAACTCGCCGATCTCCTCGAAGCAATTCGGCGCCAACTGCCGGCACGTGTCGCAGTTGATGCAGGTGGCGTCCACGAAGAAGTTGCCCGCCACGTTGGAATCGAGCCGTTTCTTTCGGTCTGCCATCAGAGAACCTTGGCCGCTTGTTTCGCGCGATCAGCGACGCGCCAAAGATACCATGCCGCGGCCGTCCGGTGCGGCCTCCAGCGCTCCCCATAGTGCCACACTTCCTCGGCCGTCGGCATCCGACCAAGCCCGTATGCGATCCGGAATCCATTGCGCACGCCGAAGTCGTCGACCGGCAGCACGTCCGGCCGTCCCAACTGGAAGATCAGCAGCATCTCGACGGTCCAGCGCCCGATGCCCCGGACTTCGATCAGCCGATCGACGATCGCCTCATCATCGAGCCGTCGGATGACTGAAGTCGTCGGCACGGTTCCATCGAGTGATTTTGCCGCAAGATCGCGCAAAGCGGCAATCTTGGGCCGTGAAAAACCCGCCTGCCTGATCGCTCCACGGTTCATCGCGAGCAAGTCGCCGGGCTTGGGGAAGCGGCGACCAGGAAATAGCGCGATGAATCGTCTGAGAATGCTCTCCGCGGCCTTGTCATGCAGTTGTTGATAGGCAATCGCCCGCGCAAGAGCTTCGAACGGCGTTCGTCCCGCCCTCGGAGCCAGCGTAAAGGGCCCGACCTTCCGGATCAACCGTCTCATTACGGGATCGACGCGCCACAGATGCTGTTCCGCCGTCCTGACCATCGGCATACACCTAAGGAGCGAGTGTCGATGGCCTGCCCCATTCTCCGGAGAACACAAACGTTGAGATCGGATTGCGCTCACGGGGAGCCAGCTCACGTTGTTTGAGACGGTCGGGCAGCATAGTGGGATCGCCCGGGTAGCCGACGGCGATCATCGCGACCGGTTCGTAAGCAGGAGGGATCTTGAGGTCCGCGCGCGCCTTCTCAACATCGAACCCGGCCATCTGATGCGCCACGAGGCCGAGCGCGGTCGCCTGGAGGACCAGATTCTCGACCGCCATACCCGTGTCGTGCAGGGCATGCCGATTCGGTGTGGCATCGTCCTCAAACTTCAGGCTCGCCACGGAGAGGATGAGGACCGGTGCGCGATAGGCCCATCTGCGGTTGCCTTCCACCAGGCAAGCGAGGAGCCGGTCCCAATCCGTTTCATGATCCTTGCTCGCGACAATGAACCGCCACGGCTGTTCGTTATTCGAGGAAGGGGCCCAGCGGGCGGCTTCGAACAGGCTGGTCAGTTTCTCCGGCTCGATCGGACGCTCGTCATACGCCCGAGGGCTCCATCGACGGACCAGCAGGTCATGGATCGGGAATTGAGTCGGCGCCGGCTTCTCCATGATCTCCCTATCCCCTCTGATTTTCCTTCGCCACCTCCATGTCCGGGGTCCAGCCGCCGCCCAGGGCTTTGTAGAGCTGGAGAATCGACACCAGATGCAGACGGCGCGTGCCAGTGAGCGCGAGTTCCGACTCGAACAGATTGCGCCGCGCGACGAGCACATCCAGATAGTTCGCGAGCCCTCCCTTGTACCGGAGTTCCGCCAGCTTGAGCGCCGACTGGAGTGCGCGGACTTGTTGTTGCTGCGCCTGGCTCTGCACTCGCGTCGTGCGGACCGCCACGAGCGCATCCTCCACCTCACGGAAAGCGACAAGGATATTTTGCTCGTATCTCGCGAGCGCCTGCCGCGCCAGCGCTTCGGCCGCGTCCTGCTGAAACCCAAGCGCCTGACTGTTCAACAGGGGCCCGGTGAAGCCGGCTCCCGCCACGCCGAAGGAGGCCGGATCGGTAAAGAATTGCGACAACTCGGGGCTGGCCGCCCCGACCATGCCCGTGAGCGTGATCTTGGGAAACCGATCCGCCTTCGCCGCCCCGATCCGGGCGGTGGCGGCCGCAAGTTGCTGTTCGGTTTGTAAGAGGTCCGGGCGACGCTGCAACAATTCCGACGGGAGCCCCGGCGGCACCTCGGGTGGCGCGAGCTGTTCGCTTAACGCCCGGCCCCGGGTCATCGAAAACGGTTTTCTCCCCAGGAGGATGCTCAACTGGTTCTCGGCCTGGACCATCTGCCGTTCCAACTCGGCCGCGCGGGCCTCCGCATTGGCTCGCTCGGCATCGAACTGATCCAGGTCCAGTCGAGAGCTGAGTCCCTGTTTCAGTCGCGCCTGGGAGATCCGGACGGATTCCTCCCAGGACTGCACCGTCCGTTTGGCGATCTCGAGCTGGGCGTCGAGTTGAAGCAGGGTAAAGTAGGCTTCGCCGACCGCACTGACCAGCTGCAGCACGATCGCACGACGGTTTTCCTCCTTCGAGAGCAGGTCCGCGCGCGCCGCTTCGAAGGAGCGCCTGATTCTCCCGAAGATGTCGATCTCCCACGACAAGTTGCCCAGCAGGTAATAATTGAAGGGGTTCGCAAAGCCGGGCACCAGGAAGACCGTCTTGCGGTCGAACGGGGCATTGCCGGCCGCCGTGATCGCCGGCAGAAAATCCTGTCTGGCGATAAAGGCGCGTGCTTGGAATTCTTCGACTACCGCGACCGCGTGCCGGAGGTCCCGGTTCTCCTCCAGTGCGATCCGGATCAAGGCCTGCAACTGCTCATCCCGCAGCAGCTCCCACCAGGGCAAATTCGCGATCGATGAGGCATCAGGCCTTCCCTCTGCCATCCGGAAGGTCGTGGGCGCCTCTGACTTGGGACGCTTATAGTCTGGTCCCAGCGTACAGGAAGCCAGGACGAATGAGACCACGATGGCCAGTAGGGCATGCACGTTACGGTTTGTCCTCCAACGAGAGGCGCGGCACCATCGGGTGGCCGAGCGCCCCGACCGGCTGAGTGCCGCGCCGAGTCAACTTTCTGAGCAGCACGAAGAACAACGGCACGAAGAAGATCGCCAGGAACGTCGCGGCCAGCATGCCGCCGAGCACGCCGGTCCCGATCGACTGGCGGCTGGCCGCGCCGGCGCCCGTCGCGATCACCAACGGGAACATGCCGAAGATGAACGCCATGGAGGTCATGATGATGGGCCGGAAGCGCAAGCGCGCCGCCTCAACGGCCGCCTCGATCAAGGGACGGCCCGCTTCATACCTGGTATTGGCGAACTCGACGATCAGAATCGCGTTCTTGGCCGAAAGACCGATCAACGTCACCATACCGATCTGGAAATAGATGTCGTTTTCGAACCCCCGAAGCCAGACGGCTGTCAGCGCGCCAAAGATGGCGAACGGCACGGCCAAGATTACGGCGAAGGGGACGACCCAGCTTTCGAACTGCGCCGCCAGCACGAGGAAGACCATCAGCAGCCCGATCGCGAAGACCTGGCCCGATTGCCCGCCGACCCGACGCTCTTGAAATGAAATGTTGCTCCAGTCAAGAGCATAGCCCTGCGGGACCAGCACCTCCTTCGCCACTCGGTCCAACGCTTCAAGGGCTTGGCCGGAGCTGAAACCCGGCGCAGCCGCGCCGAGCACCAGGGCGGTATTGTAGCCGTTGAAATGGTTCACCGGATCCGGCCCGCTCTGATACTCCGTCGTGACGACCGTATCGAGCGGAATCATATTGGCGCCGCGCGCATGCTGGGCGCGCACGAAGATTTTCGACAGGTCCTGCGGCGTCGACCGGTAATCCGCCTCCGCCTCGGTCTGGACGTGATACACGCGGCCGAACTTGACAAAGTCATTGATGTAGAAATTGCCGAAATACGCCTGCAGGGTATCGAAGATGTCGGAGATCGGGATACCCAGCGCCTTCGCCCGTTCCCGGTTCACATGGGCGAACAGCCGCGGCGACGAGACACGGAAATTCGTCCCCACTTGACCGATCGCCGGCTCCTGTTTCGCCCGTTCGACGAATTGCTGCGCGACCGCCGCAAACTTCTTGAAGTCTCCGCCGCCGGGGTCCTGCAACTGCGCGGAGAAGCCGCCGACGACGCCGACGCCGCGAATAGGGGGCGGATTGAACGCCAGGAGCAACGCCTCTGGAATGTTCGCGAACTCGGCGTAGGCCGCGCCGACAAGCGCTTTCGCATGATACTGGGGCTCCCGGCGCTCGTCCCAGAGCACCAGCGGCACGAACATGGTCGCCGAGTTGGGCCCTCGCGTGCCGAACACGAAGTTCTGCCCGGACAGGGCGTCGGTCGAATGGACGGCCGGAATCGCCTGGAAAAACCGCTCCACCCGTTCAAGTACCGCATTGGTCCGCTGTTTCGAGGCGCCATCCGGAAGCTGCGCCACCACGATGAAGTAACCCTGATCCTCCTCTGGCAAGAAACTTTGCGGAAGCATCCGGAACAGGCCCAGCGACACCGCGAGCAGGCCGCCGAACGCCACCAGCACCAGGGCCGGCCTCACCACGAGCTTGCCGACCGACCAGGTATAGCCCCGCTGCGTCCGGCCGAACGTCCGGTCGAAGAACGCCCAGAACCAGCCTCGCGACTCGTGCTGGGGAGTCAGCACGAGCGCGCAGAGGGCTGGGCTCAACGTCAAGGCCACAAACCCCGATACGGTCACCGAGATGGCAATCGTCGCGGCAAATTCTTTGTAGAGCGCGCCAGTCACTCCGCCGATGAAACCGACGGGCACGAAGACGGACACCAACACCAACACAATGGCGATGATCGGCGCGGTCACTTCGCTCATGGCGCGCTTCGCCGCCTCTTTGGCGGGTAGACGGTCTTCCCGCATGTGACGCTCGACGTTCTCCACCACCACGATGGCATCGTCCACAACAATGCCGATGGCCAGCACCATTCCGAACAGGGTAATGGTGTTGATGGAAAATCCCAGCGCGGCCAATCCGATGAATGTGCCGATCAGCGAGACGGGCACGGCAACCGTCGGGATGATGGTGGCACGCCAGGTCTGGAGGAACAGGTACACGACCAGAACGACCAGAACCATGGCTTCCGCCAGGGTCTTGACCACTTCCCTGATCGACACTTCGATAAATCGCGTCGTGTCGTACGGGGTATCGTAGGACACGCCGGGTGGAAAATTCTTGGTCAGTTGATCCATCTGCGCTCGTGTGCGGCGTACGGTTTCGAGCGCGTTCGCGCCGGGGGACAAGAACGTCAGGATGAAGGTCGTGGGGTTGCTGTTCCAGCGGCCTTCGAGCGCGTAGGATTGCGCGCCCAGTTCGACGCGCGCGACATCCTTGAGCCGAACGGTGGAGCCATCCGGAAGCGCGCGCACGATCAACTCTTCGAAATCCTTCACCTCCGTAAGACGGCCTTTCGTGATGATCGGGATCGTCAACTCGGTTCCCTTCGGCGCCGGCTCCCGCCCGATGGTTCCGGCCGGATAATCGCGATTCTGTTCGCGGATGATGCCGATGATGTCGCTGGGTGTGAGGTCCAGTCTGGCCATGAGCAGGGGATTGAGGATGATCCGCATGCTGTAATTCTGTTGCCCGAACACGAGCGCATCGCCGACGCCCCTGACCCGCTTCAAATCGTCGACCAGACGGAGCGTCGCGTAGTTCGACAGAAACACGGCATCGTGTCGCGGATCGGTCGATTTGAGCGCGATGACCAACACCAGATCCGGCGACAGCTTCTTGACCGAGATCCCTTGGCGGACGACTTCGGGCGGAAGTTGCGGCTCGGCCAGCTTCTCGCGATTCTGCGTTTGCACCTGGGCGATGTCCGGATCGGTCCCGATCTCGAACGTCAATTTGATCGAGACGTGTCCATCGTTGCTGCTGGTCGATTCGAAGTAGAGCAGGTTATCGACGCCGGGGAGTGTGACCTCGATCGGACGCGCCACCGCCTCAGCCGCGACTTCCGCGCTGGCTCCGGGATAGTCGGCGTCGATCTGGACAACCGGTGGGGTGATCTCCGGAAACTGCGCGATCGGCAGGAACTGCATGGCGAGCAGGCCCATCACGACGATGACGATGGAAACCACCGAGGCCATGATCGGCCGGTCGATGAACGCGTGCGCTGTCACGTGTTATCCCTGCTCGGGTACGGGAGGAGACGCCGGTCGATCAACCAGCGGACCTATCGGCACGGCCTTCACTGGCGCACCGGGACCGATCTTCATCAGTCCATTGACCACGACGCGGTCACCGGTCTTCAAGCCCGCATCGATGAGCCACTGCGAGCCTTTCCAGTCTGATGCAACCACGTCCCGCATTTCGACCTTGTCCTCGTCGTTGACGATAAACACGAAGGGACCGGTGGGGCCTTGCAGCACCGCCCGCTGAGGAACGAGCACCGCCTCAGTCTTCACATCGCCCTTGAAGCGGACTTTCAGGAATTGCCCAGGCAGCAATGTTCGCTTCGGATTGGGGAACGTGATTCGGATTTGCCGCGCCCCCGTGTCGGTCCGCAGTCCCGGCTCCAGTAAATCAAGCGTTCCTTCCTCCGGATAGGAAGACCCGTCCATCAGGGTCAAGGCTCCGCGCAGTTGGTAGACGCCGGGGTGCTGAATGCGTTTCGCCTCGATGTCCTGACGGCGTTTCAACATGAAGGTCTCCG
>Ga0233416_10000135_pt1 | contig 21065 bp, 23 predicted proteins | sample Sediment_Towuti__2_FD_188638 | JGI IMG/M metagenome (GOLD analysis project Ga0233416, IMG submission 188638) | Sediment microbial communities from Lake Towuti, South Sulawesi, Indonesia - Sediment_Towuti_2014_0_MG | ecosystem: Environmental > Aquatic > Freshwater > Lake > Sediment | place... | reverse complement strand
TCGCACTGGTGCGCGGCATGAAAACCGACCGGCCGCTCAAATACACCAACTTCCGCGATTGAATCGATGCTGTAGGAGCGGCCCATCGCCGCGATTGGTTGTCAGGAAGGAGCACCCAAAGGCATCGCGGGCATGGCCCGCTCCTACATCTTCAGCGATGCGATCAATTTCGACCAATTGTTGCCGGTGGTGATGGCTCCGCCGCAGACCGGGCGGCGGGCGCCGGTGACCGCGGGCAGCGTATTGGGGCGACCGAAGAGCGTTTCGTGGCCAAGAATGGCGAAGCTGACCGCCTCCACTGCGGCAGCCGGAATGCCGACATCGCCGGTCGTAGCCACTTCGGCCGGCGTCAGCAGCGCGGAAAGGCGACGGAGCAGATGGCTGTTGTCGGCACCGCCGCCGCAGATGAGCCACTTTCTGGGCGCTTCCGGCAGAAAACGGAGAGCATCGGCAATCGTGTGCGCCGTCCATTCGCAGGCAGTGGCGAGGCGATCGGCATCGGTGAGCTCCGGCCAGCCGAGAATGCGATCGACCATGTTCTGCCCGAACTCCTCACGCCCGGTCGATTTGGGCGGGCGGCGCGCCAGAAAGGGGTGACGTAACAGTTGTTCGAGCAGTTCGGTGCAGGCGCGGCCGCCGGCGGCCAGTTCGCCGTCGGCGTCATAGCTGTGGCGGCCGTCGCTCAACTCGCGCATCAAGGCATCCATCACCATGTTGCCCGGGCCGGTGTCGAATCCGAGCACGCTGCCGTCGGCGCCGAGGAAGGTGATGTTGGCGATGCCGCCGATGTTGACCACCGCCGTTGCCGCCTCGCCGGCAAAGAGCCGACGATGGGCGAAGGGTACCAGCGGCGCTCCCTCGCCGCCGGCCGCCACATCGCGGCGGCGAAAATCGGAGATCACGGTGCAGCCGGTCGCTTCGGCCAGTGTGGCAGCACAACCGATTTGCAGCGTGAAGGGCCAACGGCTCGACTGCACGCCGCGCGGGCGATGGCGAACGGTTTGGCCGTGGTTGGCGATGGCGGCGATCGATTCGGGGGTGCGCCCCCATTCGCGCAGGGCGGCCAGCGCTGCGTCGGCAAAGGCGCGGCCGAGCATGCGATCAAGGGTGCCAAGCAGGTCGATTTCGTCGATGCCGGGTGCCGCCAGCCGCAACACCGGCTCCTTGATCTCTTCCGGCATCGGTTGCGCCGAGAAGTGCAGCAGTTGCGGACGGCACCCCGCTTCGAAGCGCACCAGCGCAACATCGATGCCGTCGCAGGAGGTGCCGGACATCATGCCGAGCAGGTCGAGCGTCATACGGTTCAGATGAACGCGTCGGGCGGCAGACGCGGATCGTCGATGGCGAACGAGGTTTCGCCGGTTTCGAACAGCAGCTTCAGATAGGGGACGCAGCCGCCACACTCGCTGCCGGCGCGGGTGGCGGCCATGCATTCGCCGAGCGAGTTGTAGCCGGAGAGCTCAGCGAAGCTCTTGTTGATGCAGGCGCAGCGATCCACGCGCATCTCGGCCATCGATTCGTCCATGCGTTGCTCCATCGGTTGAGGTGCGCCCGATGCTGGCCTGCCTTCGAAAAAAAAAACAGGGCAGCCACCGGGGCTGCCCTGCACGGAGCAAGAGGCGATCAACCCTTTTTGGAGGTGTTGATGCCCAGAAGCGGATAGAGCGGGCAGAAATTGATCAGGCCGGTAGCCAGCGGCACGACGCCGATCCAGGTCCATGGGGTCCCGATGCCCATTGCCGCCATGCCGATCAGGGCGACGCCCAGCACGATGCGACCGATGCGGTCCATGCCGCCAACATTCTTGTCCATATACTCCTCCTTCAATGACGATTGAACGCCGGATCATGCGCCAAGAGTAGACAAAGGGAGGCAAGGCATCAGTGACAATGTCACCCCAGATCAGTTGCGCGGAATGGCCACCTGCGGCATGCGCGCCAGCACCGTTACCGTCTTCTGGTTCAGCCAGCGACTGCTGCGATGGCGGTCGTAATAGCGCGGTTTGGGCAGCATGGCCGCCATGCGCGCCGCCTGCGCCGGCGAGAGTCGCGCGGCGGCCACATGGAAGTAGTGGCGGGCGCCTGCCTCGGCGCCATAAACGCCGTCGCCGCACTCCATCACATTGAGATAGATCTCCAGTATACGGCGTTTGGGCAGCATCGCCTCCAGCATCACCGTGACGATCGCCTCCTCACCCTTGCGCAGGATGGAGCGGCTGCCGGAGAGAAAGAGGTTTTTTGCCAGTTGCTGCGTGATGGTCGAGCCGCCGGCCACCAGCTTACCCTTGCGCAGATTCTTCTCGTAGGCGTTGTGGATCCCCTCCCAATCAAAACCGGAGTGGGTCATGAAGGCGCTATCCTCGGAGGCGAGAACAGCGCGTTTGAGGTTGTTGGAGATCTCGCGATAGGGCACCCAGCGATGTTGCAACTTGGCTTCGGGATCCTTCTCGCGCATCGCATCCAGATGCGCCTGCATAAAGGAGCTCATCGTCGGATCGATCCAGCGCCAGGCAACGATGTGGCCAAAGATCCAGAGCTGATAGAGGGTGAAGAGAAGCAGCAGGCCCAGTGCGATTTTGGCGGGCCAGCCGAGTTTGCCGAAGCGTTTGCCGATCATGGGCGCGGCAGCATAGGCCGGCGGCGAAAAAATGCATCAGCCGTCGAGCAGGTGCAGTTCGAGGTGGATGCCGGTGGGCACGCCGGTGGCGTCTCGGTATCGCAGCGAAAGCTGGCGCGGCACCAGCCGATGCGGACGACCGTATGAGTCCTCCTGCAGGGCATCGACGGTTTCTGCAATCAGGACCAAGACCCCTTCCTCGGGCAGCAGATCGGCGATTTCGTAGGTTTCGTCCAGGTAGCGCACTTGGCGACCAATCAGCCCCAGCATCTGGGAAATATCGTGAATATCGAAATTGTGCATGGGCGACTCCTTGCCTTTGCCTTAACCAACGTAGTGGTTGCGCAAATATAGGTCAAACCAGGTAATCGATCCGCTGCTCCACGTTGGCGTGCCTTTTCCACTGCTTTTTGTTGCCATATGCCGTCTTCTGACCGCAGCATGCTGCCCATGAAGATGTTTTCTGACTTTCTGCCGGTTCTTCTCTTTTTCGCTGCCTATAAGCTGTACGATATCTATGTCGCTACCGCCGTGCTGATGGTCGCTTCTCTGGTTCAGACGCTGGCGCATCGTCTGCGCACCGGTGCATTCGAACGTTCGCATCTGATCACCCTCGCGCTGGTCGTCGTTTTCGGTGGTGCAACGCTGCTGCTGCACGATGAATCGTTCATCAAATGGAAACCCACCGTCATCAATTGGTTGTTTGCCGCTGCTTTCGTTGGCTCTCAATTTATCGGCAACAAGCCACTGATTGAGCGGTTGCTCGGTGGCCAACTGGAATTGCCTTCGATGGTCTGGGCACGTCTGAATGTTGCCTGGGCCATTTTTTTTGCCGCTATGGGTGCGCTGAACCTGTATGTAGTCTATCACTTCGATACCGACACATGGGTAAACTTCAAGATGTTCGGACTCTTCGGGCTGACGTTGCTGTTTATCGTTGCACAAGGATTCTATCTGTCTCGACACATGAAGAGTGCAACTGTCGACGCGGAGTAGTTGAGCCGTCTGTTTGTACAGATTGACGAGAGGTGATCGATGCGTCAAAAAACAGTTCTGGTGGCCGAGGACGATCCGCAGACGCTGCAACTGCTGTCGCGGCTCCTTAAATCGCGCGGTTACAACTCGCTTCTCGCCAGCGACGGCGATGTGGCGCTGGCTCTTTTCGAACAGCATCGCGATGCGATCGATCTTCTTCTATTCGATGTGTTGATGCCGCGCATGGATGGCTATACCTGTGCCAAGCAAATTCGCGCGCAGCGCCCGGATTTGCCGGTGCTCTTCATCTCCGGCTATAGCAACGAAGATATGAACGAGCAGATTGCCACCTGGCCACGTTGCGTTTTTGTCAGCAAGCCGCTCCATATCGCACTGCTGGCTACCCAGCTCGACTGGATGTTCCTCTCCGAATAACTGCCGCATCTCTGCCGATACCGGCAGAGATGCGCCCCTTTTCGCTCAGACAACCGCTGCGAAACAGCGCGGACAGAGTTCGTTGTGAATGGCGTGCTCCGCCTCCTGCGGTTGTGTCACAATCCAGCAGCGCGGGCACTTTGTTCCCTCGGCTGCCGCAACCTTCAGCTCGCTTCCCCCGGCTATGCTGCCAACGATATACAGCTGCGCCCAATCGCCGCCGATTGCCGTCGCATCGAGTTGCTCCAGCCCCGGTAGCGTAACGCTGGCGGCAGTCGACGAGCCGATCACCTTCTCTTTCTTGGCCTGGTCGAGCGCTGCATTGACCTGCTCGCGCAGTACAAAGAAGCGTTCCCACGCTGCCTGATCGATTTCCACCGGCTCGCTGTGCGGAAAGAGCTCCAGATGCACGCTTTTCCCGTTTACACCCGGCAGATAGCGCCAGGCCTGATCGGCAGTGAAAGGGATCACCGGCGCTGAAAGGCGGATCAGAGCATCGGCGATTTCGAACAGCGTGGCGCGCGCCGAACGGCGGCGATGCGAGTCGGGGGCATCGCAGTAGACGCGGTCCTTGATGACATCCAGATAGAAGCCACCCAGCTCCACCGAGCAGAAATTGTGCAACAGCTGATGGATGCGATGGAAACGGTAGTCGCGGTAGCCAGCCACCACCTCCGCGTTCAACAGCGCCAATTGCGCCACCGCCCAGCGATCGAGCGGCGTGCGCTCGGCAATTGCCATCCCGTCCCGCTTCGGATCGAAGCCGTCGAGGGTGCCCAACACGAAGCGAATGGTGTTGCGGATGCGCCGGTAGGATTCGGCCAGCTGCTTCATGATGTCGTCGGAGATGCGGATATCGTTGGAGTAGTCGCTGGCGGCGATCCACAGGCGCAGGATATCGGCACCCATCTGCTCGATGATCTTCTGCGGCGCCACCACGTTGCCCTTCGATTTTGACATCTTGTTGCCGGCGCCATCGACGACAAAGCCGTGTGTCAGCACCCCCTTGAATGGGGCCACGCCACGGGTGCCGACACTCTCCAGCAGCGAGGACTGGAACCAGCCGCGGTGCTGATCGCTTCCCTCCAGATAGAGATCGGCTGGGGAGGCGAGCTCGCTGCGCTGTTCCAGCACGCACGCGTGTGTCGAGCCTGAGTCGAACCAGACGTCGAGAATGTCGCTCTCGCGCACGAAATTGCTGCCGCCGCAGTCGGGGCAGGCAGCCCCCACAGGCAGAAAATCGGCCGCTTCGCGCTCGAACCAGACATCGGCGCCGCCCGCTTCCACCGCTTTGGCTACGCGCTCGACCACCTCGCGGGTGGTCACCCTGTGCGAATCGCAATCGAGGCAGCGGATGGCGGTGATCGGCACTCCCCAGGCACGTTGGCGCGAGACGCACCAGTCGGGACGTTGCTCGACCATGCTGCGAATGCGGTTCTCTCCCCATTCCGGAGTCCACTTCGTTTCGCCGATCGCTTTCAGCGCCTTTTCGCGCAGGTCGTTCTTCTGCATCGAGATGAACCACTGCGGCGTGGCGCGGAAGATCAACGGGCTGCGACAACGCCAGCAGTGCGGGTAGGAGTGGCGAATCTGGCTGGTCTCCAGCAAAGCACCGCAATTCTTCAGATGCTCAACCATGATGGCGTTGGCCTTATAGACATGGTGCCCCTCGACTACCGGCGTCCCGGCGACGAAGACGCCGCGATCGTCGACCGGATTGAAGGCGCGCAGGCCGTAGGTCATGCCAATCTCGTAGTCCTCCTGACCGTGGCCGGGGGCTGTGTGCACCGAGCCGGTGCCGGCATCGAGGGTGACGTGGTCGCCGATCAGAATCGGCGCATCCTGATCGAGGTAGGGGTGGCGGAAGCGGCGATGCTCCAGCTGCGAGCCACGCAGGCGCGCCACCACTTCTCCCTCGGCCTTGATCGCCTTGAGCACGCCTGCGCGCAGATCTTCCGCCAGCAGCAGGATCTCGCCCGCCTCCAGATTGGCGTTGTCGCCGGGGTTGCTGATGCGCACAGCCGAGTATTCGATCTGCGGCCCCATCGCAATCGCCAGGTTGGCCGGAATGGTCCACGGGGTGGTGGTCCAGATCACGGCCGACACCTTGCCGTTCAGGGACGGATGAAGATCCGACAGCGATTCGCCGGCGGAAAACTTCACATAGATCGAGTGCGAGGTGTGATCTTCATACTCCACTTCGGCCTCGGCGAGCGCTGTGGCGCAGGAGACGCACCAGTACACCGGCTTGGCTCCTTTATATAAGCCGCCGTTGTGCAGAAAGCGCCCGATTTCGCGCACAGTGTCGGCCTCGAACTTGTAGTCCATGGTGATGTACGGGTTCTGCCAGTCGCCGCCGACGCCCAGCCGCTGGAACTCTTCGCGCTGGATCTCGATTTGCCCTTGCGCATATTCGCGGCACCGGCGGCGGAATTCGCCAGCCGGCACCTCCTCCTTGGCGCGCTTCTCTTTCTTGAACTGCTCTTCGACCTTCAGCTCGATCGGCAGCCCATGGCAGTCCCATCCCGGTACGTAGGGGGCATCGAACCCCATCATGGTGCGCGAGCGAACCACGATATCCTTCAGCACTTTGTTCACCGCATGCCCGATATGAATGTTGCCGTTGGCATAGGGAGGACCATCGTGTAATACGAACTTCGGCGCTCCCTTGCGTGCGGCGCGAATGGCAGCGTAGAGCCCCTCATCCTCCCATATCTGCAACCGCTCCGGCTCGACGAGGTTCAGGTTGCCGCGCATCGGGAAGTCGGTATTGGGCAGAAATACGGTCGGTTTGTAATCGAACTTGCTTGGTTCGGACACAGTAGTTACTCCGGTTGAGGCTTAAAGGGGGGATTCGGTCAAAATGCGGCGCGCAGCTTCGCAATCGACGGCAATTTGCCGTGCCAGCTCTTCGGCCGATCGGAAGACGCGATCCTCGCGCACCCGTCGCACAAAGCTGATCTTTAGTCGTTGGTTATAGAGCTCGGGGGTCACATCGAGCATGTGTGTCTCCAGCAGCAACGTGCGCCCTTCAAAGGTAGGGCGGAAGCCAAGATAGGCGGCGCCATTCCATTGCTCGTCGCCGCATTTGGCCTTTACCGCGTAGATACCGACGGGCGGATGGGTAAGGTCGGCCACGTCGAGGTTGGCGGTGGGGAAGCCGATCCGTCGTCCGCGCTTGTCGCCATGCATCACATGACCGGAGATCGAGTAGGGATGGCCCAGCAGATGCGTGGCGAGATCGAAATCGGCCGCCTCCACCGCCGAGCGGATGCGGCTGGAGGAGACCACACTGCCTTCGAGCTCGAAGGCAGTGGCTTGAGTGAAGTTGAATCCGAGCAGCTCGCCCTGCTCCCGGATCGCCTCCGGGCCGCCGGAACGGCCGCGGCCAAAGGCGAAGTCGTAGCCGACATGGATATGTTTGGGGGTGCAGGATTCGTAGAGCGTACGGATGAATTGCTCGCCATCCCAGGCGGCCAGCTCGTGGTTGAAGCGCAACAGCAGTACGGCATCGGCGCCGGCCTTACCGAGCTGCTCCAGTCGCTCGTGCAGGTGCGAGAGGCGACGCGGCGCCTCGTTGGGAAAGAGGACGGCGCGCGGGTGCGGTTCGAAGCTGACCACGATGGCCGGGCCGCCCACATCCAGCGCATGCCCCTTGAGCTCGGCCAGCACCTGCCGGTGGCCCATGTGCACACCGTCGAAATTCCCGATGGTCACCGCACCGCCGCGCAATTCGGGGTGTTGACTCAGGGCTTCCCAGGATCGAAGAACTCGCATCGGCCGCATCCTAGGTTTGCGGCGCCGATTCTTCACCTGTTGCTTCGTCGGTAGCGATTTCGGACTCCAGATCGCGCTTGAGTTGCTGACGCATTCCGCCCTTGGGCGTTTCGTGCGCGCCCCCTTTTTTCAGCAGTGGCGAACGGGCCACGGGATTGCGCTGCTTCACCGGCTTGATGGGCGGTTTAGCCATGGCGGCGGTAGTGTTCGAAGGTGAAGGCGAAGACATGCTTTTCATCGGCCGGATGCGGCTCGCTTTCGAGCAGTTGCCACTGACTCCTGTCGATGGCCGGCATGCAGACATCCCCCGCCACCTTGGCATGCACGCGGGTGAGAAAGAGCTCGGAGCAGAGCGGCAGAAAGAGGGCATAGATCTCGGCGCCGCCGATCACCATCGCCCGCGCGCAGCCCGCCAGCAGTTGCAGCGTCTCTTCCAGCGAGTGGGCCACCTCGATCCCCTCGGCTGAATAGTCGGGCGAGCGGGTAAGGACAATATTGCGCCGCCCTGGCAGCGGCCGGCCAATATCAGCGTAGTTGCGGCGACCCATGATAATCGGCTTGCCCATGGTGATCGCCTTGAAATGGCGCAGGTCGTCGGGCAGCCGCCACGGCAGGGTGCCGGCATTGCCGATCACCCCGCGCTCATCCATGGCCACGACCAGCGCGAAGCTCGTCACTTCAGGCGTTGACCAGCCGTCGCGACGAGGGCATCGATCTTCCCTCTTCGGCCTTCAATCCCAACTTGGCGAACAGTGCCTGGTCGGCATCGGCCGACTGGTTGCCGGTGGTCAGCAACTCCTCGCCATAGAAGATCGAATTGGCGCCGGCCAGAAAACAGAGCGCCTGCAGCTCCTCGCTCATCGCATCGCGGCCGGCCGAGAGGCGGACATGCGAAGCGGGCATGGTGATGCGGGCAACAGCGATGGTGCGCACGAACTCGAAGGGGTCGAGCTCCTCCTCGTTCGCCATCGGCGTCCCGGGGATACGCACCAGCATGTTGATCGGCACCGACTCGGGGTGCGGCGCCATGCGCGCCAGCTGTGCCACCATGCCGGCCCGGTTGCGCCGGCTTTCGCCCATGCCAACGATGCCGCCGCAGCAGATGCTCATGCCGGCGCTGCGCACATGGCGCAGGGTGTCGAGTCGATCTTCGAAGCAGCGGGTGGTAATCACATTGCCGTAAAACTCGGGAGCGGTATCGAGGTTATGGTTGTAATAGTCCAGCCCCGCCTCTTTCAGCTTTTCCGCCTGCTCGCCCGAAAGCATGCCCAGCGTGGCGCAGGCTTCCATCTCCATTGCCTTCACGCCGCGTACCATCTCCAGTACCAGATCGAAAGATTTCCCCTTCGGCTCGCGCCAGGCGGCCCCCATGCAGAAACGGGTGGCGCCGCGCTCTTTGGCTGCGCGCGCCGAAGCGAGCACCTCGTCCAGCGCCATCAACCGCTCCGACTCCACTTCGGTGTTGTAGCGGGCGCTCTGCGAGCAATATTTGCAATCCTCGGGGCAACCGCCGGTCTTGATCGAGAGCAATGTGGAGAGCTGCACGCTGTTGGCATCGAAATGGTCGCGGTGCGCCTGCTGCGCACGGAAGATCAGGTCGTTGAAAGGGAGTGAGAAGAGTGCCTCGATCTCGTCGACGCTCCAATCGTGTCGCATGTTTCTACTCCTTCGCCGACTTCGTATCGGGCACGACATCCTATGTGCTTGCTCTTCATACGGCAAAATCGCGCCGTCTTTTTATCCACATTCCTGGTTTGATTCTCTTTGTATCCTCTGTGGATAACTCATTTCTTCACTCCTGATATTAACCGTCCATGCCTTAAGCTCGCCGAGAACACCGATGCACAGCTCCGTTTCCCGTTGATTATCCACAGCTAATAATTTATTTACTTCCTTATAAATCAATAACATAGGTTGTTTTCCACTTGTTTTTTCTTGCCTACTGGTACTGCTTTTTTTGTTTTCTATCTTTCTTTATCACTCTCCCTTTATTCCTCAGCCCGGGAATTTGATCGAATCAATCGGATTGACTATCCCTCGCTCGATTTTATGATTCGCCCCCCTTCAATACAGGAGATCGATGATGTTGACCTATAACCCCAGCAAGATTCGCCGTGTCCGCACCCATGGTTTCCGTGCTCGCATGGCAACCAAGAAAGGGCGTGCTGTCATCAGCCGCCGTCGCGCCAAAGGCCGCAAGCGGCTCTCGGTCTGACTCTTTCGTTTCCCAAGGCGTCGAGGTTGTGCAGTAAACACGACTTCGACGCCATGAAGCGCGCACGTCGTTTTTCCATTGGCCCTCTGCGTTTTGTCTATCGCTCCAATTCACTCGGCAGGGCGCGTCTTGGTCTTGCCGTTTCACGTAAATGCGGTTGCGCCGTACGTCGGAATCGCATCAAGAGAATTCTCCGCGAGATATTTCGCCACCACTCATTCCGTTCCAACTCTCTTGATCTTTTGGTTATTCCCTTGCACGACGATTTTTCTGACGATGCGATCGTCGATGCCATGCAATCGGCATTGAGTCGTATCCCTTCTATGATTCATTCATGATATGCGTTCTGTTCTTCTTCTGCTGATCAAGGGCTACAGATATCTCATCTCCCCGATTATCCCGCCGCGCTGCCGTTTTTATCCGACTTGTTCCAACTACATGGCAGAGGCAATCGAACGCTATGGCGCTTGGCGGGGCCTTTATCTAGGCTGCCGCCGGCTGTTGCGCTGTCACCCTTTTTCGCATCACGACGGCTTTGACCCTGTGCCTTGAGCACTGGCCCGATGCAGGAGTTGTTGAATCATGGATACAAGAAATCTCTTTGTGGCAATTATGTTGTCGATCGCGATTCTCGCCGGTTGGAGCTATATGTTTCAGCCGAAGACGGAGAGGAACGTCGAATCTGCCGCTGTTGCTGCGTCCTCTTCGTCTGCAACTCCGGATGCCGATGCCGCAGCTCCGACTGCACAGGGGGCAGTAAACGACCAATCCGCTGGCGATAGCTATTCGCATTCCACTTTTGCCTTGGCCAATGATGTATTGCAGCTTGTGATAGACGATCGCGGCTGGATCACTCAGGCAGCACTACCCGCCTATGCGGCTAAGGTGGGAGGGGATAGTAAACTCCTTCTCTCTGTTACCCCTTCCTCGGCCTTCTATGTCAATTCGGGTCTGGTCGATTCAATGGGTGTCTCATCGTTTATCCTGTTGGGTAGCGAGCAGGTCGGCAGCGCGTCTGTGCTGCGCTTGCAATCGACTCTTTCCGATGGTCGCAAATGGGAGCGTACTTTTACTCTGAAGTTGGGCAGTTATTCTTTGCAGGTCGATGATCGAATTGAGAATGGTGCCGGTTTGAAGCTTTACCGGCAGGTTGTTCAACGTTATCCCAATCGCGATACCTCGCAGTTTGCTTCCGAGGTTGGCCCTGTTGCCCTGTTTGATGACAAGTTGGTCAACCATGACTACGACTCTCTCGACGAAGAGAAAAATGTCCGCAATGTCGCCATTGGCGGTTGGACTGGTATTACCGAGCAATACTTTATTGCTGCGCTATATGGCGATCAGGGTGCCGACTACTCTTACTACTTTAAGGGTGACGGCCGCGCCTATCAGGCCGGAATGATCGATAACGGCAAGATTGAAAATGGTAATCTTCTCTTCTCCGCGCATCTCTATCTTGGTCCGAAGTCGATGGAGGTGCTCAAGCCATTGGGAGTGAAGCTCGAGCGTAGCGTAGATTTCGGCATGTTCTCTTTCATAGCCAAGCCGCTGCACGATATGCTGCTTTGGTTTCATAAGTTCATTCCGAACTTTGGCTGGAGCATCATCCTCTTGGTCCTGGTGATTAAAATCGTCTTTTATATCCCCAGCAAAAAATCCTACGAGTCGATGGCTGCGATGCGTAAATTGCAGCCTGAGCAGGAGCGTTTGCGCACCCTTTATGGCGATGACCGTACTCGTCTCGGACAAGAGATCATGGAGCTGTACAAGAAGCATAAGGTGAATCCGCTTGGTGGTTGTTTGCCGATTCTGATTCAGATTCCTGTTTTTATTGCTCTATATCAGGTTTTATTGGTCTCCATCGAAATGCGCGGTGCTCCGTTCATCGGTTGGCTCACCGATCTCTCCGAGAAGGATCCCTATTTCATTCTGCCGCTGTTGATGGGTGCGTCAATGTACATTCAACAGAAGCTCAACCCGCAACCACCCGATCCGATCCAGGCCAAGGTGATGCAGTTCCTGCCTGTTGTTTTCACCGTGATGTTCCTCTTCTTCCCTTCCGGTCTGGTGCTCTACTGGGTGGTGAACAACGTACTCTCCATCGTTCAGCAGAAGATGGTGATGAAGTCGGTAGGCGTCAGCTAACTTTTGGCAGTGACTCCGACTATTGCTGCTGTTGCCACTCCCCCTGGTCGCGGGGGAGTGGGAATTATCCGCATCTCAGGCCCCGCCTCTTTTTCTATCGCTTCCAAGCTTTCGCACTCCTCTTCTTTTATTGCGCATAAAGCTCATCTTCGCAGCTGGTTTGGCGAAGACGGCGATTCCATTGATCGTGGCATTCAGCTGCACTTTCCCGCACCGAATTCATATACCGGTGATGATGTTGTTGAGTTGCATGCGCACGGCAACCCTCTTTTGCTCGCCCTTCTCCTTGACCGACTTTTTCAACTTGGAGCCGTAGCTGCTGCTCCTGGCGCTTTTACTCGCCGTGCTGTTGAGAATGGTAAGATCGATCTTTCCCAGGCAGAAGCTGTTGCTGCCGCTATCGAGGCCCAGACTTCTCGTGCAGTCAGGCAGGCGCAGAAGCATCTTAATGGGGATTTTGGTGCTCATATTTATGAGTTGCTCGATGAAATCACTTCGCTTGTTGCTCATGTGGAGGCATGTCTCGATTTCCCTGATGAGGAGATTCCAGATCTGTTTCTTTCCGATCTTGCTAAGCAAGTCGACGAACGTCTGATTCATTCTCTTGCTGGCTTGTTGTCGACTGCCCGCTTCGGTGAGCGTCTTTTCGAGGGGATCGATTTGGCCATAATTGGTGCTCCCAATGTCGGTAAATCGAGCCTTTTTAATCGTCTTGTTGGCCGTGACCGCGCTATTGTCAGCAATCGTGCTGGTACAACCCGCGATATTCTCGAAGTTGATTTTGATTTGGCCGGCATTCCGGTTCGGTTAATGGATACCGCCGGTATTCGTCTCACTGACGATATCCTTGAGAATGAGGGTGTTAGGCGCGCTTATCTGGCAGCAGATTCTGCTGATGTCGTTCTTTTTGTTGCTGATGCTACCGATCCGTCTACTTGGACTTCAGTTCATTCCTATCATCTGGCTGTTCTCAACAAATGTGATCTCCTGTCGTCTCCTTGTCCGGATGGTTTCATTGCTGTCTCTGCATTGACGGGTAGTGGTATAGATCAGCTTGTCGATGCGGTCGTTTCGCACCTTGGTGGCCGCAGCGATGCAGATGAGGGTGTTATGATCACTTCTGTTCGCCATCGTCAGGCCATTTCAACAGCGCATGACGCCCTTGTTTCAGCCAGCTCGCTTCTTTCTTCTAGCGTTGAGCTTGATTTGGCTGCTTTTCATCTGCGGCATGCCTGGAGTTCGCTCTCGGAGATTGTTGGTCAGGGTGATGTGGAGACGATTCTCGACCAGGTTTTTTCCCGGTTTTGTATCGGGAAATAGCTCTCTCCTTTTTTTTCTTGAACCGGACATTGTAGCGGCATCATAATACTTGGCCTTCGATTTCGGACGGGTGGCCGCTTTCCCTCTGCTACCCTGATTTATCTTTTGGGGGACGCATGTCTGTTAAACATCCTATTATTTCTATCACCGGCTCCTCCGGTGCAGGAACTTCCACGGCCAAGGTTGCTTTCGAGCATATCTTTCGTCGCGAGAAGATTACTCCCGCCATTATTGAGGGCGACAGCTTTCATAAATTTGATCGTGCATCCTTCAAGAAGGCTGCTGCCGAGTATGAATCAAATGGCAAGCGGCTGAGTCATTTTTCTGCCGATGCCAACGAACTTGAGCGCCTTGCTGCCCTCTTCAAACAGTATGGTGAGACGGGTACTGGCGATCGCCGTCTCTACATTCATAGCGAGGAAGAGGGGCTGCCCTATAACCAGGCTCCCGGTACTTTCACGCCTTGGGAGAAGATCCCCGAAGGTACAGATCTTCTTTTTTATGAAGGTCTTCATGGTGGCTACAATGTAGGAAATGCCAATGTTGCCAATTTTGTCGATCTGCTGATTGGTATTGTACCTGTGGTAAATCTTGAATGGATTCAAAAGATTCATCGTGATACCAAAATGCGCGGTTACTCCTCTGAGGCTGTTGTCGATACCATTCTTCTGCGTATGCACGACTATGTTCATTACATTACGCCGCAGTTCACCCATGCCGATATCAACTTCCAGCGTGTACCCCTGGTCGACACTTCCAATCCGTTCATTGCTCGCGATGTCCCGACTCCGGACGAAAGTCTGTTGGTGATTCATTTCCGTAAGCCGCAGCAATGGAATATTGATTTCTCGTTCCTGCTTTCGATGATGAAGGACTCCTTCATGTCGCGCCCCAATACCATCGTCGTTCCGGCTGGCAAGATGCTTTTTGCCATGGAGTTGATCCTTAATCCGATCATCCGGGATATGATGGCACGCAAGGCTAAAGCCTGAACCACCAGCTTGATAGATTGAGCGGGGGCCTTTTGGCCCCCGTTTTTTTCATTGTTTTCATTGCTTTACTGTTTCTTAAGCGCTGATCGAATATGACCTCTTCCGTATCATCGTTGTTTCACGTGAAACATCTTTTCGACCCCGTGGATGTCATCGTAGTCGGTGCCGGCCATGCAGGTTGCGAAGCAGCGCTTGCTTCTGCCCGACGTGGTGCGCGCGTCCGCTTAATTACCCAGAATATCGATACCATCGCCAAGATGTCCTGCAATCCGGCGATTGGTGGGGTAGGTAAGGGTCATCTTGTTCGCGAAATTGATGCGCTCGGTGGCGCGATGGGTGTCGTTGCCGATTGCTCGGCCCTGCAATATCGTGTCCTGAATCGTAAAAAAGGCCCTGCTGTTCAGGCTACGCGGATACAATGCGACCGCAGACGCTACCATATCGAAATGCGGTCAATGATCGACAGTAACCCACGGGTGTCGCTCCACCAGGGTACGATTCGAACGTTGCTTCTTGATCGGGGTAGTCTTGTTGGAGTAATCGACGACTCGGGAATGTATCACTATGCATCAGCTGTCGTGCTGACCACGGGAACATTTCTTGGTGGATTGTTGCATATGGGGATGGTGCAGAGTCGAGGTGGGCGCCTGGGGGATTCGGCGGTCGATGGTTTGACAGAGCAACTCTGTTCGCTTGGGTTGCGCATGGGGCGTCTTAAAACCGGTACTCCGCCTCGCTTGGATCGCCGTACAATTAATTGGAACACGCTCCCGCAGCAGCCTGGCGATGAAGATGCATTGCCGCTTTCATTTACCCACTCGAAGATTGTTGGCGACCAGCTCCCGTGTGCCATTGCGCGTACCAATGAGCGTACGCATACCATTATTCGGGAAAACCTGCACTGCGCGCCGATGTACTCCGGGGTTATCGAATCGCGCGGTCCCCGCTATTGCCCAAGTATCGAGGATAAGATCGTACGTTTCGCCGACAAGGATAGTCATCAGATCTTTCTGGAGCCGGAGGGGCGCGATCATGCCGAGATTTATCCCAATGGGATTTCGACTTCGCTTCCTGTAGATGTCCAATGGCAGATCGTCCGTTCGATGGTGGGGCTGGAGTCAGCTGTGATTATTCGGCCAGGTTACGCGATCGAGTACGATCACGTCGATCCGACCGAGCTGGATGTTTATCTCCAGTGTCATAAGGTTCCCGGCCTGTTTATGGCCGGACAGATTAATGGGACTACTGGATATGAAGAGGCGGCGGCGCAGGGTCTGGTTGCTGGAGTGAATGCAGCTGCCAGGGCGTTGGCGTTGGAGTGGTGGAGCCCCGACCGAAGCGAAGCCTATATTGGCGTGATGATCGATGATCTGGTGAACAAGGGGGTTAACGAACCTTATCGAATGTTTACTGCGCGTGCCGAATTCAGGCTGCACCTGCGTGAGGATAATGCTCTGTTGCGCCTGGGCGCGGTTGCCCTTCGTCTCGGATTGTTCGATGGTCAGCGCATCGATCTGTTCGAGCGGCACCGTTTTTTGATGGATCGGTACGAAGGGACGATTACCGAAATGATTGTAGGAACCGGAAGGGATTGGTCCGCGCGTTTGTCGAACGTCGGATTGCCGCATCCGCAGCAGGGGATGCGATTTGCCGCATATGCGCACAGGCAGGATGTTGGCGCCGAGTCGGCATTAAAGCTTCTCGACCTTCCAAAGACGATGACATGTCACGACATCGCCGCATTGGTGGCTCGAATTCATTATGAAGGGTATCTCGACAAACAGTCGATGGAGATCGATCGCTTCAAACAGCAGGAGTCGCTTTTGCTTCCGTTCGATCTCGACTATGCCAGCATTCCCGGGTTAAGCGTTGAATGTCGGCAAAAGCTCGATGCCCATCGCCCAATTAGCTTGGGTCAGGCATCTCGATTGTCGGGTGTCACCCCTGCAGCGATTACAGCCTTGATGATGTACCTGCGCAGGGAAGGGGTGTCATGAGCGAGGTGACCGAACGATGTCGCATCTATATGGCAGAGGTGCTCAGGTTCGCCAAGGTCCTCAATCTTACGGCGATCCATGACGAGAATCTTTTCTGGCGCTCCTTTATCGAGCCATCGTTGGCGCTCTCGAAACTGGCGCCTGTCCATGGTCGTCTTCTCGATGTTGGTAGTGGAATGGGCATTCCAGGTATTCCTATTCTGATTGCGCTTCCGGGGCTTGAAGGGGTTCTGGTCGAAAGGCGAAAAAAGCGGTCGGAGTTTCTGCGGCATGTTATTCGTCAGTTGGGATTGAATGCGACGGTATACGACGCCGACATAAATTCATTGCCTTCGTTGCAGGTCGATTTATGTGTTGCGCGTGCGGTGGCAGAAGAGAAGTTACTATTGCGGATGTGTACGCCGCATGTTCGCGATAATGCGGTTGCCCTTCTGCCGGTACCCAAAGAGAGTAACCCCGCAGCTATCTCTGGGTGGTCTTTAGAGGGTATCGAATTGATCGATGAGGCAGGGTTGCAACAGAAGGTGCATCGCTATCGTTTTCGGGAGGTTTCACGTGAAACATAAGCAGCTGGGGCCGGTGATATCGATCGCCAACCAGAAGGGCGGAGTAGGCAAAACCACAACCAGCATCAATCTGGCGGCGTCGCTGGCGGCACTGGACAAGCGGGTGTTGCTCTTCGATTTCGATCCGCAGGGTAACTCTACGTCCGGATTGGGCATCGATAAAAGTCAGCTCGAGAAGGGAAGTTATGCCATTTTAACCGGTGGGGCGGCCATTGAAGAGGTGATCTTCGAGACAAGTTGCGAAGGTTTGTGGGTTGCTCCGGCAACCATGGATCTGGCCGGCGCCGAGGTGGAGCTGGTAGAGGCGGAGGAGAGAGAGCAGGTGTTGCAGCGAGCGATGCGTCGCTACGCAGGCAAAGCGTTCGACTATGTCATCATCGATTGTCCGCCGGCACTCAATCTGCTCACCCTGAATGCACTGGTGGCCTCCGATCGGGTGTTGGTAACGCTGCAAACGGAGTTTTATGCTATGGAGGGGTTGAGCCAACTAATGGAGACCATTCGCCGAGTGAGGCATAGCCTCAATCAATCGCTTTTGCTCGATGGAATCCTGCTGACCATGGTGGATCGACGGAATAATCTGGCGCTACAGGTTGAGCAGGATGTACGCGAATATTTCGGTAGTCAGGTCTACGAGCAAATTATTCCGCGCAACGTAAAGTTGTCGGAAGCCCCCAGCTTCGGATTGCCGGCGATGTATCACGACCTGCGTTCCAGCGGAGCTCAGGCCTACCTGGCTGTTGCCCGCGAATTCATTCAGCGCGAAGCAGCGCTTGGGAGTCGATAATGCAACAGGGAAAAAAGAAGATGGCTCTTGGCCGTGGTTTGAGCGCACTGCTCGCCGACAAGCCGACGCCTGAAGTTCTGGCTCAGGCACGTCCACTGGCCATATCATCGATCAGACCCAATCGATTTCAGCCGCGTACGCAGTTCGACAGCGAACAGCTGGCGGCATTGACCGAGTCGGTTCGTCGCGACGGTGTGCTGATGCCCATCCTGGTTCGACCCAGCGGCGATGGATATGAGTTGATTGCCGGCGAGCGCCGCTGGCGCGCCTCGCAGGCCGCCGGGCTGCTGGACATTCCGGCCGTTGTGCGCGAGGTCGACGATCTGCAGGCGCTGGAGCTGGCGATTGTCGAAAACGAGCAGCGCAACGATTTGACTGCAATTGAGTCGGCGCGCGCCTATCAGCGTCTGATCGACGAGTTTAGCCAGACACAGAAGGACGTGGCCGAGAGAATCGGCGTTTCGCGGGTGCAGGTAAGCAACATTATCCGCCTGCTGCAGCTTCCCGACAGTATCCAACAGATGATTGAAAATCGAGCTCTGGCCATGGGACAAGCCCGACCGCTGGTGGGTCTAGAGCGTAGCTCTGCCGAACAACTCGCGCGCAAATGCATCGAGGAGGGGTGGAGCGCACGCAAAATGGAGGAGGAGGCCAAGCGGGCGGCAAAGCAAAAGGGGGGAGAAAAGAGGCAGGCCAACGATGCCGATGTGGCTGCCTTGGCCGACGAACTGACACGGAAACTGGGGCTGCCGGTCGCACTTTCGTGCAGCAAAAAGGGGGCAGGGGAGTTGCGAATCAAATACAGTCGGCCGGAAGAGCTGGACGGAGTATTGCGGCGGCTGCGGGGGCACTGATCAATGCGGGTAAACGGAAAGGAGTGGCGGGCAGTCGGTTGGGATAGCAGGAGTGGCGCCGTTTGGTGGATCGATCAGCTGGCGCTTCCCTTTCGTTTTGCTACCAATGCGAGCCGCGATCCGGAGGTGGTTGCACAGGCCATCGAGAGCATGGAGGTGCGAGGTGCACCGACAATCGGAGCAACCGCAGCGTGGGGATTGGCATTGGCCGCCAATGTCGATCGCAGCCGTTTCGAGCAACATTGGTTGCCGCGATTCCGACGCACTCGGCCGACAGCTGTGAATCTGTTTCATGCTTGCGATGTGTTGGCAGAAGGTTTTTCCAACGGGTTGAATGGCGCCGGGATGGTCGAGTTGGCGCAGTCGTATGCCGATCGGGAAGTTGAAAACAATCGGCTGATGGGTGTGTACATGGCCGAGTTGCTGGCGGTCGGGGAGCGACGAATCCGCACCCATTGCAATGCCGGTTGGTTGGCAACCGTGGATTGGGGGACGGCCACCAGCGGCATCTATCAATTGGCGAGAGCAGGAGAAAACCCGTTTGTTTGGGTCGACGAGACGCGTCCTCGCCTGCAAGGGATGCGTCTGACTGCATGGGAGCTGCAACAGGAGGGAGTGAGCTGCGCTGTCGAAGCCGACGGTGCGGCGGCGTGGCGAATGGCATTGGGAGAGGTCGATGCGGTGGTGGTAGGGGCAGATCGCATAGCCGCCAATGGCGATGTGGCCAACAAGATCGGCACCTATGCTCTATCGCTGGCGGCAAAGGAGCATGGAATCCCCTTTTATGTGGTGGCACCGACCTCAACCTTCGATATGGCGACTCAAAACGGCAGAACCATTCCAATCGAAGAGCGCAGCAGCGACGAAGTGGTCACAATGGATGGAGTGGATGAATCCGGAGAGCTGCGCCGAATTGCCATAGCGCCGGCTGGCTGCACGGCACGCAATCCCGCCTTCGATGTGACCCCCTCTGCCAATATCACTGCCATCGTCAGCGAACTGGGGATATGGAAGCCGGCAGGCGCCTGACGCTGGGACTGCTCCTGCTGCTGTTCGGGGGGAAGCAGGGGTGGTGCGAAACGGTGGAGTCGATACGCATCGATGGTCTGGAACGAACTCGGCCGCAGACACTCCTGCGAGAGTTGCCTTTTGCCGAAGGCGACACATGGCAGGAGTCGATGCAACAGGAGGGGGAGCGGCGCCTGCGCAACAGCGGCCTCTTCTCTGATGTGCATATCTCGCCGCCCTCAAAGACGGGGACAGTCGCCATCACTGTCAACGAACGCTGGTCGCTATGGTTGCTTCCGGAAGCGACTCGCAAGGACAACGGCGCATCAAATGCCGGAATGGCGCTGGCCGAACACAATATGTGGGGTCTAAATCATCAGTTTCGCCTTGCATATAGGGGCGATACCGGCAAGAACTTCTCCATGCTCAAGGGGGGGAATAGCGAGGCGAGCTATTTTTGGCGGCATGCACTCGGTAGCCAAACCCACAACGCACGCATCTATCTGGCACGTGGCGATCAGCAAGGATCGGTAACCGTCGGTGCAACCTCCGGAAACTATCGGATACGCAATCAGAGCGCCGGGATTCAGGTGGAAGGCTGGTTTGGAGAGACCGTGGACGAAGGGTGGTCGGGAAGTGTCGGAATCGAGGGAAGCAGTCAGCACTATACACCGATGGCTGGAGCGGGGTTGGCAGGAATCGATCGTCGGCGACGCAACAGTGTAAACATGGGAATCAACTATCAGTGGCAGGACGACCATATCACCTGGAAAACCGGCAGAAGTTTTTCCTATCGACTGCAAAGAGTGGACAGGCGTTTTGGAGCAACCCTAGATGTGCTGCGACAGGAGATTTCCATACAACAGGTCGAGATCGTCGAAGGGGAGAGCGGATACGGTTGGCGCATTATGGCTGGGATAGCCAGCGGCGAGGTAGTCCAGGACGGCCTCTACGATTTGGGTAGCGGAAAGAATATGCGGGGATATCTGCCCGGAGAAGTAACCGGAGTGCGCTATGTGAATGGGACGATGGAAGGGAGAATGCCGGCAGAACAAGGCAGCAACCTGATGTGGATTCCATTTGTCGACGTAGGGAAGAGCAGCGGCGGGAATTACGGTCGCTGGACGCTCGGTACAGGCATGGGAATGCGTTGGACCCTGCGCTGGCTGATGCAGGGTACATTGCGCGCCGACGTGGCATACGGATGGGAGAAGAAACGATGGCGATTGCATCTGGGCACCGGGCAGACGTTCTGACTAGGGATACTCTGAACAAGTGCGTCCTGCCCTTGTTCAGGAACGCCCAGCCAAAAGCGCGGTTTTGGCTGGGCTTACACATCGCGCACGTACGCGCCCGATTTGGCGGCCCATCCATGGGC
>Ga0233416_10000134_pt1 | contig 21225 bp, 23 predicted proteins | sample Sediment_Towuti__2_FD_188638 | JGI IMG/M metagenome (GOLD analysis project Ga0233416, IMG submission 188638) | Sediment microbial communities from Lake Towuti, South Sulawesi, Indonesia - Sediment_Towuti_2014_0_MG | ecosystem: Environmental > Aquatic > Freshwater > Lake > Sediment | place... | reverse complement strand
TCCCGTGCCAAGGAGATCTCGCAGGCCCCCGACTCGGAGCGCGGCGGCGATCTGGGCTGGTTCAAACGCGGACTGATGGTCCCCGCTTTCGAAGAGGCGGTCTTCGCCCTGCAAGCGGGAGAGACCAGCGGCGTGGTAGAGACCCGCTTCGGCCTGCACGTCATCCGCCTGGTCGAACGACGCCATGTCGATCCCAACTCCTTCGAGGCGCACCGGAGCGAAATCGAAAACCAGCTGATGAGCGCCGAATTGCAGGATCGCCTGCCGCGCTTCATTGCCGGACTGAAGGGCAAGGCACGCATCGACCGCCGCAGCTGCCCGGTGACAGCGCCGACGGCCGCTGCGACACCCGCCCCGGTGGCGATGGCGCCGTCCCTGCCGGCCGCCGCCGCCCCCGTCGTCGCTCCGGCGCCGGAATCCGCCGCCGAGGCGGCTGCAACAATCGACGATGCACTGGCGGGCGTCGGTGCGGCAGTCGAAGGATGGCGGCGGGCGTGGAGCAGCCGCGACACCCGCACCTTCTTCTCCTTCTATCGCAGCGATCGTTCCCCCGATGTCCGTTATGCCGACTTTGCCGCCTGGCAGCGCTATAAGCAGCGGGCCATTACCAGTAAGTCTTCGATCGAGGTAAGCCTGAGCGAGATCGCCATCGAACCGCTGGACTCAGGGCGCATGCGCGCCACCTTCCGGCAGCGCTACCGTTCCGACCGCTTGCAGAGCGACGACGACAAAGAGCTGATCTGGCAACGCGGCAACGACGGTCGCTGGCAGATCGTCTCCGAACGCACGCGCTGATCGTGCCATGCTGCTGCTGACGCTCGGCGAGCCGGCCGGCATTGGCCCGGATTGCCTGCTCAAACTGTGGCAGGCGGATCCGGCATCGCTGCGCGGTGTTTGCGTTGTCGCCCCTGCCCACTGGCTTCGCGATCGCGCGACAGAGCTGGGGGTCGACGTAGCCATCCACGCGTGCGCATCGCCGGTTGCCGGCTCAGGCGGCGCCATCGCCTGTTTTAACCCGCTGGCCGATCCGGCGCCGGCCGCGACCGCCGGTATCGCCTCGCCCGCCACCGCTACCGCAGTGATCGGCTGCATCGCCGCAGCGGCGCGCCTCTGCCTGCGCGGATCGGCCTCGGGGCTGGTCACCGGCCCGATCGAGAAAGCGGTGCTGCGCGACTGCGGCTTCGATTATCCAGGCCACACCGAATTTCTTGCCGCTCTGGCACAGCAGGAACGGCCGCAATACGACGGCGGGTTCGTGATGATGCTGGCGGCTGCGCAACTGCGCGTTGCGCTGCTCACCACCCACCTGCCGCTCCGCGAGGTGGCCCGCCAACTCTCGGCAGATGCGACAGCGCAGGCGCTGGCCATCGTCGATCGCGATCTGCGACGCCGTTTCGCCATCGCGGCGCCGCGCATCGCGCTGGCCGCCTGCAACCCGCACGGCGGCGAAGCGGGCCACTTCGGCCGTGAAGAGATCGAGATTCTTGCCCCGGCTGCCGCCGCCGCGCGCCGTAGCGGCATCGATGTCAGCGGTCCGCTGCCGGCCGATACGCTCTTCTCGCCGCCGCAACGCGCCCGCTTCGATGCCGTACTCTGCTGCTATCACGATCAGGGATTGATTCCGATCAAAGCGCTCGCCTTCGGCGAAGCGGTCAATGTCACCCTTGGGCTTCCGTTCATCCGAACCAGTGTCGATCACGGCACCGCCATGGATCGTGCGGCCACCGGCAATGTGTCCTACAGTAGTCTTGTCGCCGCCATCGATCTGGCGCGGCAGATGCAGCGGGAGGTGTAACCATGCCATTCGAGTCGCTTGCCGGACGCCTGCTGCTCGCTTCGCCCACGCTGGGCGACCCCAACTTCGCCGACTCGGTGGTGCTGCTCTGCCATCACGACCGCGAGAGCAGCCTTGGGCTGGTGATCAACCGGCCGCGCGATCTGACCCTTGCCGAAGTCCTCGCCGATCTCAAATTTGAAGCTGACACCGACTCCGGACGCCATCAACGCGAAATCGCCGGCCGCTCCACCTTCGAGGGGGGGCCGATCGAACCCTTTCGCGGTTTTGTGTTGCACGACGGCTGGCACATTTACGAATCGACCATGCGCGTCAGCAACGATCTGCACCTGACCACCTCGCGCGATGTGCTCGAAGAGATCGCGCGCGGCACCGGCCCCGAGCATTTCATGTTGATTCTCGGCTACGCCGGTTGGAGCGGCGGGCAACTGGAGGAGGAGCTGGCCAACAACGACTGGCTGGTGGCCGATCCCAGTCAGCAGCTGCTCTTCCTGACCGCCCCCGAACATCGCTGGGCGCTGGCAGCGCAGAGTCTCGGCGTGCGCCGCGAACATCTGAGTCGCCAGATCGGCCATGCCTGAACCCCGAGGTACTCTTGCTCACTGTTTTGATTGTCTATCACTCCGACTACGGCAATACCGAACGCATGGCCGCCGCCATCGAAGCGGGGGTGAAGGTGGGCGGCGCCGCCCGCGTGTCGCGCAAGCAGGCTGCCGATACCACGCTGGACGATCTTCTGGCCGCCGATCTGCTGCTCTTCGGCACACCCGTGCATATGGGCTCGATGGCCTGGCAGATGAAGCAACTGGTCGACCGTGCCGGCAAGCTATGGCTGGAGAACCGGCTGGAGGGAAAAGTGGGGGGCGTTTTTGCCTCCGGTGGCGGCTTCGGCGCTGCCGGCGGCGGCGTCGAGAGCACGATGATCGGTCTCTGGTCGCATTTTTTGCAGCAGGGGATGGTGGTGGTCGGCTTTCCCAAGAGTCTGCCCGGTTATGCCGAGGGTGGACTGCAATGGGGCCCCTACGCCCGCTGCGCCGACAACGCTGGCCTGCCGCGCCCGATCAGCGACCAACAGCTGGCGGCCGCACGCGCCTTCGGTGCGCATGCCGCCGAAACGGCGGTGCTGCTGCGCGGGCAATAACTCCCCCATCCAGCGATTCCCGCGCACGCCGGACAATGGACGCAGAAACATATTTAGGCAGGATTGGACGCTGAATCACCGTCGGGGGAGGCCCCCCCGGGAATTTCTTGCACGCAGCAATCGCCGCAGCCCGACTGGCTGCTTCTGGCCGCTGCGTCAGAACTGGAGGAGCAATGATCGACGTAGCAATCGTGGGCGCCGGCCCGGCCGGAGCGGTGGCAGCCATGCGACTGGCGCGACGCGGCGCAAAAGTGGTCCTTCTGGAGAAGGAATCTCTCCCGCGCAACAAATCATGCTCGGGTATTCTCTATCATCGGGCACGCCGGCAGCTCGAAAGCGAATTTACCTTGTCGGTCGCACCGATGGTTTTGAAGGAGATATTTTCGACCCGCATCACCCTTCTGCGCGACAATCACTCCGCTGCCGCAGCCCGGCCGGTCGCCCCGTTCTCGATTGTCGAGCGCAATCGTTTCGATCGATTTCTGGTGCAGACGGCAACCGACAACGGCGCCACCCTCTTCTCCCCCTTCAAGGTGGATACAATCGATCGCTCCGGCAAAGGCATTCGTCTCTCCGGCCCCTCCGGTCACATCGATGCCACCCATGTCATCCTTGCCGACGGTGCCAACTCCCCGTTGACCGAGCTGGCAGGCTGGAACCCCAACAGCGCCATGGTTGCCGCATTGCATTGTGTCGTGATGCTGCCTTATCAAAGCTGGCAAAGGTTTGGCGACGTAGCCACCATCAACTTCGACCTGCCCGACAACGGCATTGCCGTCTTGTCCCCGACTGGTTACAACACCCTGAATGTGACCCTCTTCGCATTGGGCGGCCGCCAGAACCATCGTCAGTTGCAGACGATGTTGAGCGAACTGCTCAAGCAGCTGGAATTGCCGATGCCGGCACAGATCGAACAGCACTCGATACCGGTTTCGCCAGTCAAGGGAGGCCTTGCCCGCGACGGCATCTATCTGATCGGCGATGCTGCCGGACTGGTCGATCCGCTCATTGGCGAAGGGCTCTCAGCCGCCATCGGCAGCGCCTTGCTGGCTGCGGATTCGATTGCAGACCATCTTCAGGATCCCGGCGCGGCAACCGCCGATTATCAGCAAAAGATGGAACAGAGCTGGCTAGCCGATCTGGCCTTGTCCAAGCGGGCAGCATCGCTCCTATATGCCAGCGATACCCTGCGTCGCTGGATCATCCGCAATCATTCCGGGCCTTTTCTCAATGTCTCGCTCGATATCGCCCTCGGCACGAAAACCTATCGCGATCTTCACTCATGGATTATCCAGCGTGTGCTGAACAAACTTCCGGCCCCGTTACGCATGGTGGTTGAAAAGGTCTTATAGGGAACCGCCAGCGATTCGGATCGCCTCCGCAAGCGATAGCTCGCGCCACTGCCCCTTGCCCAATTCGCCCAGCGGCAGGGAGCCGATGGCCACCCGCACCAGTCGCAGCACTCCGACCTCGCAGGCCGACAGCATGCGGCGAATCTGGCGGTTGCGTCCCTCGACGAGCACAAACTCCAGCCAGCTGTTGTGCTCGCCGCTGCGCAGCAATGTCACCGAATCGGCACTCAACCGGCAGCCGAGTTCTGTGTCGTCGATGCCGGCGCGCAGGCGCGCGAGCAGGGCATCGTCGGCCACGCAATCGATCTGCACATGGTAGTATTTCGGCAAATGGGTGGCGGGCGAGAGCAGACGATCGGCCCAGCGGTGATCGTTGGTGAACAGCAGTAGCCCCTCGCTGGCCATGTCCAGCCGCCCGACCGGCGACAGACCGTGCAATTCGGGGGGCAGGCAGCTGTAGACGGTGGCGCGCCCCTTCTCGTCGGCACGGGTGGTGACCAATCCGCGCGGCTTGTTCAGCATCAGGTAGCGTTGCTGGCTTCTCCCCAGCGGGGCGCCGTCGAGGGCGAAGCGGTCGGAGTCGGGCAGCACCGGCAGCAGCGGATCGAGCACAGTTTTTCCGTTGACCGTCACCCGTCCAGCGGCAATCAGCTCTTCCGCTTGCCGCCGCGAGGCGATGCCGAGCTGCGACAACACCCGCCGCAGCTCCTTGCGTTTCACGCCTGATCCTGCATCAGCCCCAGTCGGCGCCCGAGCCAGGCGGTGGTCGGGGCCTGAATCAGGATGGTCATCAGCACGGCGATGAAGGTGACCGAGGCGATCATCGGCGCGCCGGGGGCGTGCATGCCGACCAGCAGTCCGGCCAGCGCCGCCGGAATCACCCCGGTTTCGCGCGTCCAGCACATGAAGAGCAGCTCGTTGCGGCTCCAGTTGGCGCGCTTGTCGGGGGCGGCGCAGAGATAGACCGCCGCCGGCCGCGCCACGAACATCAACACCAGCGCCACGCCGATGCCGGGCAGCAGATATTGTCCCATCAGAGCGAAATCGACCTGCGCGCCGAGCAGGATGAAGATGAACATGCGCATGATCATCGCGGTGGTGGCGACAAACTCCTCCAGCCGGCTCTCCTCGCCTGCCTCCATGCGGAAGCCGAAGAGATCCTTGTTGCCGAGCACGATGCCGAAGACGAAGACGGCCATGAAGCCGGAGGCGTGCAGGCCGTCGGCCCCCATGTAGGCGCCGATCACCGCCATCAGCGACACCACCGGCCCGTATTCGGCAAGGAAATTCCACTTCTCGTGCGCGATCAGCAGCGCTGCCAGCCAGCCGAGCAAGCCGCCGGCGAGAATGCCGAAGCCCGCCTGCCAGAAGAGCTCGAACAGGGTGTGGCCGAGCGAAAATTCGCTGCCGCCCATGGCCATGGTCAGCACGGCGAAGGTGACAATCGCCCCCATCGCATCGTTGAAGGCCGATTCGCTCATCACCGTCTGCGCCACCTTGGCGCGGATCCGCACCTGCTTGAAGATCGGCACCAGCGTCGCCGGATCGGTCGAGGCGAGCACCGCACCGAGCAGCAGCGCCACGAGCAGCGGCACGCCGAGCAGGAATTGGGCAGCCAGTCCGGTAATGGCAGCGGTGATCAGCACGCCGAGGGTGGCGATGACCACAATGGTGATCCACACCTGTTTGAGCACAGCCAGACGCAGCGAAGCGCCGCCGTCGAAGAGGATGTAGCAGGAGCCGAAGATCAGGATCAGCTGATTGAGCGCCGAGCCGGCATCGACATGCACCCACCCCGCCGCCCCCGGCCCGATGGCCAGACCGGCCAGCAGAAAGAGCACCACATCCGGCACCTTGAGCCTCTCGGCGATCAGGCTGCTGCCGGTGCCGATGGCCAGAATCAGGCCGACCAGCAGCAGGGTATGTTTGGCGGTTTCGATGGGGGTGACGGCATCCATGGCGGGGCAATGTAGGCATCGGCGCGGGGGGCGGCAATGGCGCGCCCCACGCCGCACTCAGAATCCGATGGCCGCTCCGGCGGACAGGGTGAGCGGACGGAAGCGCCCGGTGGCGGCATCGCCGACCCGACTACAGGTGGCGACTTCGGCCAACAGCGCGACATCCCTGCCCATGGCCCAATCGATACCCGCCCCGGCCTTGCCGCGCAGATAGGCGCTGCCGGCGGCAACGCCGCCGCTGCGCTTCAGATCGATGCGCGTCGCTCCAAGCAGATAGTGCATGCTCAAGCGTTCGCCGAACGGGATATAGATCTTGCCCACTGCCTCGACTGCGGTGGCCTTGACCTTGTTGCCGCCGCTCTGGAGCAGGTTCCCCAGGTCGGCATATCCGACCTCGGCGGCGAAGAAGCGATCGAAACGGTAGCCGAGATCGAAGCGCAGCAGCGCCGCTCCCTCCTTGCAGGCAGCAGCGGCCGGCAGCGCGGCGCAGCCCCCCACCGGCTTGCTGTAGCCGAGCTGCCCCGAAAGATAGGGGCCGGCCTCGATAGCGGCAGCCGGAACGGCAGGCAGCAGAAAGGTGGCGACAAGCAGCAGGCGCAGCGCCGGCAAAAGATGGGTGTTCATGGTCAGACTCCCGACAATCTCGATGCAGCGAGGCTACCCCCGCAGCGTTGCGGCCGAAAGAGAACGGACTTCGCCGCTGCGCGCACGCGGGCTGGGCTCTGGCGGGCAGCGCTGTGCCCCCCTAGGTTTCCGGGCGCGCGGACGCATCGATCGGCCGCCCGACAGGAGATGACCGGTGAAAGTATTGGTGGTGGGCAGCGGCGGACGCGAACATGCGCTCTGCTGGAGACTCAAACAGAGCGCCAGCGTTTCCGAGGTGATTTGCGCTCCGGGCAATCCCGGCATCGAGCGCGAGGCGCGCTGCATCGCGGTAGCGGCCGACCATGTCGATGGATTGCTGGAGTTGGCCAGAGCCGAACAGCCGCGTCTGGTGGTGGTGGGTCCGGAGGCGCCGCTGGTGCTGGGGCTGGCCGATAAGCTGCGCGCCGAGGGCTTTGCCGTCTTCGGCCCCGACCGGGCGGCGGCGATGCTGGAGGGGAGCAAATCCTTCTCCAAACAGCTGATGGCCGAGGCCGGGGTGCCCACTGCCCGCTTCGAGGTGCACAGCGATGCCGATGCCGCCGAGGCGCTGATCCGCCAGTGGGGTGCACCGATCGTGGTGAAAGCCTCGGGCTTGGCGGCCGGCAAGGGGGTGATCGTCGCCGAAAACGTCGAGGAGGCGGTGGCAGCGGCGCGCGACATGCTCTCCGGCAACGCCTTCGGCTCGGCCGGTTCGCAGGTGGTGATCGAGGAGTGTCTGGTCGGCGAAGAGGCCTCCTGCCTCTTTATCGTTTCCGGCGACACCATTCTGCCGCTCGCCTCCAGTCAGGATCACAAACGGCTGCTCGACAACGACGAGGGGCCGAACACCGGCGGCATGGGCGCCTATTCGCCCGCCCCCTGCGTGACCCCCGAAGTCGAGGCCGCAGTGCTGGAGAAGATCGCTCGTCCGACCATTGCGGCGCTGAAAGCACGGGGCATCGAGTTCATCGGCATCCTCTATGCCGGCGTCATGCTCACCGAGCGCGGGCCGCAGACGCTGGAGTTCAATTGCCGCTTCGGCGATCCGGAGTGTCAGCCGCTGATGAGCCGCCTGCAGAGCGATCTGGGTGCAGTGCTGCTGGCGGCGGCCGAGAAACGGCTGGCAGGAGTCACCCTCGATTGGGATGCGCGGCCGGCGCTGTGCGTGGTGGTCGCCTCCAGCGGCTACCCCGGCGATTTCGCCAAAGGTCAGCCGATTGGCGGCCTCGAGGCGGTGGAGGCGGCCGGCGCGGTGGTCTTCCATGCCGGCACGGCGCGCAAGGATGGTGTCATCGTCAATGCCGGCGGGCGCGTGCTGGGGGTAACGACCTTGGGCGCCACGGTGCGCGAGGCGCAGCACACCGTCTATGCCGCGCTGCAACATCTGGATTGGCCGGGAGGCTTCTTCCGGCGCGACATCGGCCAGCGGGCCGTAGCAAGGGAGCAATGAGATGGAAGCAATCAAGGTGCTGATCCTGATGGGCAGCAAAAACGACATGCCGACCATGCAGAAGGCGGCCGATGTGCTGGGCGAGTATGGCGTGGCGAGCAAGATGCTGGTGCGCTCGGCGCATCGCACCCCGGAAGCAACCGTGCAGGCGGTGAAGGATGCGGAAGCGGCCGGCTGTCAGGTGTTCATCTGCGGCGCCGGCATGGCGGCGCATCTGGCCGGTGTCGTGGCCAGCAAAACGGTGAAGCCGGTGATCGGCGTGCCGATCGCCTCCGGCGCACTGAACGGGCAGGACGCCCTCTACTCGACGGTAATGATGCCGCCGGGCATTCCGGTGGCGACAGTCGCCATCGGCGGCGCCCGCAACGCCGGCATCCTCGCCTTGCAGATCCTCGCCACTTCAGACTCAACGCTGGCCGAAAAACTGCGCGCCGACCGCGCCGCGCAAGCGATCCCGCAGGACGACTGAAGCAGATTCCTTCACCACAGAGGACACAGAGGTCACAGAGAATGGAGCCATTCGACTCGTTCTTTCCTCTGTGTTCTCTGTGACCTCTGTGGTCAATCCTTCTCTTCCCCGCTCGCATCTGCTGGCGGCGGCGAAGAAGCTGCGCGGCGGCGGCGCCATAGCGCATGTCACCTCCACCCTGCCCGGCATTGCCGCGCTGCCCGATACGGCGGGAATGATGCGGGTGCAGCGGCTGAAGGGGCGGCGCGGGCCGTTCATTCTGCTGGCAGCCGACCGCAAGTCGGCCGAGCGGCTGCTTCGCTATCGCTCTCCCCTGCTGCGTCACGCCATGCGCCACTACTGGCCTGGAGACGCGACATTGATTGTGCCTGCCCGCCCCGGCTTGCCGAAAGCGCTCTACCGCAAGGGGGCCATCGCCGTGCGTGTCGATGGCGATGCGGCCACGCGTCGCCTCTGCCGTCTGTGCGGCGGACTTTTGCTCTCCAGCAGTCTCAACCGGCGCGGAAAGCCGACGTGCAGGCCGAGTCGCCGTCTGCGCTGGCGCTGGCAACGTTATCTCGACGGCTGGTTGCCGGGTCGCGGTTCTGGAAAAGCCTCGCGCATTTTGCGTCTGCGCACCGGACGATGGCAGCAACTCAGGTGAGGGGCGTTCAGCTCCGCTTCACCTTGCACATCAAACTTGCGCGCATGTCCGGAGACCACCTTTTCCCTTTTCCGGCCAAGGCCATTCACCCATACTCCGCTCGCTGTTTTCACCGGCAAAGACTCCCCTTTAGGATTGCCCCCCAATGAACCGTTTATTGCAGACCCTGAACCCCCTACTTACCCGGCTCGGTTCAATGTCGCTGGCCATCGTGATCCTGATGGTCCTCTCCATCGCCTCGGTGATCGGCACCGTATTGCTGCAGAATCAGGATCAGACCGACTACCAGCACCAGTTCGGCCCGCTCTGGTACTGGGTCTTCCGCGCCCTCGGCCTGTTCGACATGTATCACACCTGGTGGTTCCTCGCCCTGCTCGGCCTGCTGATGCTCTCGCTGGCGGCCTGCCTGCTGCGCCATGCGCCGCGCATGCTCAAGGAGATGCGCCTGGGCAAGGTGGCCATTGCCGACAAATCGCTGCACGCCTTTCACCATCTGCGCCTGTGGCGCGTGGCACGCCCGGCCGATGCCGCGTTGCAGGCCGATCTGGCCGCGCAATTCGACGGCTGGGAGACGCAGATGGCCGCCGAGGAGGGCAAGCTCTTCGTGCGCGCCGACAAGGGACGTCGCCACAAGTGGGGCTACATTCTCGTGCATGTCGCCATTCTGGTGATTCTGATCGGCGGCTGGATCAGCGTGCAGTTCGGATTTCGCGGCAATATGTCGGTGGTCGAGGGCTCGACCGGCGACACCATCAGCTATCTGAAGGGCACCGGCAGCGAAGAGAAAAAGATGCCGTTCACGGTGCGCTGCAACAGCTTCAGCATCGACTTCTACCCCACCGGCATGCCCAAGGAGTTCCGATCCAACCTGACCATCATCGACGAGGGCAAAGAGGTGCTCACCTCCGACATCGTCGTCAACGAGCCGCTCAACTATAAAGGGGTCAACATCTATCAGGCCTCCTTCGGCGACGGCGGCTCCGAGATGCGCTTCAAGCTCTTCCGTCTGGATGGCAGCGGCGCCGTCGAGTCGGTGCCGATTCATGTCTACGACACCTGGACCGACCCGAAGAGCAACGTCTCCATCGAAGTCACCGATTTCCGACCGTTCAATGTCGAGAAGATCGAGGGCAAGTTCCACGATCTCGGACCGGCGGTCGATTTCGTCGTGCGCGGACCGGGGCTGACGCCGGTGAAGATGCGCACCTTCATGAACCCCTTCGATCTGGGCGGCGCCAATCAGGGCATGCTGGCGATGGTTTCCACCACCGGCGATGCGCGCGATTTCGAGGTCTTCTATCTCGGCCTCGATTTCACCGCACCGAAGGAGTGGCAGCTGTTCAGCGACTTTGCCCGCCGCATTCGCGCCAACGGCGCCACCGACGACAAGGATCGGAATCTGGCCGCCTTCAAGGGAGCCCTGACTGCCACCTACGGCGACGAGCGTCCGACCGACCTGAAGATGCTGGCGATGCGCCAGATGCAGGGAGTGCAGTCGCTCTCCGCTCTGCCCTGGCCCTTCATTCCGATTCTCGACAGCTTCGAACAGAAGTACTACACCGGCCTGCAACTGGCGCAGGATCCGGGCATGAATGTGGTCTGGTTCGGCAGCGCCCTGCTCTGCATCGGCCTGTGCATCATGTTCTACATGCCGCATCGCAAACTCTGGCTGGTGATCGCCTCCGACGAGGGCGGCGCCAAGGTCGCCTTCGGCGGCAGCACCAATCGCAACAAGCTCGGCTTCGAGGCCGAGTTCAACGACATTCTCGCCCGCATCGAAAAGCAGCTGGGCGAGAACAGCACGTCCAAGGAGGCTTCATGACGGCTACGGTTTCCAACGATTCGTTTTTCTGCGCCCTGTACAAGGGACAGGCGGCAATCGTCCGCTACTACGGCTATCTCGGCCTGATGGTCGGCGCCGCTGCCCTCGCCTTCCTCGGGCAGGGGGGCTACAACGAGGAGAGCTACTTCAGCCGCCTCTTTGCCGCCTCCGGCGCCCTCTGGCTGGGGGCCGGACTGATCGCCGGCCTTGTGGTCGGCGCCATTCTCGGCCGCCGTTCGCCGCGTTCGAAGGTGGCGGGCATGCTGGTCGGCTGGTTCGATGGCGCCCTGCTGATGCTGATTCTTACCGCCCTGTTTGCACTTTTGGAGCCGGCCGCCTCCGCCGTAGCCTACGACAAGCAGGATGGCTTCGTTTCGGCGCGACTGGTGATGGCGATGAATGTGTTGCTGCTCTTCTCGGCCATCTGCTATCTGGTGGTGCTCTTTGCCCCCGAATCGTTCATCGGCCGCATGGGCTCCTTCGCCGCCTGGCTCTCCATCTATGCCGGCGGCGTGGCGCTGTTGCTGCGCTGGTACGAGTCCTATCTGATCAGCCCGGAGGTCGGCCATGCGCCGGTCTCCAATCTGTATGAAGTCTTCATCCTGCTCTTCTGCATCACCGTGGCGATCTACCTCTCCTTCGAGCGGCGTTACGGCGCCAGGGCGCTGGGCGCTTTTGTGATGGGGCTGGTCTCGGCCGGCGTCTTTTTCGAGATCTGGCTCGATTCGCAAGGGATGGGCGACATCAAACCGTTGGTCCCCGCCCTGCAATCCTACTGGATGAAGATCCATGTGCCGCTCAACTTCATTGGTTATGGTGCCTTCGCAGTTGCCTGCGCCGCCGGCATGGCCTTCCTGCTGCGGCAACGGCTGGAGTCCAAAGGCAGCTCGAAGCTGCTGGCCGTCTTCCCGACTCTCGATCAGCTCGATCAGCTCGCCTACAAGTCGGTGGCGATCGGCTTCCCCGCCTTCACGCTGGCCACCATTCTCGGCGCCGCCTGGGCGGCCGAGGCCTGGGGCGGCTACTGGTCGTGGGATCCGAAAGAGACCTGGGCATTGATCGTCTGGCTGGTCTACGGCGCCTGGCTGCATGCGCGCATTTCGCACGGCTGGAGCGGTCGCTCGCTCGCCTGGTGGTCGGTAATCGCCTTTCTGGTCACCCTGTTCTGCTTCGTCGGCGTCAACCTCTATCTCTCGGGGCTGCACTCCTACGGTCGACTCGCTTAACCACTCTTATCCACGGGGGGAGCCATGTTGCGCAAGGTAGTCTTTCCGGCGGCGGGTCTGGGCACCCGCTTCCTGCCCGCCACCAAGGCGACGCCGAAAGAGATGCTGACCATCGTCGATCGGCCGCTGATCCAGTATGCGGTCGAGGAGGCGATGAACGCCGGTCTCTCCGATGTGATCATGGTGACCGGTCGCGGCAAGCGCGCCATCGAGGATCACTTCGACATCTCCGCCGAGCTGGAGCAAAACCTGCGCGAGGGCGGCAAGCTCGATCTTCTGGCGCGCATCAGCGAAATCTCGGAGATGGCCAACATGGCCTACATCCGCCAGAAGCATCCGCGCGGACTCGGGCATGCGGTGCATGTCGCCGCCGACTGGATCGGCGAGGAGCCGTTCGCCGTCAGTCTGGCCGACGAGCTGATCGTCGCCGAGGTGCCGGCATTGCAGCAACTGCGCGCCGTGCACGAAGCCACCGGCTGCTCGGTGATCGGGCTGGCACGCGTGCCGCGCGAGCGGGTGAATCGCTACGGCATCGTCATGGCGCATGAGGAGAACGGCCTGCTGCGCCTCACCGACATGGTGGAGAAGCCGAAGCCGGAGAATGCCCCTTCCGATCTGGCGATCATCGGCCGCTACATCTTCACGCCGCGCCTGCTGCATCATCTTGAGCATGCCGAGCCGGGCGCCGGCGGCGAAATCCAGCTCACCGATGCGATCGCCCGCCTTGCCCGCGAGGAGCCGGTCTATGGCGTCCTTATTGACGGCGAGCGTTTCGATGCCGGCAATCCGCAGGGGTTCCTGCTCGCCAATTTCATGCTCGGCATCCGCCATCCCGAATATGGCGACAGCCTGCGCGCCGCGCTGATCCAGCGTCTGAACGGGTAATCGGCGTCTGAGCGCTTCGACTCCCCTGACGCTGGCGCTCGATGCCGGCGCCGGCCGCGCCGCTGCCGTTCTGCGCCTGCCCGACGACCGCACCTTCGTTGGCGAAAGCGCCGCCGCCGCGCCGCACTCGCAGGCCATTCTGCCGCTGCTGCAAGGATTACTGACGCAAGCCGGCGCTACGTGGCGCGATCTCGGCCTGCTGGCGCAAGGCGTCGGCCCAGGCTCGCTCACCGGCCTGCGCGTTGCCGCCGCCACCCTCGCCGGCCTCAATGCCAGCCTGCAACTGCCGGTGCTCCCCCTCTCCTCGCTGGCGATTGCCGCCATGCAGACCGATGCGGACGACGATCTCTGGGTGATCGAGGATGCGCGCGCCAGCGAGTGTTTTGTCGGCCTCTACCGGCAGGGCGAAGCGCTGCTTCCGGATCGCTGCCTGACTGTGGCCGAGCTGGCGCAGTTGCCGCCGGGGAGCTATCTCGGCAATCCGCCGCCGGGTTCGCTTACCGGCTGGCAGCAATTGCCGCCAAAGCGCACGCGTGCCGAGGCGTTGGCACTGCTGCTCGATCTCCGACTGGCGCGGCTCGACGCAGCCGAAGTGGCATCCCTTCCGCGCCGGCAGTTGCCGCTCTATCTCAATCTCTCGCAAGCCGAAAGGAGCGCGATGCGTTATGGCTGACAAGGTTCGTGTATTGATGGTCTGTCTGGGCAATATCTGCCGCTCGCCGCTGGCGGAGGTGGTGATGCGCGATGTCGCCGCCCGGCGCGGCATGGCCGACCGCTTTCACTTCGCTTCGGCCGGCACCGGCGACTGGCATGTCGGCGGCGGCGCCGATCCGCGCTCGGCGGCAACCGCCAAACGGCATGGCCTCGATCTGTCGCGCCACTCGGCGCAACGGGTGCATCGCGGCAATGTCGCCCAGTGGGACTGGCTGGTGGCGATGGATCACGACAACCACGCCAACCTGCTGCGCATGGGCGCCAATCCGTCGCGCCTGCTGATGATGCGCCAATTCGAAGGCGAGCCGGTCGACCACCATGCGATCCTGCCGGTGCCCGACCCTTACTACGGCGGCCCGGAGGGGTTCGAGGATGCCTTCGCCATGCTCACCGACAACGCCAACCGCCTGCTCGATCATCTGGAGCGGCTGCATTCCGGGCGCGCATAAGCATTCGGGACATGGATGGGATGCCGATGGCTGGAGGATTGGAGTTGCGCAATGCGCTTCCAGACCCCGCCGCCATAATCCCCAGGCTATAACCTTGCCATCTATAGCCTGGAGCCGAGCGGATGCGGGAGCGCGCCAGACTGCGTGCGATGCTGGTCAGCGGCGGCATGACGCCTCCAACCAACATCATGGCCAGCGTTCTGGAACTGCTCGACGCAACCCGTGTGCTGCGCAGTTCGCTGCCGATTGGCTCGCACGCCTTTGCCGCTTATGAGGGGATGCTGGGCGTCAAATCCGATAAAAATCTTTTGGAGACCCGCGATATCGATATTGGCGCCGATCTGCGCATGGTGCGACAGGGCGATCTTGAGGTGGGCACGCAGCTTGCGCGCGCCGGCTTTCTGGAGATTCCCTCGCTCAACCATGCCACCCCCGCCTCGTCGTGGCAGTTGCCCGGCAAGGCGCGCATCGATTTTCTTGTGCCGATGGTGGGCAAAGGGAGCGGGGCTCCGGTTCGCTTGCCCGGCCTGGGCGTCGATGCCGACGAACTGCGCTATCTCGACTATCTGATCGAGGAGCCTGCCATGGCCGTGTTGCTCACCAAATACGGTCTGCTGGTACAGGTGCCGCAACCGGCTCGCTATGCCATCCACAAACTGTTGGTGGCCGGCAGCCGCCCCCCAAGCGAGCGGGCCAAGATCGCCAAGGACATTGGGCAAGCCTCGCATCTGATCGAATTCTTTCTTCAGTTCGACCCGCATGCGCTCGCATCAGCATGGGGCGCCATGCCCTGGCCCATGGCCGCTGCGGCCGGCATGGCCATGCTGGAGGAGCAATATCGACAAGGGCTGGCGGAGTGTGGGGCAAGGGTATGAGAGCGAGCCAATCCGCGAACAACCTTGGCGCCACTGCCGGCACACTTGCTCCACCCGAACACACCTGCGCACTGGGAGCGGTCCATGACCGCGATGCCTTTCCGACAGTTGGCGCAAACTCGGAAAATCGCGGGCATGGCCAGCTCCTACGGGAGGGGCGATCCGATGCAGGTGCGTACTCCTCCGGCTCGATTACGGCAATTCGTCGCCTTGTTGCGGGGGTTCTGCCAGGCTGGCGGCGAGCCATGGGTCGAAAGCGGACAGATCGCCGCGCGCCTGACGTTCCTTGAATCAGGCCTCGGTTTTCAGCGCCGAAACCTTTTCGGCGATCGCGGCGACGAAAAACCGGCACATCGATACATGCTCCTCTTCGGCCACCTGACGGGCATAGGCGAAGAGCGATTCGGGCAGGCGCAAGGCATAGTTGGCCATGGGGTTACTTTGGTTGCGGTTGGCCGCCGTCGATCGGAACGGATCGGTCGTACAACGTCTCCGGTGCAATATCGAGATCGCCCGGCCAGCAAACGGTGTCTGCGGCGACGTGGGCTTGTTTGAACAATTCGAGCTCCTGCAATCGGATGAAGACGCCACGATTCAGGTAGGGTCGGGCATCGAAAAGGCGGGTTTCGCCGGTGTTGAAAGTCAGGACGAGATGAAAGTCATCCCGTGCGATTGCAGTGACTACAGTTTCCATGGTCGATCAGCGCAGGGGATCGATCGGGAACGGTGGCTGGCCGTTGACGGCCAGCTCCCAATCGGAAAGCAGGGATTCGCGATGGATTTCGATCCAGGCCTCGACCAGCTTGGTTTTCGCGGGAGGAATTCCCCCACTCAGAAGAGTGCCGTCGATTATGGAGAATGAAGCGTCTTGCCCCTGATATTTCGCATGGATGTGCGGCAATTTGTGCCGCTCGTCGTCAAAGAAATACAGGTAGATGACGATGCCGTAGAACATGCTGATGGCTGGCATGGCTGCTCCTGAAAGGGTCGGTTTGCCGAATATATACGCAACGAACGGGGCTGGCGAAGCAATCTGCTTTCGGGGGCGGCCCGGCAACACGCTGCACGGACGCTGTGCATGTTTATACCTCCCCCGACCCGCCCGTGAAGCTCACTGCCAACGCACCAAACCGCTTTTCTTCCCTTCCGGCCTTGGCATGATGGCCGTGCAGCCCGGCGCATTGCCGGGGTGAATGGCGAGCATGGAAGGGAAGCCGATGGCTGGAGGATTTGACTTGCGCAACGCTCTCGAATACCGATCTAAAAAGGGCTGTGGATTCTACTTTCTAGACCTGCCCGTCAGCCTCCGTCCCTTTCTAGACCTGACCCGTCAGCCTCCGTCCATTTCGGCGCCCTGCTTCATCGCCACCAAGATCGAGGACGAGATCGACGACCTGCTGCTTCCGTATCGGGTCGATCTGTCGCACTACCGGAACATCGAGAATGCCGACCTGCGCGCCCACATCGACCGGGTGGGCGTGGCAACTACGAACGCGAGGCGGATCTAACGCCCCGATAGGACGCAACCTCACAGAGCGCGAGGCCATGGGCAGCTGTTATCGATCTTCTATCTGCCTGGACTCCGACCTGAACTCCCTCGCCAGGCCGCATTGCCCGTTCCCTTCATCCCCCCGGCTGCGCATCATTGCCGCTCATTTTTCTGGCAGGAGAAACTCCGGTGACTGAAGTGGCGAACGGGCAGTACGACGCGCAGGCGATCGAGAAAAAGTGGCAGCAGGCCTGGGCGGCGAGCGGCGTCGATAATGCCTCGGACGATGCGGGCGACACTCGCCCCACCTACTACTGCCTCGCCATGTTCCCTTACCCCTCCGGCAACCTGCACATGGGGCATGTGCGCAACTATTGCCTTGGCGATGCGGTGGCGCGCTACAAGCGGATGCGCGGCTTCAATGTGCTGCATCCGATGGGTTGGGATGCCTTCGGTCTGCCGGCCGAAAATGCCGCCATCAAGCATGGGCGGCCGCCGGCCGAGTGGACCTGGGCCAACATCGATCAGATGCGCGGGCAGCTGAAAAGACTCGGCCTCTCCTACGACTGGAATCGCGAAATCGCCACCTGCCGCCCCGACTACTACCGCTGGGAGCAGTGGCTCTTCACCCGATTGATGGAAAAGGGGCTCGCCTATCGCGCCGAGGCGGAGGTGAACTGGTGCGATCCCTGCCACACGGTGCTGGCCAACGAGCAGGTGGTCGAGGGGAGCTGCTGGCGCTGCGACACCCCGGTGGTGCGCAAGAGCCTGAGTCAGTGGTTTATCCGCATCACCGCCTATGCCGACGAACTGCTGGCCGATCTGGACAAGTTGGTTCGTTCGGATGGTGGGGGCTGGCCGGAGAAGGTGGTCGGGATGCAGCGCAACTGGATCGGCCGCTCCACCGGCGCCGAGGTGCGCTTCGCCATCGAGGGTTCGGACGCCAGTGGGGAACAAGCCCTCGACATCTACACCACCCGCCCCGATACCCTGATGGGGGTCACCTACATGGCGGTGGCCGCCGGCCATCCGCTGGCGAAAAAGGCGGCGGCGAACAATCCCGAGCTGGCAAAGTTCCTTGAGGAGTGCAGCCATATCTCCACCAAAGAGGCCGATGTGGCGCTGATGGAGAAGCGCGGCATGCCGTTGGGCATCTCGGCGATTCATCCGCTCACCGGCGAAACCGTGCCGGTGTGGGTGGCCAACTTTGTCTTGATGGGCTACGGCACCGGCGCCGTGATGAGCGTGCCGGCGCACGACGAGCGCGACCACGGCTTCGCCAAGAAATATGGGCTGCCGATCAGGCAGGTGATCGCCCCGAAAACGGGTGAAATCGATGTGCAGAGCGCGGCTTTCACCGAAGCCGGCGTGCTGGTGGACTCCGGCGAATTCAGCGGACTCGATTCGGAGGCGGCCAAAGCGGCGATCACCGCCAGACTGGCGGCGCTCGGCGTGGGCCGCGAGCGGGTGCAGTTCCGTCTGCGCGACTGGTTAGTCTCGCGCCAGCGCTACTGGGGGGCGCCGATCCCGGCCATTCATTGCCAGAGCTGCGGCATCGTGGCTGTGCCCGACGATCAATTGCCGGTGATTCTGCCCGAGGAGCTGCAACCGACCGGCGGCGCCAGCCCGCTCACCACCTGCGACGCCTTCCGCCACACCCCTTGCCCCAAGTGCGGTCAGCCGGCCGAGCGCGAGCTGGACACCTTCGACACCTTCATGGAGTCGTCGTGGTACATGAATCGTTACACCAGTTCGAACAATGCAGAGGCGATGGTCGATGCGGCGGCGATGCGGCGCTGGGCGCCGGTCGATCAGTACATCGGCGGCGTCGAGCATGCGGTGCTGCATCTGCTCTATGCCCGCTTCTACCACAAGCTGATGCGCGATGCCGGGCTGTTCGACGGCGAGGTCGGCAGCGAGCCGTTCACAAACCTGCTCACGCAGGGAATGGTGCTCAAAGACGGCGCCAAGATGAGCAAATCGAAGGGGAATACGGTTGATCCCGGCGCCATCATCGAGCAGTACGGCTGCGATACGGCGCGCCTCTTCACCCTCTTTGCCGCGCCGCCGGAGAAGGATCTGGAGTGGCACGAGGCGGGGGTGGAGGGGGCCAACCGCTTCCTGTTCCGCGTCTGGCGTCTGATCGATCGCCTCGAAGCCCTCTCGCCGAGCGGCGAAGTCGAAGATGCCGCCGCGATGAAGCGGCTGCGGCGCGAGATCCATCTGACGGTGAACAAGGTGACGCACGCCTTCGAATCGGGTTTCGCCTTCAATGTCGCCATCGCCGCGCTGATGGAGCTGACCAACGCCCTCTACGCCTTCGAGGCGAAGAGCGCGGCCGGCGCGCACCTGCTGCGCGAAGGGCTGACCCTGCTCGCCCGCATGCTCACCCCCTTCGTGCCGCACTTCGCCAGCGAATGCGCCGAGCGGCTTGCCCTTGCCGGTACGGCCGTGGTCGCCGAATGGCCCGAGGCCGATGCGGCGGCGCTGGTGCAAGACGAAGTGACGCTGGTGGTGCAGGTCAACGGCAAGAAGCGCGGCGAGATTCTGGTTGCCCCGACGGCCGACGAGGCCACCGCCATCGCCGCCGCCAAAGAGGTGCCCGACATCGCCCGCTGGCTGGACGATGCCGAGCTGGTCAAGTCGGTGCTGGTGCCGGGGCGGCTGCTCAATCTGGTGGTCAAACCGAAATGAGAAGCGTTCACCACGCAGCACACGGAGCGAAGCAGCTCCCACACTCTTCGCCTTCCACCTTCGTGTGCTTCGTGCTCTCGGTGGTGAGCTCTTCGCTGCTGCTGGCTGGTTGCGGCTATCGCCTCGCCGGGCAGGGGACAGCAACAATTCCCGCCGACACCCCCCGACTGGGGGTGGTGAGCAACGATCCGATCGGCGAAACGCTGCTGCCGGCGCTGCGCGAGCAACTGCTGCAACCCGGCCGCGAAGTGGTTCTGGGCAGCGAGGGGAGCGAAACGGTGCTGCGCATCGACCCCTTCCGCGAAGATTTTCAGGCCGTGGCCTACGATGCCGCCGGCCTCGCCTCGCAATATCGCCTCCATCTCTCCAGCCGCCTGATTCTGGTGCGGCAGGGCAAACAGCTGTGGAGCAGCGGCTTGATCGCCATGCAAGGCGATGTCTATGAAGTGAGCGACCCGGTCACCACCGAAGCGGCACGCGAAAAACTGCGTCAGGACCTGTCGCGCATGTGGATGCGCGAGGCATTGGCGCGACTCAACTCCGGCTTCTGATGAAACTGTCGCCGGCGGCTCTGCCTAAAAGCAGCTGCTGTGTCCTCTATCTGCATGGCGAGGATCGCGATGCGCTGTTCGAGGCGGCCGAAGCGCTGCTGGCGGCAGGCGCAAGCGATGCCACGCGGCTGCGCGTCGATGTCTCGGAGCTCTCCCGCATCGAGGTGGAGAGCCGCTCGCCCGGCCTCTTCGGCGGCGGTGGCGGCTGCCGCGCGCTGGTGCGCAATGTCGAGGCGGCCAACCCGAAACAGTCCGACCACCTGCTGCAACTGGTGCGCGCCGCCCGCCCGGAGAATCGGCTGATCCTCTGCGCGCCGGCCGTGGAATATCGCAAGGCGATCCACAAAACGCTGCTCGCCGAAGCGGAGATCGGCTGCTGCGAGTTCGACACGCCCACCCCCGAACAGTTTCGCCACTGGCTGACCGGCGAGCTGGGCAAAGCGGGCGTTGCGGTGGAGCCGGAGGCGGCCGATCTGCTGGTGGAGCGGCTCACCGGCCTGCGCGCCGCAGCAAGGCAGGCAATCGAGCGGATGCGCCTCTACTCTGGCGGCGAGTCGATCACCCTCAGCCGTGCCGTGGTCGCCGATCTGCTCGGCGAGCGGGCGCCGGAGAGTCTCGACGACTACTGCGCCGCCGTGGCCAACCGTTCGCCGCAGGCGATCACGCTGCTGCGCCGGTTGCTGAACGAGCAGCAGGTGGCGGAGGTGCTGCTGCTCAGCTGGCTCTCCACCCGCATTCAGCAATTGATGCTCTATCTCTGGCATGCCAACTCCGATCCGCGCTCGGCAATGGCCAAGGCGAAGGTCTTCGGCGAAGCGCGCAACACCATCGGCAGCGACGCCAAACGCTGGCAACCGCGCGAGCTGATGCTGGCGATGGTGCGTCTGGGCGAGGCGGAGGCAAAGCTGAAGGGCGCCTCGGTCGAGGAGAACCATATCGTGCTGGAGCGCCTCACCCTCGATCTGGTCACCCCGGGACGGCTGCGGTGAACAGGGCAATGAAGATGGCTCTGTCCTCGTTAACTGTTGGTCCATTTCGCTCCCTCGCCCGCTTGCGGGAGAGGGTTGGGGTGAGGGCTCCATGTTCTT
>Ga0233416_10000133_pt1 | contig 21501 bp, 17 predicted proteins | sample Sediment_Towuti__2_FD_188638 | JGI IMG/M metagenome (GOLD analysis project Ga0233416, IMG submission 188638) | Sediment microbial communities from Lake Towuti, South Sulawesi, Indonesia - Sediment_Towuti_2014_0_MG | ecosystem: Environmental > Aquatic > Freshwater > Lake > Sediment | place... | reverse complement strand
CGGTCGCCTCAGCATTGCATGCCCTTCGCGACCGAGCAAGGCATGGTGAACATTATTCGCTTGATCTTCTTCCACCGGAAAGACTAGCGTAGGCGTCGAACCCGGAACTGATGAGGGCAAACCTTGGTCACCGGGCTCCACATCCTTCCGTCTCCTACAGCTCCTGTTGAGAATGTCGACAGCCGTTCTGCCACCGAAGCAGAGACTCATTCGCCAGCCGATTTCCCCGGAAGAGGGAAATTTACCTAACCTTGAGCCGGTCGAGGCTCATGAGTCGAAGCGCGCTGATATCCATACCTATCTCTTCAGCAGGCATCATGGAGGACACAAACACTTCGTAGGAAATGTGACGCTCACACGGTAGATCCTCTTAACCCGACGGAGGCGCGGAGGACACCATGGGACACTACAAGATTGGTCTCATTATTCCGCATCCTGAAGACCAGAAGTGGGATTCCGTCTGGAAGTTGTTCCGCACGCCCAACCTGAACCTCCCCACGCTGGCAGCTTTGATTCCTGAAGACGAGTGGGACATCGAAATCCAGGACGAGCTCGTCGGGCCGCTTGATTTCACCCGTCCGTACGACTTGGTGTTCATCACTGTGACGACCGTCGTCGCCGTACGATCGTATGAGGTCGCCCGGTTGTTCCGCGAACGCGGCGCCAAGGTCGTGCTCGGCGGCATTCATCCTTCGACGCTGCCCGATGAGGCGGCCGAGCATGCGGACTCAGTCGTCATCGGCGAGGGTGAATTGACCGTGCCGCGGCTGCTCGAGGATTTCAAGAAGGGAAGGCTGCAGCCGCAATACCGCATGCCCTACATGGTTGATCAGTGGGATCAGAAGCCGCCTCGCTGGGACCTTCTGCCGAAGGGCTACATGTTCCGCAGCGCGCTCACGGCAACCAGGGGTTGTAATTATCGATGCACATTCTGTTCGATTCATATGGCGTTGGGTGGCGGCCAATACGGATTCAGGAAGAAACCTCCCGTCGAGGTGGTCAAGCTCGTCGAGAAGATGGATGGGCCGATGGTGATGTTTTGGGACGACGACCTGCTGTCAGACCCTACCTACACCAGAGAACTCTGCCAGGCCCTGAAGCCCTTGGGGAAGAAATGGATGAGACAGATGAGCGCCACTTATGTGGCCCACCATCCTGAATTACTCAAGACCCTGAAGGAAGCCGGATGCGCGGCGATGTTCATGGGCATTGAATCCATCAACCAGGAGTCGCTCAAGTCCGTGGACAAACAGAATACAGCGAAGTTGTACGAAGAAATGATCCGCCGCATCCATGACCAGGGAATCGATATCCATGCCGGGTTCATCTGCGGGTTGGATCACGAGGATGTCTATGACTTTGAACGAACCGCGGAGTGGGCCACCCGCATGGGCCTGTGCGGGGCGCTCTGGCGCATTATGACTCCGTACCCGGGAACGAAACTCTTTGCGGAGCTCAAGGCAGCCGGCAGGATCCTGACGACGAACTGGACCGCCTACACGGGGGAGCATGTAGTGTATCGTCCGGCCAAGATGTCGGTCGAGCAGTTGTACTGGGGCCACAAGTGGGCGAAGGGACAGTTTTATTCGTTTCGCTCTATCGGAGAGCGGATGGTTCGGCGGGCCGCGCAGAACGGCGTTCACGAATTGCTGAATACGCTGGGAGCAGGGCTGGGCTACCGTTCCATGTTTCATCTCGCCGCCGATTCAGCCCCGGTTGACGTCTATCGAGACATGAAACATTTGCCGCCTCAAAGTGAGCCCGTGGCCTATCGGTTCCCTTATCCTCCGAAGAAACGATTCAGTTTTATTACCGAGCGCCTGGACAACATCCGTTCACTGGTCCAACCGCGACCCTCGATTGAATGATGGGATCCATTGGCCTGCGAAATCCCGTTTCTCGAGAGGATTGGTGTGCTCTTTGCCTTTTCCGCGACTAATCGTCAGCCTCTAATTATTCTTCCCATCACGCGGCGGGCCATTGCATGATCGGCATGTTACCGCTAACTTGATGTTCCGGACAGTCCTGCGGATGCCACGGCCCAACCTTGCGGCTTAGACACCGTTAGTGTTGATCGGGTGTATCCCGGTTGCACCACGCTTGCAGCAGAGCCGCCTCCCTCAATTTCTTTTGCTTGACGCCAGAAACTCTGACACTTATCATGACCGCCGCACGATCGTTGCGTGGTCTCATTCTCCTCACGCCGTCATTCTTACTGCAAGGAAGCTGCAACTAAAGGATATCGTCTCTTCCAATAATGACCCACCAGACCCGCCGCCAACTCTTGTTGGTGTCCTCATGTATCGCACTCGTTGCCTACTACTTCAGGTTTAGTCTTCACCCGGGAGGAGGAACAGAACTCTATCCCCAGGCTGCAGAATGCATGGTGAACGGCTTGCCTATGAACACATGCAAGCCTGATTTCACGTATCCGCCCGTCTTCGCCTTCATGGTGATTCCGCTTATCTATCTGCCGATGTGGGCAAGACACCTGACGTGGTATCTCACCTTGATCGGACTGACCTACGCCAGCTTTCGGCTAGCGGAAAGTCTCGTCCTGGAGGCCTTTCAGTATCAGCTGACCGGGAGGCAGCTCGTTCTGTTTCGCGTTGTGTCGGTTGCGCTCTCACTCAATTTCATCCTGGCAGGCTTTGAGCATCAGGCATACGACGTCATCGTTCTGTTCTGCTTGCTCGTCGGTCTGACCGGACTGGCAAAGAACAGACCACTATGGGTGACGCTAGGCATGGGCATGGCTGCCGCCATCAAGGCCACTCCCCTCCTGTTTCTTCCCTATCTTTTCCTGAAGAGAGGCTGGAAACCCTTCGCACTCTGCCTTGGTGTCTACGTAGGGTTATCCATTCTGCCTGATGTATTCTTAAGCATCGACGGCGGGCAAGGTACCTATTACGGCAATTGGGTACGGCAAGTCGCACTGCAGCCGTTCATTGGCGAGACTGCTGCAGGCATGCCCATGCAACGGCCGCTGCACGATAAGTTTTGGGCGGGGGACAATCCAAGTAATTTTTCCTTGCGCCAGCTCGTGTTGCATCTCAGCCTGCAATTCGGCATCCCAGAGTATTTTTCCCAGCTGCTGTATGGGCTGTACGGGCTGTGCAGTTTGTTCGGCCTGCTTGTCTTCCGGTGGACATCACAACTGAAAATTGCTCCCGTTCTGGACGGGTCGCTCCTCCTTATTGGGATGCTGCTCCTGTCACCGATGTCCAGCAGAACCCATTTCGTGACTCTTTTGCTACCGTTCGCGGCAATCAGCGCCTACATGTTCATGGAGCCCGCACATCGTCCGTTTCTCACGATTGCTTCCGGATTGAGCTGTCTACTGAATAATCTTACGTCGAGAGATTTGGTTGGACGTCAGCTCGCCAAACTGGCAGAACCCTGGGGACCTGTTGTATTTGGCACGATTATTCTCGGATTGGCCATCGGATATATTGCCCACGCCGAGTCCAAACGGGAACTCCCATCTCCTGGGCTCGGGCGAGACAAAATGACACCGGCGCACTCACAATGAGACCGATCTGTCCGTTTCACGTGTGGAACCGTGACTGACTCCAAATATTGTGAATCAGCTCTCGGGGTAGGGCTCCGGCTCCCACCCCCCATTCCGTAGGATAGCGGTTTCGGCGAGAACACTCGTAGTCTCAGCCCATGAGACCCTGGGTTCAGACTACGCCGTGGGGCGCGATTGCGCGAGGTGTAGCCATCGTCTACGGCATTTCCTTTCTGTCGGCACTCCTGTTCGCCTTCAACGGAATCACTGCCCAGACCGATCGGATCGCCTATCCCCTGCTCGCCCTCCTCACCGGAGCCATAGGCGTGGCGATTGCACTCCGCGTAGCAGACACGACGAAACTTGCACATACCGCTCTGCTCGGCGTCGGGAGTTGGCTTCTCAACGCAACCAGCGTGTTGATCGGCGCACAGTCCTTCACGGCCTGGCTGGAGAGCAGCCTGTTCGTCTGTACCACCCTGATCCTGGGGCGACTGCTGCTGGGAACGAGCCTTGACTCGGTGCCTCTATCCGATCTGGCGAAAGCCCGTCCTATCTCCAGACGCGGCCTAACCAGGCGGACGCCGGGCGCAAGAAAATCGATTCTGTAATCCCGATGCAGGGCAACCGTTCACCCACTCGATTCTACTCGACCAAGCTCACCAAGCAGTTCGACTGCGCGGACAAGCGCCTGCGGCAGCTCGCCTACACGGACTTCTATGGCCACATGGGAACCGGAAGGCAGATCCCGGCCTACGGGGCTGAAGGTCATTGGTATCCCGTTGAGCCGGAAAGTCTCAATCACGCGCTGTGGGAACTCGCCTGCGGAAACGGGTGATCCTCAAGGTCGCGGCAGCCTCGGTGTGGGAGATTCCAGCTCTGCGGACAATTCGCGCTGCGGAATCTTACTGGCTCACACCCGTCTTATGGCGGGTCGGTACGCCAACTGGAGGGATCGGCCCCCATCTGTTCGCCCAGATCAGCCAGACTGTTCATCACCTCGGTCTGAAAGGTACCGGGTTTCGGCGGCACCCAGGTATCGGGCACTGCGATGACGCGCACTTGTATCTCCCCCTTGTGCGTGAGGTTGGCGACCTCCGCCAGAGCGAAGAGGTGCCGCATGGAATTGACGGTGGAGGTCTGAGTGGACATGATCGTGGCGCGGCCCATGATGTCGGGCCAACGTCCCCGCGTCACCTGGGGTGGGAACCGGAACTGGTTGTTGAAGATGACCCAATAGCGCATCGGCGGCATTGGCGCCCCTGGATGCCGCTTCTCCCAGAGAGTAGGAAGAGTGTGTTCCCGACGCATGGCTCCGCCGTAGAGAATATTGCCGGTGATAGCCCCGTCAACGTAGAGGTATTCACCGATGTCGCGCGCGGGGAATATTCCAGGAATACCGGCGCTGGCCAGCAGAATCTGGTGCACCCAGTCCGGATTGCCGTTGGCCAAGGCCGTCTTGGCCTCAGCCACGATGTCCCAGGCATGCATCCTGCCGAAGTCAATATTCGTGGTGTTGACCAGCAGCCCGCGGCCGCTCGATTCTTCCGCTGCGATCCGCTCCAGCATCGGTCGGTCCAAGGCCGTGCGCATCTCCCGCTCCAGTCCGGGCAATGAAAAGAACGACGGGTTGTTCGGCAGGAAAAAGAAGGTCCCCCGCGACATTGCCCAGTCATCCTGCGGATGGCGGTACAATTGGACGATACGGTCATAGGATTCATCGTCGCCCAGGAAAGCAAACGGAGCGATCAGCGCGCCCGTGCTGACGCCGGTGACCACATCGAATGTCGGCCGCGCGAGTTCGCCTTGGACACGTCCCCACCCCTTCAGCACACCCGCACCGAACGCCCCCCAGTCTCCGCCGCCAGAGATAATCAAGACATCGATGGTCGGCGGCTTGGTGGCCTGGCCTGCTGTGACAGAGGCCTGGGCTGCGCGATCCACACGATCCAACAGCCGTTCCATGAATTCGCGCGTTTGTCTCGCCCTTGCGGCATCGTAGGCCTCACGAGCAACCATCAAATCTTCTGTGGCCCGGTCTGCTCGTTCCGGGGCTGAAGCACAACTGATGAGCATAGCTCCAAGCGCCACACCGGCCGCAAGCACCCTCGACTTCTCGATTAGCCGCCGCGATCGTACCTGACTACTCGGTCCACGCATATCAACTCCTCCACCATGGCTTGGCCCATTACTCCAGTTCGCTGGTTCTATCATAGAACTCGGATGCGGCTCCCGTCGGCGTCCGCGATCGCACTGCTCGAGATTCCTGTTGAGAGCAGCGGATCCTCGATGGGCGACCATGGCTCCCTACGTAGGCAGATGAGTTTCGAGCAGGCGGTTGACGACGTCCAAACGTCCGTGAACTCCCGAATGCTCCGACCCAATTCAGCGGGGCGGTGTCAGGAATTCTCCGGACTGCTACATACCGGCTCCGTGACCCGGACTCGTGGCGTGGCTCGGTCCAGGCGCCAACCGGAATTACAGATGACGGAGGGAATCTGATAATCCCGTTAAGGCTTTTGCCACTGTGTTCCCATCCGCCGTACCCAATACCCTGTACTGCTCCTGCGCAAGACGAGAAAACTCTGATTTTCTGTCAGGCGGGACCTCAAGTAACGCACTCAGGGATTCGAGGTACTCACCCCGTCCCTGAGCCATATCCGCCTTCAGATTTTCCAGATTGATGGCCACAAAGATGTCGACCTTGTACTCAGCTTTCGGCATCCCATCCGACGTGTACCAGTCGCCCGGCGTGGTCGAAGACAGGATGTCTTTGACGGTATTGGTTACAGTGCAGCCGCCAAAGAACACCAAGAGGGACATGAAACCGATGACTTGGCACATCGCGCTACCGACCGCTCGTGTTGGCATGGGAGTGACTCCTTCTGTAGGGTTAAGAACAAACGAATACGCGCGTTCTTTGTACGATATGCAACCCACTCACATCGTGCCTTGGTTGAAGGCGATCACACTTACCATAGCGGGTGCAACAGGGACAACTCCCAAATGGAGCTAGGTCCCCAGCGGGTCAGAGAGGGGGACAGGCATCGGCCTTGCCGGAGCCAGTCCCTTATGCTCGCACTGCTACGGCCCGCGAGACTGTCCGCACTACAAGTCCGCCGCCCCTACCGCGTCCCCGGCCGCAAGCCAGGTATGATCTTTGTGCACGATGACGTGGAACGCGCCGTCAGGGGAAAATGATGCAAACCACGAGTGTGTGACTTCAGGACCAAACACCAGTTCCGACTTGGCACTATCTTCCGATGACACCAACTCACCAGGAACGTTTGTCAGGCGTGTTTGGTGATCATTTTTTGTAGTCCTGGAAGAATTTTTCATCGACGTCGTATGCACGCTTTGGGATGAGCCCCAGTTCGTGCCGCTCAAACATTTCAACCAGGGTGTCGCCATCAACGAGCTCGATTGGCCTCGCACCATCGCGCCTTGCTTCCTTCTTGGCTTCGAGCGTGAACGTTCCGGTGGTAATGATCAGGCCCTTGTCAGCACGGCCCTCCATTGCACCGCGAAAATCCCGTACCTGAGATGGGGTGACCGCACCTTGGTATCGTTTGCATTGAAAAAGTACGTTGAAGCTGACGAACGGATTAACCTGCAGGGTGCCAATCCCGTCTATTCCGCCGTCGCCGCTCTTGCCCGTAACTGAAACCTGCTGGAAACCTGATTCCCGGAGGAGTCTCTGGGTCAACCTTTCGAACCCACTTGGCGGTAGGGATCTGATCAAGTCAAGAAGTGCCGTTTTATAGTCCTTGGATTCTGCCTCACCTCAATAGCCTGGTAGCGAGGGTAGCGGCCTCGCCGGAGGAGCGGGGCCCCACCGAGACTGAGCCAGGAAGGAAAGCGGAAACTGATCGAGTCTTCGAGGGAATTTCCGAAGGCTTCCCCCTGGTTCAGTCCGGAAGGGTCGCTCCGCGAGGCGTGGTTGCAACCCCTCGCTACCAGGCTACGTTCTCTCTCTGAAAGGATTCCCCTCCTGGCGCCATACCGTGAGTAGGACGCAATAGCCCGTATATTCACGAGGTGCCGCATGAGGACGGACAGCCTACTTGATGGACTGAAGACCCGCTTCTCTTCCTTCGATCCCCGCCTCTACCAGATCGCCAGTCTCTCCACCCTGCTTCTTTACGGGCTGCTCTGGCTCCATTTCGACGTCTCAATTTCGCAGATCGCTGTCACGCTCGGCACGGCCCTGCTCACGCAATATGCAGGGATACGTTTCTACCGCCTTCCTGTTTTCGATCCCCGCAGCCCGCTGATCTCCGCGCTCTCGCTCTGCCTGCTGCTCCGCACCAACGATCTCGCCATTGCGGCCCTGGCATCCTTCATCGCGATTGGCAGCAAGTTTGTCATTCGCTGGAAAGACAAACATCTCTTCAACCCGACCAACCTGGCCCTGGTCGTCGTACTCGCCAGTGGGCTCGGCTGGATTTCGCCCGGACAATGGGGACAAGTCGCCTGGTTCGGGTTTCTGATTGCCTGCCTCGGGAGCCTGGTCGTCACCCGCGCGGCGCGGGCGGATGTGACATTGGCCTTTCTCGCCTTCTACGTCGGCCTGCTCACCGCACGGGCGATCTGGCTGGGCGATCCGCTGACGATTCCGCTGCATCAGATCGAAAGCGGCGCGCTGCTCATTTTTGCCTTCTTTATGATCTCGGACCCGAAGACCACGCCGGACTCAAGAACGGGTCGGATCATTTTCGCACTGCTCGTCGCACTCACCGCTCTCTATGTCCAGTTCAGTTTCTTCAAACCTAATGGCCCACTCTGGGGTTTGATTGCCTGTTCGCCGCTTGTGCCTTTCATCGACTGGATGTTTCCTGGCACTCGCTATGAATGGTCCAAACCTTCAAGCGGTGCGTTTTCTGTCCCCGTTTCTCTCCCCGTGCTCGTTCCATCGTCCATTTCACAACCAAGGAGGATCTCATGAGTAGACATTCGACTCGGGACGAAGCTTTGCTCGGAAAGTCAACACTCCGGCTCCCTGATGGGGTGGGCCAAGTAGTCTCAAACTGCGCGCATGCGACGGGCACCGCCCATTGTGATTACCTTCGGATAACTCCCGCGTGCGCGTCGCGCGAGCAAAGGAGACTACTGGCCCACCTCCTTCCTATCTTGACACTCTTCGTCACCCTCCTCTCGTGGAATGGCACTGCCTCCGCCTTCTGCGGTTTCTATGTCGCCAAGGCCGACACCAAACTCTTCAACAAGGCCTCCGAGGTGGTGATCGCCCGCCACCACAACAAAACCGTCATCACGATGGCCAACGACTTCAAGGGCGACGTGAAGGAATTCGCGATGGTCGTGCCGGTGCCGACCGTCCTGGAGAAGGACCAGATCCACATCGGCGAGGCGGCGGTGCTGAAACACCTGGCCGACTACTCCGCTCCTCGCCTCGTGGAGTATTTCGACCAGAATCCCTGCACCCGTTATGAGATGGAACAGAAAATGGGAGTGCTCAAAGATAATCTGCCGGCGTCCTCGCCCGCCCGGGAGCGTGGCCGAGCCTTGGGTGTCACAGTGGAAGCACAATACACCGTCGGCGAATACGACATCCTGATCCTTTCGGCCAAAGAAAGCGCCGGGCTTGAGACCTGGCTGAGCGAGAACGACTATCGGATTCCTTTTGGCGCCTCAGCCGTTTTGCACAGCTATCTGAAGCAGAACATGAAGTTCTTTGTGGCCAAGGTGAACCTGGGAGAACAGGCCAAGCTAGGTCTGACGCATTTGCGTCCACTCCAGATCGCCTTTGAGTCGCCGAAGTTCATGCTGCCGATCCGCCTCGGCACGGTCAACGCGGATGGCGCGCAGGAACTCTTTATCTATTTCCTCACAAAGCAGGGCCGTGTCGAGACGACCAATTACCGGACCGTTCGCCTGCCGGACGCGCTGGAGATCCCGCTCTACGTGAAAGACCGATTCGGCGACTTTTACCGTGACCTGTTCGCGCAGCAGGTGAAACGCGAGAGCGAGCGCGGCGTGTTTGTCGAATACGCCTGGGACATGAACTGGTGCGACCCCTGCGCCGCCAATCCGCTTTCGGCCGAGGAACTGCGGGGGCTGGGTGTGTTCTGGCAGGAGAGTCCCGGCCGCATGGGGAAAGGAATGCCCATGGCGCAGAACGTGTTTCTCACCCGCCTGCACGTCCGCTATGACGCGGCGCACTTTCCGGAGGATCTGATGTTTCAGGAAACGACGGATCGGTCGAACTTCCAGGCCCGCTACATCCTTCGCCATCCCTGGACCGGCCAGGATGACTGTCCGGCGGCGACCGCCTATCGGCAACAGCTTCGTGAACGGTATGAGCGTGAGGCGCAAACCCTGGCGAATCTCACCGGGTGGAATATCGGCGATATCCGCAAGGCCATGAACATTGCGTCACTCGCGACAATCGAAGAGAAGAAATGGTATCAGCGCTTGTGGGCGAACTGAGTCGACCAAAGAAAAGAGCAGACGGCATATGGTTTAGGAATGAGCAAGTGCGCTGGGTAGCAGTCTGGTGGGGAAGATGGGCCACTACGCCTCTTGCATAGATCGACTGAGTCTATGCAGGAGGCGCCCGTCGATGACGGGGCGGGCGCCCAGCCCGCACACCCTCCAATCGGTATCGGTCCGCCTGAACTTGAGGGAGCTTGTGCTATAGTAGTGCCGGCTGCCTTGCCATGGCCCGCGTGACGCATCGCCTGAACGTTTCGGAGGCCGCAACATGAGCACCGCACCAGCCGAGACGATGCTCCCGTTCAAACACATCTTCCATCCTACCGACTTTTCAGCCGACAGCCACGCAGCACTCGTCCATGCTCTCAAGATGGCGGTAACTGTTGGCGCCGAGCTGACGATCATGCACATCGATCCGGACGTGGGGCGAGCCGACTTTGAGGATTTCCCGCGCGTCGGACCGATCCTGCAACAGTGGAACATGCCCTTCCCTCCGGATCGTCGAGAGCAGAATTCCGCGACGGGCTTCTCGGTTCGAAACGTCAGGGCCACCGCCAAGAATCCGACCACAGGCATTCTCGAATACTTAGCGACCCACCCTGCCGATCTCCTCGTCATGGCCACGCACCAATATGACGGCCTTGAACGGTGGCAACATCGGACCGTCGCGGAACCGGTCGCACGAAGAAGTCACACCCCGACACTCTTCGTACCGACTCATGTCGAGGGATTCGTAGTCGAGGAAACAGGACAGTCGAGGCTCCGGCGCGTGCTGATTCCGGTCAGCGAAAAACCCAATCCCCAGGCGGCCGTCGATCTCACGGCTCGATTGGTTATGACGCTTGGCTGCGAGCGGCTCACCGGCCTTCTTGTCCATGTGGGCAATGACCCGACGCTCCGTTCGATCCAGTATCCTCCACGCAAGGGGCTCGTGTGGCGCACCATGGAGTGTTACGGCGAGATTGTTGACGTGATTGTAGGAATGGGAGCGGACTTCGAGGTCGATCTCATCGTGATGACGACGGAAGGACACAATTCCTTGCTCGACACGATGCGAGGAAGCACGACGGAGCGTGTGCTGCGCGGGGCACATTGTCCGCTTCTGGCCCTGCCTGCTTCCCACTGAGGGAGCGTCATCGGAGGAACGGCTGGCTTGACCGACATCCGCCCCGGATTATCCGATGGGAGGCCAACTGGTTTGACCGGCCGTCTGGCGTCCGACGAATGCGTCCTCCTTCACCATTCCGCTCCGAATGGGAACACCGTCACGATAGACGACATAATTAGTGGGAACCGCCGGTACACGCGCGCCGGGGAAGATCACGCCGACCAAATTCAACGGATCCGAGGCGGAAATTCTCACTTCCTGAGATGACGCGGCACTCGCCGGAATCCTCCTCATGGCCCGCAACGATTCCACGGCTTCCGGCAACGCGAACTGCTCACCGGTAAACCCGGTTACGAATCTACCTCCTCGCACCTCGCCCGCCATTTCCATGCGCCGATATTGGACGAGAAGATCCCGCCAGGACTCGACCAGCGACTCACGCGCCAGCAGATCCCTGAAGACAACGCCGTAGCGACGCAACAATTGTCGAGCCACAGGCTCGATTGAGCGTGACGGGGAAGGGGTGAGGCGTGAGGCGGAATGTAATGCTGAATGCTCAATGTTCAATGATGAATGAATCTCGATCGACGAATGACGATTGACGAATGACGGGCTTGCTGGCCGGAGCAGCGCCCACCGTCCACCGGAGTGCCGAGGCCGCCGCGACCGCTCCCGTCCTTCCGCGCGCCGCCGATGAGGATCCATGAGAGCCCGGAGATTGTCGAAGCCGTCGGCCGTGACCAGTCCAGCAGCGACGAGTTCCCACAATCCATCTTCCACCTCTGCCGGAAGCCGGTTGGTGATCCGTGCCAGATCGGCAAAGAAACTCGCCCCCCTCTCGCGCAACACGCGATGCAGATCTTGCGCCACGTGACTCAACTGGAGACACGAACCAGTCCCGTCTGTGACACCCGCCTCCGGATGAGCATCCATCAGCCAGTCATTCTCTTCACGCAGGAATAGAGTGATCGGCGCCACACTTGTCGGAACGATTCGGCGGCGTTCAGGATCGGCTCCTTGCACAAGCCGCGGGTGAGGAGAAAGCCGGCCCCACCCGACGAGTCCGCTCAGACAGAGCCGGTCCAACAGTTCCGGCTCATACTTGGCCAGGCGTGGCCGCAACAGTTGCAGCTCCCAGGCGGAGGCCGCGGCCTCGAATCCCGCCAGCCTCCTGATTACCGCCAGCAGTCCGCCTTCTCCGTGCTGACGCGATCCGGGCGCCAGATGCTGCCATTGGAGCAAGAATCGCATGAACTCAACGACGGTGACCGGTTCCACTTCCTTGCGCAGCGTCGAGACCGTCAACCGGTGGATCCGGGCCAAGAGACGGCGGTGACACCATTCGACCGGCGCCGCGGCGCCGGAATTTTCAATTTTGAATTTTGAATTTTGAGTTAGGTCCACAGGCCGGAAGTGACCGCGTAGAACTTGGCCTGCGGATTCGAGGCGAACCATCGAGCGCTCCACCTGCTCGGCGGGCAGATGCAGCCGATCCGCAAGCTCGTCCGTTGTCGTTGGGCCAGTACTTTCCATCCAGCCTTGAACGATTGCATCGAGCGTCGCGTCATCGCCGGTGGCAAACAGCCGCTCAATGCGCTCGCGATGTTCGGTTGCCGCCCATCCTTTTACCTCGTGAGGGGTGGGGCGTCCTTCGGCATGGCTCGGGACGGTGAGCTTGTCGAACCGTGAGGCGTGAGGAGTAAAGAGATCGGCACGGCCGGAGTCCACAAGGGACGGCAAGAATGTGTCCCAACTGCCAACTGCTGACTCGGGAAGCCATCCCAGCATCAGCAAAGCATCATGGAGATCATCGGAATTCCGCACAACAGGCCAGGATTCACGCTGGACCTCCTCAATCGCATCGGGACTGAGCGCCCCCACCTGTCCCGCCAGGTCGGGCGGAAGGGTTCGCCGCATCTCCACCGCCCTCGCCCGTCGTTCCTCCAGCGGTGCGTCGTCGAGGAAGGCGTACGGGTTTGCATTCAGGATTTCATGTGAGAACTGCGACGGCACAGGCGTGTCTATCGCCAGGCAACGGATCGAGCCCTGTTCAATCTGCGCGAGCAGTCGTATGAGCCCGTCGAGATCCATCGCCTCGGTCAAGCAATCGTGCAGGGTTTCGATAACCAGCGGGTGATCCGGAATCCGTCGCACGGCCCGTTCGCCCGCGAGGTTCTCCTGACAGGCAATCGCGTCGGGAAAGATTGCAGCCAGGAGGTCTTCCGCCTTCATTCGTTGAATGTGTGGCGGCACTTTCTTCCCCCGCGAGAACCGGAGCAGGGCCAGCGAGCGGGAGGCGTTCCAGCGCCAACGCGTCGCGAACATGGGTGCCGTGAGGACCGCCTGACTCAGCACCTCCCGCACCGTATTCGAATGGAGATACCCGAACACCGAGTCCAAGGGAAAGCTATGCTTCTCCCCGAGCGAAATGACCAGTCCGTTGTCCGTCGCGGCCGCCTGCAGTTCGAAATCGAACGTCACGCAGAACCGCTTCCGGAGCGCAAGCCCCCAGGCACGATTGATCCGCCCGCCGAACGGCGCATGGATGACCAGTTGCATGCCGCCGCTCTCATCGAAAAATCGCTCGGCCACGACGGTCGCTTGGGTCGGCATCGTTCCCAGCACCGCCATTCCCGCAGCCACATAGGCCACGGCTTGTTCGGCCCCCCGTCGATCCAGCCCGCATTCAGCCTCCAGCCAGCCGATGGCTGATGGCTGATGGCCGCTAGCGCCATCAGAGGAACTTAGTCGATTCGCAATCTCCAGCCGCAGCGCCGACACTTCAGCGGAGAGTTCGGCGGTTCTCGATGGGGCTTCGCCGCGCCAGAAGGGAATATTGGGCGGAGCCCCCCGCGCATCCTCCACACGGACCTTCCCGGCTTCAACACCCCGAATGCGCCATGAAGTGTTTCCCAGCAACATGATATCGCCGGCCAGGCTCTCGACAGCGAAATCTTCATCGACCGACCCGACGACAGTGCCGTCCGGCTCGGCAACCACGGCATAGTTTGCCGTGTCGGGAATCGCGCCACCGGACGTAATCGCCGCCAGCCGCGCACCGCGCCGGCCTTTGATCCGGTGATTGATGCGATCGTGATAGAGGTGGGCCTGGCCGCGACCTCGCCGCGTGGCGACTCCATCGGCCAGCATGCGCACGACGTCGTCGAATGCGGCGCGCGTGAGGTTCCGATAGGGGTACGCCCGGCGACAGAGCATGAATAGGTCCTCCTCCGACCAGGTCTGGCTCGCTGCAGCCGCCACAATCTGCTGCGACAGAATATCCAGCGGAGCCACCGGCACCTCGATCCGGTCCAAAGCGCCCGCACGGATCGCCCGAACCAACGCCGCGCATTCCAGCAACTCGTCCCGCGTCATGGCGAACAGCCGCCCCTTGGGAATGGCTGTAATCCAGTGGCCGGCCCGCCCGACGCGCTGCAAACATGTCGCGATGGCCCGCGGCGAGCCAATCTGGCAGACCAGATCTACCGAACCCACATCGATGCCCAATTCCAGTGAGGCCGTGGCGATCACCACGCGCGTCTTCCCGGCTTTGAGCCGCTCCTCCGCATTGAGCCGAATCTGCCGGGAGAGGCTGCCGTGGTGGGCTGCCACCACATCGGGACCCAGATCGGTGAGACGTTCTTCGAGATAATGCGCGACTCGCTCCGCCAGTCTCCTGGTATTCACGAACACCAGCGTGGAACGGTGCTGCCGAACCAATTCAGCCACCCGGTCATACACGTCGGACCAGATCGCGTTGGTGGCGACGGCGCTCAATTCGTCCTTCGGCACCTCTACGGCTAGATCGAGCTCCCGGCGGTGGCCCACGTCGATAATCGTGCAGGGCAACGAGCTGATGGCTGATAGCTGATGGTTTGGGGACCGTGCTGACTCCTGAGTGCTGAGTGCTAGGTGTTCCACGTTTAACGAGTTTCCCCCCAGTGACGACTGACGATTGACGGTTGGTGGTTCGACAGGCTCACCATCCCGAGTGGGGCCGAGGGACGCAGGCCTCGCGCCGACCAGAAACTGCGCGACGAGTTCGATGGGGCGCTGCGTTGCCGACAATCCAATCCGCTGCGGCCTCGTAGCAGTCACCGCGTGCAACCGTTCCAACGACAACGCCAGGTGTGCGCCTCGCTTATTCGGGGCCAGCGCGTGGATCTCATCGACGATCACCGTGCGCACGGTCTGAAGCATGCGGCGGCTCTTCTCGGCGGTCAGGAGGATGAACAGCGACTCCGGGGTCGTCACCAGAATATGCGGCGGCCGTTTCAACATCTGTTGCCGTTCCGCCATCGGTGTGTCGCCGGTGCGGACCAGCACGCGTAACTCAGGCATGAGCAGTCCTGCCTGCAAGGCGCCTTGGCCGATCTCCGCCAACGGCTTCTGCAGATTTTTCTGCACGTCGTTGCTCAGCGCTTTGAGCGGCGAAACGTAGAGCACCTGCGTGTGGTCGTCGAGCTCACAGGCGAGTGCCTGCCTGAAGAGGCAGTCGATGCAGGCGAGAAAGGCCGCCAGGGTCTTGCCGGAGCCGGTCGGGGCAGCGATCAACACGTCCGCCCCGGATTGAATCGCCGGCCAGGCCCGAATCTGCACCTCGGTCGGATGGCCGACGCGGGAATGAAACCATTGAGAGATCTGAGAGTGAAACGGGGTGGGCTCCATACACGGGCATCTTACACGAGCCCGCATACGAGGACCAACAGAGGACTAGCCGCCTTTATCGGATGGCAAACGCCTCGACGTTACCACCGGGGACCAAAGTTCCGTTCAGCTTGGTGCTGGTGCCGGGCGTGCCGAAAAACACCCGATAGAGCTCCACTGCCGCCGCCGAGGTCTGGTTGGCTCGATAGACCACCGACCCACTGTCCGGCGTGACCACGATTTCCTGGGCTTGCCTTCCGGCAGCGAAGGGGGGGTTGAGCTTCGTGGGGAACCCCGGGGCCGCAAAGCCCACGCGGTAGACTTCCCTGGTGCCCGCCACATCCTGGTCGGCAATGTACACAGCACCGCTGCTATCCGGAATTGCCGCCACGTCGAACACATCTGACGGTCCAACGATAAGCGCGCCTGTGAGCTTCGTTCGGGTGGGCGGATTATTAAATACCGTGCGGTAAAGCTCGAACACTTCATCTGCGTCTTCATCAGCGATATAGACGACGCTAGAACTGTCCAGGGTGACAAGATAGTTGCCGATATTGCCGGCCGGTTGCATAGCCGGGTTGTTCATCTTCGTACTGTTGGTCAGCGCTGACAACAGGACTCGATACAATTCGACCCTTCCGTCTGTATCCTGATCGGCTCGATAGACAACGCTCAAGCTATCAGCGCTGATCGAGAAATCGATCACGTTTCCCCCGGGAGTAACCAGGACACCGTTGACCTTCGCCCCGATGGTTCCCCCAGCGAATAGCGTTTCAAACAGCTCCAGGACCGTGCTCGTCGTCTGATTGGCCAGATACAGTACTCCGCTGCTATTGGGGAGGAGCTTGAAACCAGAAACAGAGCGGCCCAGTGCGTAGTTGCTGTGTAACTTCAATGGACTCCCGATCGGCGTCAACGTGTTCTGGTAGAGTTCCACCACGGTATCGATGTCCTGATCCGCTCGGTAGACAACGCGGGTGCTGTTTGCTGTCACATCGAAATCGAAAACATCACCCCCGTTCACGAGTGGTCCATTGATCTTGGCCGAAGTCTGCGGATTGGCAAATAACACGCGATACAATTCGTTGACACCGTCGGTATCTTGGTCGGCGAGATAGACAACCCCGCTTCCGTCGGGAATGAGTTTGAAGTCCTGCACATCGCCGCTGGCTGTAAGCGCGCCGTTGAGCTTCGTGCTGACGCCCGTCGCGCTCAAATTGACCCGATACAGTTCGAACACGCCGGGTGTCGTTTCATCAGCGATGTACACGACTGCGGTCTTGTCAGGAGTAATGGCGAATGCTTGGACCGCTTGTGGCAGACCGAGGGGAGGATTCAACTTGGTTTGTGAGTTGGCGCTAAACAGTTCAGGCACCGTAAATGTTGTCTGGTCGGCTCGATAGACAATCAATACACTGGTTCCTTCTTGCCCTCCCCCTCCTCCCCCACCACCCCCGTCAGGCAGACATCCCGCAAGGAGCGCCATGAAACCAAGCACAATCCACGACTGTATTCGTGTGTTCATCCCTGCATCCTGTTGTTCATATCCCATCGCATAACACCTTATTCAACGTGTAACACTCCGGAAGAGTTCTGCCAACTAAACGTCGTGTTTTCGATAGATTCTGAGCGATTGTCGCTGGCATACTGTCTCCTTGTTCAACCGGGGAATTGTTCCGGGTGTCCCGATCGCTCACCATTCTTGGCGCAGGCTACACCGCTCGCTTCGTCCTGCCCGTCGCCTTGCGCCGTTATGCTCATGTCCTGGTCACCAGCCGTGATCCGGACCGACAGCTGAGCCATCTCGCGCCGGGCCAGCGGATACGATTCGACCTGGCGAAAAACGAAACATGGAACAACATCGCTGTGGAAACCGATTTACTCTGGTGTTTCCCCGCTGCGCCACCCGCCCTCGTGAAAAGATTCGCAGCCACATTGAAGGCGCCCTCACGCCGACTCGTAGTCCTCGGCAGCACCTCGGCGTACAAGGTCCCTCTCTCAACGGATTACCCCCCACCCTGGATCGACGAGACAGCGCCGATCGATCTGGCCAAGCCCCGAGTGCGGGGAGAGGAATTTCTCCGATCCGACTGTGGCGCGATCGTGCTGCGCGTGGCTGGAATCTACGGTCCGGGTCGCAATCCGCTCGACTGGATCAGAGCCGGTCGGGTGAGCCCCTCGCGCAAATACGTCAATCTCATTCATGTCGAAGACCTGGCCACGATCTGCCTCGCGGCGCTGACGCATGGACGAACCGGCGACGTGTACAATGTCAGCGACGGGACGCCGCGAACGTGGCAGGACATCTGTCATGTCGCCCGGGACCGATGGGCGGTTTCTTCGACCGCCGAGAAGGAAGATACCGCCGCTGGCAAGCGCATCGCGAACGGGAAGCTGTTGAGAAAGCTCGGCATTGCGATTCTTCATTCGGACCTCTTCGCCGAACTCGCTGTGCTCTAGTCACGCTCGGTGCAAGGCAGTTCCACCGTCCGCTTACCTGAGCAGAGCCATGACCGCCAGACAAACCAATAGATTATTCAGCGCGTGCGCGATGATCCCCGGGACGAGGCTCCCCGTTCTCTCATAGATCCAGGCCCATAAGATCCCGCTCCACAGGACGCTCAGGAAGCCAATCACCCCATAGCCATGGGCGAGCGCAAAGAGGCCCGCGCTGATGACCGCCGCAGGCATGAATGTGAGCCGGCGCCGGAGCAGGGCAAAGAGAAGTCCGCGAAACGCGAGTTCCTCGAACAGCGGCGCAAACACCACGTATTCCAACAAGCTGGTGGTCAACGCTGAACCCGAAGCCCAGACAAGATCGGGATCAAACCATTCGGTCCAGTGGTTGGTGAGGTTAAGGGCCTCCGCGACCCGCGCCATGACCCACTCGCCCCAGAGGCCGGCCGCGACGACCGCCACGATGATTCCAACCAGTCGCCCAAGTTGTCCGCGCTCAAGGCTGAGACCGAAACCGCTCCAGAAATTGAGCCCGGCCGGCCTGAGCAGATTGGTATAGGCCAGCGCCAGCAACGGCACGTTGGCCAACGGAATCGCCAAAGCCCGCAACGACGCATGCTCCACCGGAGGAACTGACAAGAAGCCGACCGTGATGACCGCCCCGAGCGCTCCACCCCGCAGAAGCACGGCCGTACCGACTTGACCCGGCCAAGGCGGCGGGACGCCAGGCAGATGCAGACGCAAAATATCCGACCTTTGACCGCGAAGCCGAACGATACCCAACAGTATCACTGAGCCGACGGTCAGACAGGCCAGCTCAACGAAGATCAACCTGCGCGATCGTTCTTGGAGCCGTTCACCACGGACCTCGATTTGTCGCTCGACCGTCGCCAACAGCGCCTGGTCGCCTGCCCGCTGAGCCAACCTGGCAGCCAGATGGTTGTAGAACCATCCGGCCGGCAGTGTTTCGGCCAATGCAGCCTGCAATTCCATCTCTTGCGTCTTGTCCAGCACCTGCGTGCCATAGGCCGCATCGATGAATCGCCCGAAGAACGGCATCGGCGCGTCGAGTACCCGCCACGTGCTCGCCTGGTCTAGCGCTTGCTGCGGATATCCACATTCGCCCTGGAGGATGGCCAGGCGCAGCCTGGAAGCCGGGTCGCCCGTCGCATCCACGAGTTCCCGATACCACTGGATGGCCTGCAGGCGTTCCCTTTCATTGCTGCCGACGGCCCACTCGACCACCAATTGCTGCCACACAGGCGATCGGCGGAGGCCGTCCTGGGCCTCCATCGTACGGCTGACCATCAATTCGAGCGCTCGAGTCGGCTCTCCAAACCGATCAAGCTTCGGCACGGTCGCGGAGAGCCACAAAATTGCCCCGAGTGCGGCGATCAGCACAATTGCCGAGAGCGCACTGACTGCAAGGGCGAAGCCGGAGCGAATCGGCTCAGCCGATTCGGCAGGAAGGGCCGGTTCACCGGACTCCGAAAAGCCTTGTGGTCGGCCAATTTGGACCGCGTCCTCATTCATGACGCCACGACTATAACATGGGGTTTCATCCCCTCCATACCCCCCGAAATGACTAGACCGCCGCTCATCCTTGCCAATGGCGCATAGCCTCCCAGGCCGGACTTGGCTATACTCATCCCGCGGCATTGCCAGGAGCCGCCTTTTCCATGAAGGACTTGCTTCCACCCCGACGGCTGCTGCTGGGGCCAGGTCCCAGTATGGTGCACCCGCGTGTGCTCCGAGCCATGTCCATGCCGCTCATAGGGCACCTTGACCCGGCCTTTCTCGAGGTGATGAACGATATTCAGGGGCTGTTGCGTCAGGTATTCGTCACGGCGAATCAGTTTACGCTCGCCATCTCGGGCACTGGCTCCGCCGGTATGGAAGCCTCGCTCGTCAATCTGGTTGAGCCCGGCGATGCCGTCATTGTGGGAATCAACGGCGTTTTCGGCACACGCCTCGCGGCCATCGTCGAACGCTGCGGCGGAAAACCGATCAGGGTCGAGGCCCCGTGGGGTCAGATCATCGAACGGGACGCAGTTGAGGCAGCCCTTCAACGCTCGGGACCGGTCAAGGCCGTTGTGCTTGTGCAGGCGGAAACCTCGACGGGTGTCTGGCAGCCCCTCGATTCTGTTGGCGCTCTCTGTCGCGCCCACAATGCGCTGTTCATAGTTGATGCCGTGACGTCCCTGGGCGGCCTCCCGGTCGAAGTCGATCGGTGCCTCATTGATGTCTGCTACAGCGCGACGCAGAAATGCCTCAGTTGTCCGCCCGGACTCGCTCCCTTCACGCTGAGCGACCGCGCGCTCGCCACGATCAGGAGCCGCCGGACCGCCTGCCAGAGCTGGTACCTGGACATGGCGCTCATCGCCGACTACTGGACGGAGCACAACCGCGCCTATCATCACACCGCGCCGATTTCGATGCTCTACGCCCTGCGTGAGGCGTTGCGCCTGGTTGAAGAGGAAGGGCTGCCCGCCCGTTATGCCCGGCACCGACTCCACGCCGAAGCGCTGGTGGCCGGACTCACGGCCCTGGGCTTCCTGCCGCTGCCTCCACCGGAGCACCGGTTGCCGATGCTGACGTGCGTGACGATCCCCCCTCACATCGACGACGCCTCGGTCCGCGGACAACTGCTGGAACGGTTCGGCATCGAAATCGGAGGAGGCTTGGGCCCCCTGAAGGGAAAGGTCTGGCGGATCGGGTTGATGGGCGAGTCATGCACGGAAGCCAATGCCCTGACTCTGTTGGACGCGCTCGAAGAAATCGGCGTCCGATCCGGATGGATTTCCTCATCCGGCATAGCCTTACAGGCAGCCGCCCGCGTGTATAGCCGACACCACGGGCCGTGAGTGTCTTGCAGATGGAAGTATGTTTCGCAAAACCTCAATCGCGTCTAAGTTGAAAGGTTGGAAAGTTCAGATGGGCTGGTTCCCAGTCAAGTTGCAACTTTTGAACGTGCTAACTTTCAACTTGCAAACTTGAACTTAGAGCGTAGTTCATGACCATCGCAATCCGCCATGCCCGCCTGATCGATGGGACCGGCGAGGTGCTCGATGGCGCGACAGTGGTTGTTCGTGGGTCGAGGATCACGGCTGTCGGCCCAAGCCGGACGGTCACGATTCCAAAAGGTTCGATCCGCTTCGACGGCCGCGGCCTGACGATCATTCCGGGACTCATCGACTGCCATGTGCATCTCTGCCTCGGGGGAGAGCCCGACGTCGTCGGCACGGTGGAATCGGACCAACCCTCCTATACGTTGCTGAAATCTGCGCGACACGCCCGGATGACCATCGAGGCCGGTTTCACCACG